>Ga0233425_10005589_pt1 | contig 19659 bp, 23 predicted proteins | sample Watercolumn_Towu_2_FD_181712 | JGI IMG/M metagenome (GOLD analysis project Ga0233425, IMG submission 181712) | Freshwater microbial communities from Lake Towuti, South Sulawesi, Indonesia - Watercolumn_Towuti2014_140_MG | ecosystem: Environmental > Aquatic > Freshwater > Lake | place... | reverse complement strand
GCTCGCTTCGGACCAACCACCTTAGTCAATTGGCCGGGCAACGCCATGCGGGCCAAAGGAAATGAAGGGGTGGCTACCCGCATTCAGCAGTCAGTGGGTTCCATCGGCTATGTCAGTCTGGAATTTGCCCGTAAACTGGGCTTGAAGCTGGCCCTGCTGGAAAACAAAGAAGGCTATTTTGTTAAGCCGACCTCGGAAGCCGCCACGGCTGCTTTGGCCGGAGTCAATCTGCCTGAAAATTTGCGCCTGTTTATTCCTGATCCTTCCGGAGCGGAATCCTATCCCATCGTTACTTATAGCTGGGTCCTTCTCTACAAAACGTACCCCGATCTCCAAAAAGCCAAGGCCCTTCAGGATCTCTTCCGCTGGTGCCTTCTGGAAGGTCAAACAGAGGCCGCCGGTCTGGGCTATGTCCCTCTGCCGCCGAATGTTACCGGAAAGGCCTTAAGAGTCCTGGACGCCATTGGCCTTGAGGGCAAACGCTGACGGCATCATTTGCCGTAGATTTAATACAATCTCCATGTAAGGGTCACTCATTTGACACACTCCTTTGATCTAATTCAAACCATGAAACCTATTCAAGGCTATTTGGTCGGCTGTCCGAAGTGTCGAACCGATGCTCTTTATCGTTACGGAAAGGCCTGGACCGGGAAACAACGCTATCTCTGTTTAACCTGCGGCCGGCAATTTACCATCGGCGCCACACGTCACGAATGGAAAGATAAACCGCCCTGCCCTGTTTGCGGAAAAGGCATGCATTTTTATCAAAAAGATGCCAGATTTTTACGGTTTCGTTGTTCTGCTTATCCGGATTGCCGACAATACCTGAAAGTGGAAATCCAGGAAGAAAAACCTAATACTCAAGGAATTATTGATGGAAAAAACCAGGGTTCTTTTTATGTGTGTCCACAACAGTGCCAGGAGTCAAATGGCTGAGGCCTGGTTGGACCATCTCTATGGCACTCACTATGAAGCCCATAGCGCCGGATTGGAACCGGGAGTTTTAAATCCTCTGGCTGTAAGGGTGATGCAGGAAGTAGGAATTGATATCTCGGGAAAAACCACACGTAAGATCTTCGATCTGTATATAAAGGATGAAATTTTTGCCTATGTCATCTCTGTTTGCGATCTGGCTAACCATGAAAAATGTCCTTTTTTCCCAGGAATTACTAAACGATTTCACTGGGATTTTCCCGACCCTTCCGCGGTCACCGGAACTGAAGAAGAAAAAATGGAACAATTCCGTCAAATCCGAGACGGCATCAGAGATAAGATTGTAAAATGGGTTGAGCAGGTAAAAAACGAACAACTATAAAAACCAAAAAGAAAGGAATTTACCATGAATAAAAAATGTTCAGAATTAAACCCCAAAAAACCGCTAAAACCAATCGGCCAACGGCGGCAGCTTATTGCAGATGTACTGAAACTTAAAACAAAACTTACTCCCAATAGTCTGACCGGAACAGGGTCGGAGATGATCGGAAGGATTCATTTTGATGATAACTTGAGAGAGCGTTATAGAATTTAGAACGATTTTCGAAACTCCTCCCTCCCCTCTTCACCACTCCATTCCCCGGCATCAAACCCCTTTTTATCGCTACCGTCTTCCTAATCCTTTTCGGAAGACTCATTTTTCCGGTTGTCCCTTCCGGAGTTCCTTCTCCAGTTGACTAATCGTTATTGAGAACCGCAAAAGTAATGCAATGGGAGTCACTGCGATCTTGAAGAGTGTTAATGGGTGTTTGATAGTGCTCACCCGAACCTCCCCCTTTGGAAAAGGGGGAATGAGGGGGATTTCTTCGGCCATTAAATCCCCCCTCGCCCCCCTTTGCTAAAGGGGGGATAATTCGGTAGAAATGCATTGGTGTTGCATTACTTATGTTGCTTTCTATAATAAAAAAACAATCTTTTCCCATTCATAAAAAAATAACTTCTTCGTCATTATTTCGTAATACTTAAACCGTTATTATCCTGTCCAGATGTATAGACGACTAACCGGAGAATTTAAATGATCAACCGAGACGGCGGCGTAACCTGCTATCAGCAACTTTCCGAAATATTACTCAACCAGATCGAGTCCGGTCTGTTTAAGCCGGGACATCAACTGCCGACTGAAACAGAGTTGAGCAAAAGATATAAGTTGAACCGGCATACGGTCAGGCAGGGACTCGGTCGGCTCGAAGACAAAGGGTTTGTCTATAAAATAAAAGGCAAAGGCACCTTTGTGGCCAACAACAAAATCGCTTATAAGGTCTCCGAGAAAACCAGATTCACCACCTCTATTCTGGAAGTCGGTCTCAGCCCTGATGCCGAATTGCTGGATTTCTATGAGATCTCCGCCGGCAATGAACTGGCCCAAAAGCTCCGGATAAGCCCCGATGATAAAGTCGTGGTTCTGGAAATACTTCGGCATGTTAATACCATTCCCTTTTGCCAAACCACTTCCTTTCTCAGTGCTCAAAAATTTCCGGGTTTGCATAATCATCTTCAGGGAAATTTTTCCCTTTATGCCCTGCTGAAGGAACGTTTCCAGGTCGAGACCACCAGGACTTCCTCTTCCTTTGAGGTCTCCTGGCCTGAAACAATGGACATGGATCGTCTCCACATATCTCCAAAGGTGCCGATTCTTATTGTCAAAAGTCTTTCCAAGGATCAAGAGGAAAATATCGTCGAATATTGTCTGTCCCGATTCCGCGGGGATCTTTGCAGTTTTACCCTGGAGTTCGAAAAATAATAAAAGAACTCAACGATAAACCATTATAGGAGGAAATTATGAAAAAAGTCTTGCGAGGCGCACTGATTGCTTTTTCCCTTTTTATGGCCCTGACCACAGCCCAAGCGAAGGATAATTGTCTGATCATGGGCCTCATTCCGGCCGAAGACCCCAAGGCTATGATTGAACAGATTCAACCGATGAAGGCCTGGATGGAAAAAGAATTAGGCCAATGCATCACCCTTTTTACCGCCAGCGATTATACCGGTGTCATTGAAGCCATGCGGGCCAAGAAGCTCGATTTTGCCTGGTTTGGACCATTTTCTTATGTTTTGGCCAATGGTCGAGCAGGGGCGGAAGCCTTCGCCGTGGGCATCACTTCGCGGGGGAGCCATACCTACCGATCCCTCCTGGTAGCTACCCCGGAAACGGCTAAAAAGCTGGGCATCTCCGATCCGGTGGAAGGCGAAGAAGGGATGAAGATCATTGCCCAGAAACTGAGCCAACACAAAAAGGAATTAACCTTCACTTTTACCGATCCGGCCTCCACTTCCGGTTTTGCCATTCCCCGCTACTTTATGTGGAAGGTAGGCCTGGACCCGGACCAGACCTTCAAAAAGGTGGGCTTCAGCGGAACCCACGATGCCGCTGAACTGATGGTTAAAAATAAAACCGTCGACCTCTGTGCCGATAATGATTTGAGCAATCCAGGGATGATCGCCAAAGGGCAGATCACCCCCCAGACCAATGTCATTATCTGGAAATCCACCCCCATCCCCGGATCTCCGGTGGCCTATCGTCAGGACTTACCGGAAAAGATCAAGGCCGGCTTAAAAAATGCCATCAGCACCGTACCCAAGGAGGCCAATAAGGTTAAAGCCTTCGGCAATATCACCAGTTGGAAGCTGGTCAGCGATGCCGATTACCACGTTATCAAAGAGGTCAAGAAAGTCATTGACGGCCTTAAATAGAGATGCTTCGGCCGGTATTTGGGCCGATAGGATAAAATGCCCGGAGGCCTTGGGCATGGACAGAGCGAAAGGGTCTTGCCATTACGCTCTCTCAGGAAGGATCCCATGGTAAAAGTCACTGATCTTTGCAAGCGGTTCAATGGCCAGGAGATCTTGGCCGGGGTAAATTTACGGGTCAAGAAAGGAGAAGCCCTGGCCCTCATCGGTCCCAGCGGTTCCGGAAAAACCACTTTAATCCGAGCCATCAATGGTTTCGTTATTCCGGACTCCGGTTCCATCTCGGTTGGTGCTCAGGAAATCAGCCCTAATAATTCCGAGTCCTTACGACAAGTCCGCAAAAAAATTGGGATGATTTATCAACTCTTTAATTTGGTTGAACGGACTTCAGTGGAAATCAACGTCCTGGCCGGGGCCCTGGGACGATTGGATCGCGGTTTTTCCTTGCTTTCGTCAACACTGGGTTTTTTTACCCGCGAGGAAAGGGATAAGGCCCGAGAACTGCTCCATTTTGTAGGGATTGAAGATAAAGCCCGGGAACGGGTGGACCGCCTCAGTGGGGGCCAGAAACAACGGGTGGCCATTGCCCGGGCTTTGATGCAGGAACCGGAACTGCTCCTGGCCGACGAGCCGATTGCCAACCTGGATCCCAAATCGAGCCGGAAGATTATCGAACTTCTTTTCCGGATCAATCAGGAAAAAAAAATAACCATGATCACCGTTTTGCACCATCTGGATTCGGTGCGGGATTATTTTCACCGGGTGGTGGCCCTTAAAAACGGTTCCATTTGTTTTGATGCCGACACCCGTAGTCTCAATAACCGAAGAGTTCAATTCATTTATGAGTTGGAAGAGGAAAGGGAATGGGCGGCAGCTTAAGCCGGGATCACTTCAGCCGTGCCGGAAGGCTCTGGGGTTGGTTCCTTTTCTTGGTAATCCTGGGCTTTTCTTTCAAAGAATCCCAGGTAGACCTAAAATCACTGGTCGGCGGTCTGGCCCAATCTTACGCCTTGGGAAAAGAAATGCTCCCTCCGGATTTTTCCCGATGGCGGCAGGTTTTGGTCATGGCCGGGGAAACCCTGGCCATGGGGTTTTGGGGAACCCTCTTTGGGATGATCCTATCCCTGCCCCTTGGATTCCTGGCTTCCCGGAATATAACCCCAAACCGTTGGATCTATGGTGGTTCAAAATTTCTGATTACTTTTCTCCGAGCCGTTCCCGAAGTCATCTATGCCTTTTTCTTTGTCACGGCCTTCGGTCTCGGCCCCTTGGCCGGGATAACGGCTTTGACTATCGCCACCGTAGGGCTCTTAGGAAAATTTTATGCCGAGGCGGTCGAAAGTATCGATGAAAAACCGATGGAAGCCCTGAAGGCCACCGGCAGTAGAACGCTCGGGGTCATTGGCCATGCCGTCATCCCCCAGGTTATGCCTTTATTCATGGGGTATAATCTTTACTTACTGGACCATAATATCCGGGTAGCCCTTACCTTAGGCGTGGTTGGCGCCGGCGGTTTGGGGGTGGAGCTCTTCACCCAGATGCGGGGATTTCATTATCAGAAGGCTGCCGCCATTTTGGTCATCATCGTGTTGATCATCGCCGCCATCGATCGGGCTTCGGCCTCTCTCCGGAACAGCATCATCAAAGGCGACCTCCTTCAGCGGGGGAATCGTCTTAAGGATGTTCCCTTACTGGGGACCATAGGAATACTCGCGGTCCTCTCTCTTTATTTTTTCCCCTTTGAGCTTCACACCCTAATCGCCGGTGCACCGAGGATCTGGGAGTTTTTAAAAGAAATGTTTCCGCCTGATTTTTCCAGGATTACAATTTACCTCCAATTGATTCTGGAAACCCTTGGCATGGGGATTACTGGGACGTTTCTGGCCATTCTCCTGGGCCTTCCTCTGGGGGCCTTGACGGCCCGGAATATGATGCGTCATAAAATCATTTATAACCTGGGCAAGGAGATCACCAACTTCCTTCGGGCCATGCCGGAGCTTGTTTCGGCTTTGATCTTTGTGGTCGCTGTCGGTTTGGGACCCTTTGCCGGAGTCCTGGCCATCGGTCTGCACACCGCCGGGTTTCTGGGAAAATTTTACGCCGAGGCCATCGAAAATGTAGACCCCAAACCGATCGAGGCCGTAGAGGCTACGGGGGCCAGATTTCTCCAGCGTATCAGTCATTCCATCTTTCCGCAGGTCCTCCCGCTTTTTAACAGTTACAACCTCTATATCCTCGACCGGAATATCCGGGCCTCGACCTTTATGGGCCTGGTCGGCGCCGGAGGAATAGGCTTCGAGTTGGTCATGACCTCGCGGATGTTTGAGTATAAACAAATGGCCGCTATGCTGATAGTCATCCTTTCGACCTTGATGGCCGTAGACTGGTTTTCCACCTATTGGCGTAAAAAAGTGGTCTAGTGTTTGACCCATTGATGGAGCGATAACGGGATGGAAAAAAATGCCACTTTAACCAAGATGGACCAAACAGCCATCAAGGCTTTACATGACCTTATTTCTCAAGAAGAAATCCGAATCCTCAAAAAACCGACTCCTGGTTTGTTAATGATGACTGTTAAAGATTCCTTTGAGACCGATTTTTATCTCGGTGAAATCCTGGTTACTGAAGCCATCGTAGAATTTCAGGAATGCAAGGGCTATGGTTTAGTCATGGGGGATGAGCCGGAAAGGGCCTACCTAGCGGCCTCCTTGGAAACGATTTTTCAGTCGGATCAACAGGAGCTTATCCGTTCTTTGACGGATTTCCTGGCCCTTCAGGCCGGGAAACAGGCTGAAAAAGAGGAACAGGAAAAAAATCTTATTGCTCGGACGGCGGTCCGATTCGAATCCATGGTAAAGGGGTAACGATGGAAATCGGTGACGAAATCATGTTAACCCAAAAGACCTTCAGGGGACTTCTTCAGGCCATGAGTCATCCAGGAGAAATCATTCAAATGGACCCGATCAAGACACCCGTCCCTACTTCTCCTGAGATCGAACTCCTCTACCCTGCCCTGCTGACCCTTCTGGATCATGAAGTGGGATTTACCGTCATTGGACCGGAAAAGAAAAAAGGGGAAACCACCATCGCCGAACTGACCGGGGCACAGGTCAAGGACTCGACGGAAGCCGATTTTATAATCATCTTCGATTCGGAAAGTTCTGGCGAAATCACTCAGGCCAAACGAGGGACCTTGGAATACCCGGATACGGGCGCCACGGTCATCTACCGGGTGGCCTCCCTAAAGACCGGAGAAGACGCCCGCCCCAGAGTCCGGTTAACAGGTCCGGGTATAAAGCCAGAGGGAATAACGATTCATCCCGGACTGCCCAGTGTAGAATTGGACCTCCTGAAAGAAATCAATGCCGAATACCCCCTGGGGATCGACTGTCTGCTTATTGATCCCGACCGGCGTCTGATGGGCATCCCGAGATCAACACGCTTGGAGGTATTCTGAGATGGGCTATGTAGCCGTAAAAGGTGGCAGCGAAGCGATTGAGTATTCCAATACCTTATTGAATTATGAGCGGATCAAAGGGGGATCGGCACCCTTAGAGATTGACCAGATTCGAGACCAGTTATATCTTCTGGTGGACCGGATTATGGGAGAAGGCTCCCTTTATGCACCGGATTTAGCCGCCCTGGCCATAAAACAGTCGGCCGGAGATACCCTGGAGGCCTCCTTAATGGTCCGGGCCTTTCGGACCACCCTGCCCCGGATCGGTTATTCTCTCCCCGGATCCGCCCAAAAGATGCGTATTATCCGGCGCATCTCCGCCGCCTTTAAGGATATTCCCGGCGGCCAGATTCTCGGTCCGACTTCCGATTATTCCCTTCGGCTGCTTAATTTTGAATTATGTCAGGAATCCTCAAAAACCAAAGAAGAATCCCTTCGCACACTCTTGGGAGAACTTTCTTTTCCCGATCCGAATCAGGAGCCTTTTCTGGAATCCTTTCCCAAGGTCATCGAGATCTTGCGGAAAGAAGGCCTTTTAATGGAATCCATCCCCCGGCACCACCTGTCAACCGATCATCAAAGGACCGTCTTTGATCTGACCCGCCAATCCCTGACCTTTCCCGCCCCCCGAAGCGCCCAGCTCCAGGCCATGGCCCGGGGCGAGACCGGCGGCCTATTAGCCCTGGCCTACACCAACATGCGCGGCTATGGGGACATCCATCCCGTTATCGGCGAACTGCGGGTGGGATTCCTCCCTGTCACCATCAGGCATCCTTATAGCGGTGTCCCTTATCATGTGGGTGAAGTCAAAGTGACCGAGGCGGAGATTATCGCCCGGTTTGTGGGAAAAGAAGGCCCTCCGAAATTTACCTTGGGCTACGGGTTGTGCTATGGGCAAAATGAAATAAAGGCCATTTCTATGGCCATTCTCGACCGGGCCATGCAGACCGAAGAACCGCAAGCGGTTTCGGAGAATCAGGAATTCGTCCTTTCCCATATCGACGGCATCGAGTCCATGGGCTTTTGCAATCATTGGAAACTGCCTCATTACGTGACCTTCCAATCCGATCTGGACCGCTTGCGCAAAGCCCGGGATCAAGAGGAATTCATCGGTCCCTTAGATGGAGAACTTTCATGAACCCAGGCTATAACTATGCCTTTCTTGATGAGGGCTCCAAAAAGGAAATTCGCCGAAAAATCTTAAAGGCCGTGGCTATCCCCGGTTACCAGGTCCCCTTCGGATCACCGGAAATGCCGGTGGCCAGGGGTTGGGGGACCGGAGGGATCCAACTCACCCTCTCCTTGATCGGCCCGGAAGATACGCTTAAGGTCATCGACCAGGGTTGTGACGGTAGTGTCAATGCCGTCAACATCAAAAAGTTTATTGGCCGCGTCACCGACGTCCGGACCACTACGGATACCATTTGCGCCACCCTCATTCAGACCAGGCACCGCATCCCGGAAGAGCCGATGACCGATAAGCAGATTCTGATTCTCCAGGTCCCTTTTCCCGAGGCTCTTCGCACCGTGGAACCTTCGGAGACGGAGACCCGCCGAATGCACGGAGAGGCCGATTACAGCCGCCTGTGGCTTTATCTCTATGAAGATATCGTCAAGTTCAAGGAGATCAGCATCGGGGCCCGCTATCCGGTCATGGTCAACGGACGTTACATTATGGACCCAAGTCCCATTCCTCGATGGGATATTCCCAAACTGCACCAGGCCGAGACCCTTTATCTTTTCGGCGCCGGCAGGGAAAAAAGGATCTATGCCATCCCTCCCTACACCGAGGTGCGCCCTCTGGAATTTGAGGATTTCAAATTCCGGGTGGAAGAGTTTCACGATAAAGTGTGTTTGCGCTGCGGAAGCCGCAACACCTTTCTGGATGAGATTATCTCGGAGTCCACCGGCCAGAGGACCTATTTCTGCTCCGATACCGGACACTGCGATAAGGTCTTAGCCGCCCAGGAAGGACAACCCTCATGAGACCCATCCTTTCGGCTGCCGGTTTGACCAAGATTTTCGGTAAAGGGTGCGCACGGTGCGAGTCCTCCACCGGCCCCCAATTTGAAACCAATGTTTGCCGTCACTGCGGGTCCGTCGTCGCCTGCAGCCAAGTGACCTTTAACCTGTATGCCGGTGAGATTCTGGGAATCGTCGGAGAGAGCGGATCCGGGAAAAGCACGGTGGTCAAACTCCTTCATTTCGACTGGGAATGCACCACCGGGGTCCTTGAAATCCATGATCCGACGCTGGCCTTGAATCGGGCCAATTTCTTTAATTTGAGTCCCTTCCAGAAGCGACAATTACGCAATGCCTACATGGGGATCGTCTACCAGAACCCCCATTTGGGGCTGAGGATGGAAGTCAGCTCCGGCGGCAACATTGCCGAACGCTTGATCATGGCCGATTGGCGAAACCTGGTTCAGATGCGCAAGCGGGCTTCCGAGCTGTTGGTCAAAACAGAAATCCCTTTGGAACGGATGAATGAGCCGCCCCGCTATTTCAGCAGCGGCATGCAGCAACGGGTCCAGATCGCCAAGGCCCTTTCCAATAACCCTTTAATCCTCTATCTGGATGAAGTGACCACCGGGCTGGATGTGTCCATTCAGGCCCGCGTATTGGATCTGATCAGAAATCTTCATCAAGAATACAGGCTGTCCATTATGGTGGTTTCCCATGACCTGGGAGTGATCCGTTTGTTAACCAAAAGGACTCTGGTGATGAAATACGGGCGGATTGTGGAAATGGGACTTACCGACCAGATATTGGAAGACCCCCAGCATCCTTACACCCAAGTGTTAGTCAGCTCGCAGCTTTAAGGGAGGTTTCGGAACCGTGCTGCATTTAAACCGATTAAGCAAACATTTTAACGTTCACATTCTCGACGGGAAAATCATCCAGGGCTGTGAGGGAATTTCCTTTGAGTTAAATCCTGGAGAGTTTTTGGGGATCTCCGGACCCAGCGGTATAGGTAAAAGCACCATTTTAAAATGTATTTATCGCACCTATCTGCCCAGCAGCGGAGAGATTTGGTATAATTCCCTGTTTAATGGAAAGGTCAATCTGGCCACGCTTCCCGACCACGAAGTTATCAACCTGAGACAAAAAGAGATCGGTTACATTTCACAATTTTTAAAGGTCATTCCCCGTGTCTCGGCCCTGGAGATCGTTACCGAACCGCTCATTTTCCGAAACGGGTCCTCGCCCGCTCAAGCCAAACAACGGGCCGCCGCCCTTTTGGAGCGGCTGAATATCCCCGCAAAACTCTATGACGCCTATCCGGCCACCTTCAGCGGGGGTGAACAGCAGCGGGTAAATATCGCCCGGGCCATTATCTGGAAACCCAGACTCCTCCTCCTGGACGAACCAACGGCCTCTCTGGATAAGGGTTCGAGCCGGATGGTGGTCGAGCTGCTCAAAGAACTAAGCGAACAAGGTACATCGATGATCGGCGTCATCCATCAGCAGGAACTGTTGGAGATGGTCGCTGACCGGGTTTATACCCTTACGGCGAAGAGTGAACACCATGGACCATAAAAATTTCATTATTGAGAATGCTGCCGTCGTAACACCCACCGGGATCCTAAACGGCGCTTCCTTAAAGGTTGAAGAAGGGCGGATTGCCGGGATCAAAGAAGGTTCCTTCACTTCGAATGGGATTCGAAAAATCTGCGGTACCGGAAAAACCATTTTGCCGGGATTTATCGATCTGCACAGTGATGCTGTTGAAAAGGAGATCGAGCCTAGACCGAATATTTTTTTTCCGGTAAATATCGCCCTTTTTGAATTGGACAAAAAAATGGCCGCCTGCGGCATAACCACTATTTTCCATGCCCTGTCGTTTGCCGAGGGGGAGATCGGCGTACGCTCCAATAAAAAAGCCGGTTTCATCATCAAGGAAATCGAACGGCTCAATAATAAATTTTCGGTTCGGACCAAGGTGCACGCCCGCTTTGAAATCACCGATGAAGGGGCCATCCCTTTTCTGGAAATCCTCCTGAAAGAACGGTGCATTCATCTCCTCTCCTTTATGGATCACACGCCGGGTCAGGGACAGTTCAAAGAGATCACTTCCTTCAAAAACTATTTCGGCCCGGTGTATAACAAAAGTGAGGCGGAACTGGATATCATTATCGATAAAAAACTATCCCAGCGGAAGATCGTCAAAACACATATTGATTATCTGGTCTCTCTCTGCAAACCTCTGGGGATCCCAACAGCCTCTCATGACGATGACTCGCGGGAAAAAATTGAATGGTTAAATCAAATGGAGTTCACCATGTCTGAATTTCCGGTTAATAAAGAGGCCCTTACGGCCGCCAAGGACCACGGCATTTCCGTCTGTCTCGGCTCTCCCAACGCCCTGCGGGGAAATTCCACGGGAAACAATCTCAGTGTCCGGGAGGCCATCTCTCTGGGCTTTGGAGATATCCTCTGTTCGGATTATGCCCCCATGACCATTCTGCATGCCCTGTTTACTCTGGTCCGTCTGGGGATTCTTCCTCTGCATAAGGCGGTCAACATGGCCAGCCTCAATCCGGCCGAAACCGTCGGCCTGGACCATCGGACCGGGTCTTTGGAAGAAGGCAAGTCAGCTGATTTGACCTTAGTTGACTTTGAGGAGGAAGTCCCCAAAATCCTCAAAACCTTTGTGGCCGGTAAGGAGGTCTTTTCGGCATGCTAATCAGTCAGGTCCTGTCAGGGACGTGACACCACGAAAATTGGAAATAAAGGAGGGCCTTAAATGGCCTCAAACTCTATTTTTGCACTAAAGATCGGGTGTAAGATCGATGAAGTGCGAATCGATGGAGATCTGCGGAAACTTCTAAATGATCTCACCCATTACCGCGAAATCGGGTTAACGGTCACCGAACTGCCGGTCCATGGTCTGGATGCCATCAAAGCCGGCCGGCTGGACCGAAGACGCTTAGGTCAGATAAAAGAAATTCTTCGGGACTTTGATTTTGAATACAGCGTCCACTGCCCTAATCCTCTGAACCTGATGGACCAAGAAATTCCGGAGATGCATCGGGCCGTTTTTCAGGCCACCCTGGAATTTGCCTCAGAAATCGATGCAAAAATTGTTGTTTATCATGCCGGCCGATACGTACCCGAAGAAACCTTTCCTCTCAATGGCAAAGTGACTATTTTAGAGGATGACAAGATCAGGCTTCTCGATTTTGAGGCCTCCATAATCCAAGACAGGGCTTCAGAATTTCCTGAGCTGACCATCTGCCTGGAAAATGCCCGACCCTATCTCTTTCACTCACCCTATTGTTATGGAGAGTCTCCAGCCCTGTTAAAAGAGCAAATAAGAAGAATGGACAAAGACAATGTGAAAATAAACCTTGATTTCGGTCATCTCTATATGGCCTCGAAGTTCTATGAATTTGACCCGGTCATGGCCGTCGAGGAGATAAAGGACTTGATTGCCCACATCCATATCCATGACAATTTCGGCCAGGCTGTTTATTATCATGAAAAACAACAGACCCACCAGATACCCTTTGGCAAAGGAGACTCCCATATGCCCGTGGGCTGGGGTGGGATACCCATTACTGAAATACTCTCTGCCTTTGTCCATACTTATCACGGCATGCTCATGATGGAATTGCGAAGCAGGTATTTTGACCAGATCGAAGAGTCGAGTAGAAATCTAAAGGGAATTCTGAAAAACCTTTTGAATTAAAATGATTCAGGGCGCTTTTTTCGATTTTGCTTTAAAAAAGGAGAAAAAAATGACAACGATGCTCTCCACATCGGATAACGATGAAAAGAGGATGACGACGGTGATCGCTGAAGACATACACATCGAAGGCACTATCACCTTCAAGACCTCTTTGTCGATAAAGGGAACTCTCGAAGGAGAGATCAATTCTGAAGGATTGTTGGTGGTTGGGTCGACAGCGAAAATTAAGGCCGGGATCGTGACCAAAGCATTGGTCTCTCAAGGAGAGATAACAGGGGATGTGACTGCCAGTGAGCAAGTCGTCTTAAAGGGGACCGCTCTGCATACGGGAAAGGTCACCACTCCCAACATTGTCGTCGAAAGCGGCTGTGTATTTAATGGGTCCTGTGTGATGGAAAGAGTAAAGGTCGAAGCCCCTTTAGAGGCCTCGTGATCTTTATGACCTCATATCAGCGGTGATGTTTAAGGGAGCGCTGGCCTTTTTATAGTCCTGGAAACCTCGTTTGGGTGGGATAAGTCCCGCTTTCAAGATTGTTAGACGATGGAGCCGCTGTAGAAAAACCATCCCAATCCGATAGTATAGAGAAAAGTTCCCCAGAGCCCGTGTTCCAGGCTCACCAGGAACAAGGATTGGGTTTTCTGGTACCGGTAAGCGAACAGGAGACCGCCGATTGTACAGAGAATCGGGGCAATCCAGTTTCCGTAAACCATATGCATCAGACCGAAGCTAAGCCCATTGACAATAATGAGTCCGAGAGGATGAGCAAAAAGGGATTCGTATCGCTGAAAGAAAAAACCCCTAAAAATAATTTCCTGGGGATAGGTAGAAAGAGGGTATAAAACAAAGACCAAGGCCCAACGATAAGGCCTTTTTTGAGGAAAGGCTAAAAATAGATCAGGAAAGGCGATATAGGTAATCAAAAGAAGAAAAGGCGCAGAGAGTATAAACAAGAGCAACATAGCCTTCAGGTGCCGCCCTAATTCGGCCTTTTCCAAAACGACTTCAGGGGAATCCCGCCGTTTGCTCTTTAAATAGAAATAGCAGCCCAGGGCTAAACAACAGACTAAAGGGATAATCCGATAGGCCAGATGATGTCTGGCCGAATAGAAGGCAAAAGGAAGACAGAAGAATAGAAGAGCGCATTCCAGAATTAAATAGGTTCGCTTAGAATAAGTCATAACACTCCTTTACCAATATCCATCCAGATAATTTCCCCCATGCCTTACCCTCCTCAAACCTCCCAAACCCTTTTCCGGATTATTCAAAATGGACAGCAACACCATAAAGCAGAAACGGGGCGAATTCAAGCCTTTCTTTAACCGAAATGTTATCAAAAGTTCACCAGTTGTTAACAATTAAAGAGTAATTGAAAGAGGTAATCCTAAACAGGCAGATGATTTCTGCCTAGCCGAGACACTAATCCATCCAAGGCCCGTTGATCAGTTATTAAAAAACCGGAATACCCACAGGGAGGTAAATATGCTGCGATTTATGAATAAACAAAAATGGTCCTTCATCCTTCTGAGCACCCTGATTCTCTTTTTAGGCAGCCAGGGATATCTGGAGGCCGCTGGGTCTAGGATTCAGGCTAAATATGTTTTCATTTTTATCGGCGACGGGATGGGAGTGGCCCAACGCAATGCCGCCGAAAACTATCTGGCCAGTATAAAAGGATTAAAAAGGCCGGAAGAAGCCCGACTGGTTATGAATACCTTTCCCGCCCAGGGGATGAACACCACCTATGATCTGACCAGTATCATACCGGACTCGGCCTCTACGGCTACGGCCATTTCTACTGGTTTTAAAACCAAATCCGGTGTCATCGCCATGGACCCGGAAGGAAAGACGCCCTACTCCACTATCGCTGAAATCGCTAAAAAGAAAGGCTGGAAAGTCGGGATCGTCACCACCGTCTCTCTTGATCATGCCACCCCGGCCGCTTTTTATGCCCACGTCCCCAGCCGCAATCAGATGTATGAAATCAGTCTGCAATTAGCCAACTCCGGGTTTGATTTTTTTGGCGGCGGCAAACTCTTTCAACCGGAAGACAAGAACGATAAAAGCAAGCCCAATGCCCTGGAAGTGGCCAAAAAGAACGGGTATACCATTATCACCGGCCGTAAGGGTTTTAATACCCTCCACAAAGGTCAGGGCAAGATCATCGCCGTAAATGAACTGGTCGATAAAGACGGTGCCATGTACTATACCCTGGACCAGAACGGCAGTCCGGACCATGTGACCCTGGCTGAATTTGTGGAGAAAGGCATCTCCTTACTGACCAATCCCAAAGGGTTCCTCTTTATGATTGAAAGCGGGAAGATCGACTGGGCCTGCCATGCCAACGATGCCGCGGCCTCGATCCACGATACCCTGGCTCTGGACGCTGCCGTAACCAAGGCGGTCGCTTTTTACAAAAAGCACCCCAAGGATACTCTGATCATAGTCACCGGCGATCATGAAACCGGGGGCATGACCATCGGATTCGCCGGAACGCAATACGCCTATTTTGTCGAAAAAATAAAAAATCAGAAAATGAGCTATATCCAATTCACTCAAAAACTCCAGGCCTATAAAAAAGAGCACACGCTGCAAAACGCCAAATTGGAAGATTTGCTCCCCTTGATTAAAGAGGCCTTTGGTTTATATGTCCTGCCGGCTGAAGAAAAAGCCGCCTTACAGAAGGCCGTAGCCGAGGGAAAAGCCGAAGGCGCCTCGGAAACAGTCAAAAAGGCCGCCCGAGAGGCTGAAAAAATCTTAAAGTATAGCCTGGCCCTATCCGACCGGGAAATCAAGGTTCTTCAAGAGGCCTTCAAACAAAGTATGCTGGATAAAAAAGAGCCGGCAGCCGATGAAATCACCTACCTGCATTATGGGGGATACGAACCTCTGGCCGTCAAGTTGACGACAATCCTGAACAATAAGGCGGGGATTGGATGGACGTCCTATTCCCATACCGGTGTCCCGGTTCAAACCTCTGCCCTCGGAGTCGGTGCAGCTTTGTTCAACGGCTATTATGATCAAACCGATATCCATCGCAAGCTGATGCAGATCAGTGGATTGGGGAAATAGGAGAAAGGTGAAACAACAGTCAGCCTGGACAGTTGCTTTAGGCCCGAAGATTACAGGCTCGGCAATGGGTCTGGGGAGGTTTTCTTGAGGCGCGATCGAATTCTTGTCTCAGTTATTCTGCTTCTGACCATTCTTTTGCTGATCCTCCCGGATATCTATATCAGTCCTTATGCCCGCGAAGAGTTACGCTGTTCGGGTATGGTATCGGAGGTGGACAACCTCCACCTTCATCAACATGGGTTGGTTATCACCGGGAGTCAGGGTTTGACGGTCCGGTTGCTGGAAGGTCCTTACACCGGAAAGACCGTCAAGGCCGGTAATACCTTGCTCGGAAAAATGGAAACCGATAAAGTTTTCCAAAAAGGCGATCGGGTCTTTCTGGTCCTATCGGTCCTGGGAGATCAATTAGTCGGAGCGGTGGCCTATGACCATTATCGGTTAGGGATTGAGGGGCTTCTACTGGTCTTGTTCGCCGCCCTCCTGATTGGTTTTGCCGGTTGGGCCGGGGTTAAAGCCCTGCTCTCTTTCTTCTTTGCCCTACTGCTGATTTGGAAACTTTTACTTCCCACTATTCTTCTGGGTTTTGATCCGATCTGGATGGCCTTGGCCATTGTCTCCTTGATATCGGCTATTATTCTTTTTCTGGCCGCCGGACTATCCTGTAAGGCCTTAGTCGCCTGGCTCGGGGCCCAACTGGGGATTCTCCTGACCGCTGCTATGGCCTTTCTACTTTTCCCTCCTTTTCGTCTCCATGGAGCAATCCAGCCCTTCTCGGAAACCCTGCTCTATTCCGGCTTCGATCAATTGAATCTGGGCCGGCTGTTCATCGCTGCCGTCTTCCTGGGTGCCTCCGGAGCCGTAATCGACCTGGCCATTGACGTCTCGGCGGCCATGCATGAAGTCTTTGAGAAACGGCCGGACCTCTCTTCCATGGCCCTCATAAAATCGGGGATGGTGGTCGGACGCCCCATGGCCACAACCATGGTAACCACCCTGTTGATGGCCTATGTCTCAGGGTATCTGGCCTTACTGCTGATTCTTTTTTCCAAAGGTATTCCGGCCATCCAGATTCTGAATATTAATTATGTGGCCGCCGAGATCCTCAAAACCGTTGTGGGGAGTTTCGGGATCATCACGGTCGCGCCCTTCACCGCTTTAGTTGGAGGGTTAATAATGGTTAAAGGAGGGACCGCTCAAGATAAACCGTAAAGGAACCAATCTTGTCTTCTATTCCAGAACGGCATCGGCAATGACTTTAATGACTTTTTCGGCTCCTTCTTCAATTTCCTGGTCCAGGGTCTCCGCCTGATCCCTTCTAAAATAATCGTGTTTTTCCAAAATCGTGATCAATCGATCTTTGGTTAAGACTTTCTCGTCAAAATACATCACCGCACTTCCGGTAATAATTTCTGTCTCCACACTCTTAATCCCGGGAACGGTTTTCATAAACGTTTCCAACTGCGCGGCAGCCGGAGGATTTTCATGAATTACCGGTGTCTCAATCCTGATCCGCCCCGGGACATAATGAAGATAATAGCGCATAAATAGTCCCCCATTAGGTTCTGATGCCTGGCGATTCAACCGGGTTAATTATAACATAGGAAAATTGAATGTCACTTTGTTTTGTTGATGTTAAATGGGGGAAGACCCTATAGACAATTATTCCCGATTGGCTAATTCAGGAAGCAACGGTTGAATCCTCCGCCTGTTAAGTCGTCGCCTAGTCATAAACCTTCCCGTTTCGATTTTTTTAACAATCCACTTTTTTATCAGACTCCATTTCCCCGCGTTCTGACGACCGCGGATAACGATCATCAAATCTTGAACAAACTTTTTTATTTGTTCGGCCTGGGTATTCAACTCCACTGCCACCGAGGCGGATCCTTCAGCAGCGGTTGCATGATCCTGAACAATCCCGCCCATTTCTCGCAAGGTCTTATTCAGTTGGTTGATACCTTCGGTCTGTTCCAGGGAGGCCGCTGTTATGGTTTCGATCAATTCCGAGCCCTTTTGAGAGCCATCCAGGACCTTCGCAAAAATGGCATTGGTCTTTTCCAAAACCTCAAACCCCTTCATGACCTTAAGAATCGTTCCTTCCGTCAAATCGGCCGTAGTCTTGGCGGCCTGAGTGGTACGTAGGGCCAAATGTCGGACTTCTTCGGCGACCGCCGCAAAACCCGTCCCGCTCGTTCCTGCCCGAGCCGCTTCTATGGCGGCATTCAGGGACAGCATTTTGGTTTGGAAGCTAATCCCATCGATGGTTTTGATAATTTTACGGGTTTCTAAGGCGGCATTACATATTTCCTGCATGGAGGTGGTTAATTCATCGACGACCTTGTTGGCTTCATCCACGATACGACCCGTATCCGACATCAATCCTTTGACTTCCGTGGCATTTAAAGAATTCCGATTGGCCAAAGAAGACATCTGTTCGATCGAAGCCGCTGTTTCCTGTAAACCGGCGGATTGTTCAGAAATACCCTGCGCCAGACTCAGTCTGCTTGTGGATACTTGGGCCGACAATGAAGTCAGGTGGTCGGCCCCGTCATCCAACCCTGAGGTCACACGATGAATAGGTTTGGAAATACTCCGGGCCAGGAAGAAGGAGATCAAGCCTCCCAAGAGACACGCCATCCCTCCTAATAATCCCATTAAGAGTACACTGGACCGATACAATTGAGCCGTACGTTGGGCATCCCAGCGCAATAATTTTTCCTGTTCCAACACCAAAGAGTCGACCATTCGGAGAAAGATCTGGTGCGGTTGGTGTAACTGGCTTAGAATATGGGAGGACTCCCATAGAGAATTAGATTCGGTATTGCCTTTCATGGTCACTTCAATCACCTTATCGGTACCGGGAATCAACTGTTCATGAAGTCCATTTATGGCTTGTAAGGTTTCCAGCTCTTCTTTTCCTGTGACCATTCTGGACAATCGCTTAAAGGTTAACGCGGAGTCGGCCTGCAATTTTTTTATCCGTTCTATTTCTTCCGTCTTTATTCTCTCCTGGGTGGCTAACACCATATTTCGCAAGGATAGCCCCATGCTATTTATTTGTTCATTCAAATCCCTGGCTAATTTAATGGTCAGGTTTCTCTTATAGACTATATGCTCTATCTGATCACTTAAAAACTTCAATCGAAAAATACCCATGAGGGTGATGGCCATCATCAATATCAAGATAATGCCATAGCCAAAACCGATTCGTTTCTCAAGTTTAAGATTATTCAAAGTCATCCCTTTCCCCTCTCATATTTATAGTAATCGATCGGGCCCCCTCATTTGAGGTGTAGCACCATCAAAAATGAAAACAGGGTGGAGGTGGGCAAATCTCATTATATTTTCGAGCTAATCCGTCATGCCACGCCAGTGGCGTGACACCACCAAAGATGAAAATAGAGCACGTTTGACTCTGTACTCTATTTACGGATTAAACCGTCATGTCACGGAGTGACGTGACACCACCCAGGATCACTGCGGTTTGGTCCAGTAATAATCCACAAAACCTTCCCCCTTTTCTCTTGCTACCTGATCCATTTCCTGAAAGAGATATTTCCCCTAAAGGCGATCAGATTCAAGGCCAGTATTTTCGATGAGACAATTTGACCTTTCCGATATTCATATCTTTCTTCTCCTGTCTAGTGTTGGAATAAAACGTCTTTCATGTGGTTATTACCTGTCTCAAAAGATTGATTCGCAAAAAGTCAAAAAAATCCATTTTGACGTCATTCCGGCGAAAGCCGGAATCCATAATTAAGG
>Ga0233425_10005588_pt1 | contig 19663 bp, 15 predicted proteins | sample Watercolumn_Towu_2_FD_181712 | JGI IMG/M metagenome (GOLD analysis project Ga0233425, IMG submission 181712) | Freshwater microbial communities from Lake Towuti, South Sulawesi, Indonesia - Watercolumn_Towuti2014_140_MG | ecosystem: Environmental > Aquatic > Freshwater > Lake | place... | reverse complement strand
CTGGACCCGATTCATTTTCATGAGGCATTCCTCCGCGTTGCGACACCTCCAGTATGGAAGCCCCGCCGGAAAATTGGGGGCCTTGCTGAAGTATCTTTCTAATCAGGTCCGAGATTGACCCCATAGTGCACGACGCGAACGGACTGGCCGCTGCGGTGCCGGTGCCGGGTTTCGAAAGCCCAAAGCGCCGGGTGGTCCGAGCAACCACCTTCCTGGCCGAGGGGCCTGGTGGTGTCGAAGTGGTCGCGCAGTCCCTGCCATTTGCCGGCGATGTCCGGCTTTTGCACGTAGTCGAAGACATAGGCGGAACGGTTGCGGCCGGTGGTGTAGCGGTTCAGCAGTTGATCCATTCCTTTCACGTGGTAGCCGTTGCCTTTCCAGCGTTTCGCTTCGGCGAGCCAGCGCCGGTGCGGGTAGGAATGTTCGATTTCGATGACGAGATCCACATGGCCGTTGACGTTGCGTTCGCGGACGACCCGCAAGCCGGGCATGGAAATCTTTCCGGCCAGCGAGGTGCTCAGGTTGTCCTCGCAAGCTCCCTTGAAGTTGTTGGCGTGGTCTTCCAGCCAGCGGATGGCCTCGTCGATCAGCCGCTCCAGCGCCTGGTCGTGTTGTTCCGCCGATCCGTTGGGATTGAACAGCAGGGCCAGGTGGGGATAGCGTTCGGCCCAGGTCAGCAGGGCGTCGGGCGACACACTCACGTCCGCGCCTCCTCGCCTCCGTTGCCCGCGGGTTTCCAGCCGACCAGGACCGAGGCGGCGAATTGTTCACCCTGCGCGGCGATTTCGCCGCGGGCGTATAGGCTCGCCAGGCCGGAGCGCAGTTCGCCGTCGGCCACCTCGCGGCTTTCTTCTGCGGAGCCTTCGCTCTTGGTGTAGGTGCGCTCCAGCACACGGATATCGTCTGCCGCCAACACCTGCAACACCGTCAGCACGTCCTCGAAAGCCACCTGCAGCTTGCCCGCCAGGAGTTCGATGCCGCTCAGCATGATGGCTTCCCCGGCATGGTCCTCGAAGTAGTCGGCCAGGCCGTCACCGATGCCGCGCCATTTGGCTGCCGGGCCGAAGTGCGTCGTGACCGCGCCGAGCGCGCGCTCGCGCCAGGCTCCCGGTGCCGACCTCTGCCCCGTCCTGGGCTGATAGGTGAGGTCGAACACCCGTTCCGACAGCCATTGCTTGAAGCCGGCGTTGTCGCTGAACTGTTTGAACAGCTCGGTCTGGTCCGTCAGCATGCCCAGAATCGCCCGCTGCAGCGCCTTGTCGTGCTCGATGCGGGCGTTCTGCTTGTCCGAAAACTGCATGGCGTTGCGGTAGGCCTGGTCGGCGGCGACCCGCTCCGGAATCTCCACCGAGATGACCCGCTTGATCTTGTCCGCATCCTTCCATTCGATGTTGCCGAACTCCTCGTTGAATTCCTTGAGGATGTTGGACAGCCGATCCATTTCCGGCTGGCGGCTGCCGCCTCCGCCGCCGGTCGGCAGCGGCCCGACTTCGCCATCCTCATTCTTCATCTTCAGGCTCACGGTGGCGCGCATTTCCGGCCGGTAGCTTTCCATGTCCACCGTTTCCAGCACGCCTTGCGACAGGTCGTCGTCCGCCGGCGCCGGGAGCTTGGGGATGACAAACTGCAGGAAGATGAAGAGCTTCTCCCACTCCGGCACGCTGTAGGGCAGGATGCAGCCGAGGAATCCATAAGTGCGAACGAAGGACTTGGAGTCGCCCTTGAAGCCGATCTGCTGGTCTTGCGGCAGGGCCACGTAGGCGTCGCGGCAGTCGTCGATGATGGGGTCCAGATTCTCCCGTTCCTCGCCGGCCAAGTAGCGGGCCACGAAATCTTCCAGCTGCGGCCAGGCATAGACCTGGGCGGCGTCCAGGTCCGCCTTCAGCGTATGCAGCCGGTCGGGATCGGTTTCTTCCGCCAGCAGCGTGGTCTTGTAATAGCGCTGAAAGGCCTCCTTGGCCGTGCCCGGCTTCTTCTCGTCGGTGGAAAAGGCGACGATGGCCTTGTAGGGGCTCTTGAGTTCGGCCAGACATTCGGAGATGGCCCGGAAATAGTCCCGCGCCCGCTGCCGGCTCTGGGTCACCACCATGGCCCTGGCCTGGCCGCCCACCTTGCGCCGCGCGATCACGCTGCCGAGGAAATGATCGACCATCACCCGGGCCTTGCGCTCGATGGCGTCCGGGTGCGCTTCGACATGGGCATGCAGCTTCTTCAAGGCCCGCTGCTTGTCGAATTCGGGGTCGTCGGCGACCTTCTTCTCCAGGTTGAAGAAGCTCTCCACCGGCGTGTAATGGCTCAGCACGTCGCGGATGGGCGACTGTTCCGAGGACGACGGCGACAGCACTTGTCGCCCGGCGTGGGGGGAAGCGATTCCAGCCCGGGTGTCGATTTGGTAACATGGAAAAACTTCAAAACAAACCGGAGGCACCACATCGATTTTAAATTTGTAAAATATTTCAACAATTTAAACATTAAAGAGGTTCCCAGTGTTAGCTTTTTCCTACAAATCCGCCGCGGCGATGCTCCGGCGATACCCGAACTTGCGCCTTACTCAGGCTCACGGCGCGCACCAGCTTCGCGCAGTCAGCAGAATTTCGAACGATTTTATTGTTCTCCCAACTTCGCCTAGCGACTCGCGACGGGGCGCGGCCAACCTCGCTGCCCAGCTCCGGCGCCTCGACTCTGCGGGGCGGGGGGTCATTTTTGCGCGCACCGGCCGCCTCCCCGCGGCTGGAGGGATTCGTGCGTGACGCTCATCTTTCGACCCTTGCCGTCCTCGCGACCAGCATGACCGAACTGACGACGACTTCAATGGCGCGCGCCGTCGGATGGACCCCGCAAGAGGGGCCCGTTTTGGATGCTGCTCTGAAGAGAATGCAACGGACTATCAACGAGATCGACGAGATGTTGCCTGGCAGGCTTGTGAAACGGCCGCAGGCGGGAGGCGGTGTCCGGGGAGGCGGGACGGGGTATCGGCTGAAAGACCCCGAAGCGTGGGCGAGGGCCCTCGGGCTGGAGGCCTCGTGAGCAAGATTCCCGACGAAATCCGCCGCCCACCGCGGCCAAGAAGAGATTTCGACCCAAACCGAGATCGCTGGAAAATCTAGCTCTCAGACGCCGAAAAACCGCCGGGAGGGCGGTTTTTCGGACTCAGCTGTCGGACACGCATCGAACCACTGATCGCCTGGATCGTCGCTCCGTAGGCTTCGGCCAGTTTTCGAAAAACTCGCGCCAAGGTTTGTCGAGGGGACGGGAGATCGGTTAGACCAGCACCAGGTCAAGCCACCTTATTCAGAGTTTGACCTTGTACAACCTCGGCTTTGGAAATTTCTCCAACTGCGAATTCCATAAGCCTTTCGCAGGACGGATTTTTTCAATACTGTTGAAAATAAGGGGAATAACGAATCGCCTAATACTGACCTGTTGCTGTCAGTTTCAAGTATCCAGGGCGGTGATACCCGCCCTGGATACCTTGTTTACTAGTCGGCGTCACCTGTTCCGTGACAAAACTCGCACTGGCCGAGCGACTCATCGCTCGTATATCCGGTCCCATTGCACGGAGAGCATTTTCCAGTCATGTTAATTCCTCGATTAGTTGTCGAAAAAGCGAATCCGTCCGCAGTGAATCCATGGGGGGTATTAAACAATGGCGCGAGAGAAATGGGAAGTTCTGGTTGACGGTCAGGCGACAAGACTCGTCGCTGACTGTTTTCTCCCTCCTGATGCGGCCGGGCACGCCATGCGCCGATACCGACTGGCTCGGCATGGCATTTTGTTGATTCCTGATTAGAAAGATGTTTCAGCTAGCCCGTCATGCCGGCATGGATTGCCGGCATCCAGAACACAGGGATGTGATGAATCGGCGCCATCCCTGGCCTCTGGGTCCCGACAATCCCTGCCGGGACGACGGTCGTTTGGGTTAGCTGAAGCAGCTTTATAATCAGGTTTTGATTTAGGATAATAACAACACCAAGAAAAATTAGTCCAACCATCACGCTGTCTTGGTCAAAACTGAATGTTGAAAAAAATCCTTTTTTTTGCGTCCCTACCCTACGCGCGGGGATCGACGAGCCACCTACAAAATCGACCCACCATCGCCGCCGTTCATAAGCGGGTTTTGGCCAAACTACCAAAACCCGCTGCGGGCGGAATCTGCCCCCCCGTGGTCTTCGTGGAAAAATTTTTCGGCCCCGAAGCCGAGCAAAGCTTCGCCAAACTAAACCACGCGCTGCGTCTCACCGAGTGTTTTCCGGTGGAATGCACGGTCGACCCTGCGGTGTCGGAGGGCCGGCCGGGAAGCGAGTTGGACGTACGGCTGGCTTCAAGAGTGATGAGGGAGGTTGCGAGCGAATTTTTTCGGACAGATAAGGGCGACCAGATTATTGTTGGTCTATTCGTCGGCGAGAGGCGCTGGATCCCGCTCATCGACGAAATTCAGCAAATCGATCCCGATATTCGCATCGCTTTGGTCGCGGAGAAAAATTCCTTGGCAACGGGTTTGCGGGAGGAAATCTCTCGGAGAGACACCAATTACCTGCTTTTCATCGACGAGCTATTTCCGGACCTCGCCGGCGGCGAACCGAGAGGAGGCCCGGACGCCCCGCGGAGCCGCCGAACGACCCGGTCGTAGGCGCCGTTCACTTCGGCGAGGGGCCGGGCCACCACATAAGCCGGGCTGATCAGAAAATCCGGTTTCAACGCGCTGAGCGAACAAGCCGCCGTTGCGGCGCACGCACCAATGAGCCGGGATGGCCGGCGCCCACGGCGGGCCCGAATCGCGGAGATTCGCGTAGGGGGGGCAGCGGCGCGCTCACTCGCCCGCCACCCGATTCTCCAGCCTCGCCCGCGAGCGTTCGATGGCTTGATGCAGCCGCTGCGCCAGCACGTTGCGTGGCGGCAGTTCGGTCAAGTATTGGGCGACCCGGATGCTGGCTCGGTCCAACTGCAGCAGTTCGATGCTTTCCTCTCCGCCGTCGGCGCACAGGATCAGGCCCAGGGGCGGTTCCTCGCCGGCCTTGGTGTCATGCTTGGCCAACCAGCGCAGGTAAAGCTCCATCTGGCCCTTGTCGGCAGCCTTGAACTTGCCCAGCTTGAGTTCCACGGCCACCAAACGGCGCAGGTCGCGATGGTAGAAGAGCAGGTCGAGGTAGTGGTCATCGCCGTCGATCACCATGCGTTTCTGCCGGGCGACGAAACAGAAGCCGGCTCCCAGTTCGATCAGGAAGTTCTCGATGTCGCGCAGGATGGCGGACTCCAGGTCGCGCTCGCTGTAACCGGTGGACAGACCGAGAAAGTCCAGCACATAGGGGTCGCGAAACACCAGATCGGGGGTCATGCGGTCATGTTCGCGCAAAGCTTGCAATTCGGCATCGACCAGGACTTCGGGCTTCCTGGACAAGGCCGTACGCTCGTAAAGCATGCTATCGATTTTCTGGCGCAGGGTGCGTACGCTCCAGCGTTCCAGGCGGCACATCTCGGCGTAGAACTCCCGCTGCATGGGCTTCTTGAGCGGGATGAGGGCAATGAAATGGGTCCAGCTCAATTGTCGTATCAGTGATACGACAATTCGTTCGTCGGGAAACACTTCGGCAAACTGGATCATGCGCTGCAAGTTCTTCTCCGCAAAGCTGGGTCCATGCTCAACGATCAATTGTCTCGACAGCGTCGAGACAATTTGCTTCCCGTAAGCTGCGCGCTGCTCGCCGAGAATCTCCTGCCGGATGCGCCAGCCGACCCGCCAGTAGAGCAGGGTCAGGCTGGCGTTGACCGCCGTTGCCGCGCTGGTGCGGGCTTCGGCGATCAGTTGGCGGATGTCGGCGGTCAGGCCTTCGGCCGGCACGCTCGGCACGTTGGCCTGCCGGGGCGGATCGCCTGATCCTGCTGCCTTCCGTGGTGTCTTGCTCACGCTTCGGTTCCGACGATCTTCTTTAGCAAGCCTTCGCTGCGAGCCTCCAGTTCGAGGATTTCCTTGCGGATCTCGTCCAGGCCGCGCAAGGGCTTGGGCCGGTGAAAGTGGCGGGCGAAGGAGATTTCGTAGCCGATACGGGTGCTGTCGGCGTCGATCCAGGCATCGGGGGCGAAGGGCAGTACCTCGCGCTTGAAGAAGGCTTCGATGCCGCCGGCTTCCTTGAGCGGCACCTGTTCGGTGTCGCGCAATTCGGGGTCGGGCTCGTAGGTGGTGAGCCGGACTTGCGGCTTGCGCCTGCCCTTGGCGGTCGTCTCGGTCGCGGCGCCGTAATAGTTGCCGTAGAGGGCTTCCCGCTCCGGTTCGGCGGGCGGGTCTTCCGCCCCGATCTTGGCGATCACCGGCGGGGCGTTTTCGTCGCGCCAACTGACGGCGCGCAGCAATATTTTCTTTTCCGAGGGGCCGAGTTTGATGGACAAATCCGTCAGCGCCGTCTCCACCTGTTCGCGGAATTGGTTGAAGTCGGGGAAGACCTCGGTGCCCAGCACTTCCGCGAGGCGCCGGGCGGTTTCCACCAGGCGCAGGTCGCGCTGCCAGGTGTCGGCGTCCAGCAGCTTGCGGCGGCGCTTTTCGGGCACCGCCCGGCGCCGTGGGGCGCTGTCCTCGTCCTCCTCGGCCTCCCGGTCGTCGCCCCGCAGCCATTGTTCCATCTCGGGCCGGATGCGGGCGAAGTCCTGGTAGATGGCCTGGCCGAAAAGCTCGTGGAGTTCGCGGCGCAGGGCCTCGTCGCCGCTGGCGAAGCGCAGGGCCTCGATGCTGGCGCGCTTTAACTGGCTGCGCAGCCTCAGGGGACGCTCCACGGTGATCTTCCAGAAACCGAAGTCTTCGTTGTCGAAAACCTTGGAATGGTGGGTGTCTTCGGCGTGGTCGAAGGCTTCCAGGGTGGCGAGGATGCGGTCGATGTCTTCCGCGCCCAGTTCGCAGTTCTTCTTGCCGTAGTTGCGGCGCAGCGGCTGGAACCATTCGCTGGCGTCGATCAGTTGCACCTTGCCGCGGCGGTGGGCGGCCTTGCGGTTGGCCAGCAGCCAGATGTAGGTGGCGATTCCGGTGTTGTAGAACATGTTGAGGGGCAGGGCGATGATGGCTTCCAGCCAGTCGTTTTCCAGCACCCAGCGGCGGATGTTGCTTTCGCCCTGGCCGGCATCGCCGGTGAACAGCGCCGAGCCGTTGTGGACCAGCGCAATGCGGCTGCCCAGCGCGGTCTTCTTCTTCATCTTGGACAGCTTGTTCACCAGGAACATGAGCTGGCCGTCGGAGGAGCGGGTCACCAGTTTGAACTCGGGGTCGCCGGCGTGATCCACCACGAAACGCGGGTCGGAGATGCCGCGTTTGCCTTCGCTGCCGCCCAGCCGGACCAGGTCGCTCTTCCAACTCTTGCCATAAGGGGGATTGGAGAGCATGAAGTCGAATTCGTGGCGGGGAAACCGGTCGTTGCTGAGGGTGGACATGTCGACGCCACCGACGATGTGGTCCGCCTTCATGCCCTCGCCCTTGATCAAGAGGTCCGCCTTGCAGATGGCGTAGGTTTCCGGATTGATCTCCTGGCCGTAGAGATGGATGGACACCTGTTTGCCGTGGGCTGCGGCCAGCCGGTAGAGCTCTTCCTCCGCCACGGTGAGCATGCCGCCGGTGCCGCAGGCGCCGTCGTAGAGCAGATAGGTGCCCGATTCGATGCGGTCGGCGACCGGTACGAACATCAGCTTGGCCATGAGCCGGACCACATCCCGCGGCGTGAAGTGTTCCCCCGCTTCCTCGTTGTTTTCCTCGTTGAAGCGTCGGATCAGTTCTTCGAACACCGTGCCCATGGCATGGTTGTCCAGGCCGGGCAGGACGATGTGTCCCTCGGCATCGCGCACCGGCTCCGGCGACAGGTTGATGCCGGGGTCGAGGAACTTCTCCACCAGAAAACCCAGGATATTGGCTTCGGCCAACTTCGGGATCTGGTTGCGGAAATTGAACTTGTCGAGAATCTCGCGGACATTCTCGGAGAAGCCGTTCAGGTAAGCCTCGAAGTTCTGCTTGTGCTGCTGCGGCGTGGCGGCCGACTTCAGATCGCGCAGAGTGAACGGGGAGATGTTGTAGAACGCCTGGTTGGTGGCGCCGAGCAGGCCGATTTCCTTGTTGGCGATACCGGCGTCGTCCAGCCTCTCGCTGAGCTCCCTGACCCGCTGCTTGGTCGGTTCCAGAGCCGCATCGAGACGCCGCAGCACCGTCATCGGCAGAATGACATCCCGGTATTTGCCGCGGGAATACACATCGCGGAGCAGGTCGTCCGCGATGTTCCAGATGAAATCTTGAATGCGCCGAAGCTCAGCGGGTTCCATGGGTATGGGTTCAGGTTTGAGTATGGCGTGAATATTCGATGGGTAATTTCCTCGGCGGGGTCGCAGGCTGGGATGACCACGGGATCGACCAGACGCCGATCCCCGGAACACCCCCGAGCGTTGGGTTACGGTGCGCCCAAGGGCCATCCCAACCGGCAGGAACATTCCCGTTGCGCACCTAACCCAACCTACGAGGAGGGAACAGGCAACCGACGGTGCCCACCGTCACTTCTTGTCCGCCCCCTGCAGCGCCATCCGGATCAAATCCTCGCTGGACTTGCCCGCGGCCGGAATGCGCTTGACCATGGCCGCCGCATCGGCCGGCTTGAAGCCCAGGGCGACCAGGGCGCTGACGGCTTCCTGGGCGGGGGATTCCTCGGCGTCGGCCAAAACGGCTTCAGGCGTGGAGGCGTCGCCGCCATCGGCCGCCGGCAGCCGGTCGCGCAACTCGATCACCAGGCGCTCGGCGGTCTTCTTGCCGATGCCGGGGAGGCGCACCAGGCGGGCGGTGTTGTTGGCGCGGACGCAGCGGTGGAATTCGTCGACGCCGATGCCGGAGAGGACCCCCAAGGCCAGCTTGGCGCCGACGCCGGTGACCTTGATGAGGGTGCGGAACAGGCTGCGCTCGGCTTCGGTGAGGAAGCCGTAGAGGCTGTGGGCGTCCTCTCGCACCGCCAGATGGGTGTGCAGGGTGAGGGCTTCGCCCACCGCCGGCAGCTTGAAGAAGGTGGACATGGGCACGTCCACCTCGTAGCCGACACCGCCCACGTCCAGCACCAGCGACGGCGCCTTCTTGGCGGCCAGGGTGCCGCGCAGGAAGCCGATCACCGCCGTCCCCCCACCACGGCCATGCGGCTGATGCGGCTCAGGGTCTGCTGGGTGTGGATGTGGCACAGCGCCACGCCGAGGGCATCGCCGGCATCGGCCTGGAGTTCGTCGGACAGCTTCAGCAAGACTTTCACCATGTGCTGTACCTGCTGCTTGTCGGCGCTGCCCTTGCCCACCAGCGCCTGCTTGACCTGGCGGGCGGCGTATTCGTAGACCGGCAGGCCCGCCGCCAGTACCCCGCAGATGGCGGCGCCGCGGGCCTGGCCCAGCTTGAGGGCGGAGTCGGCGTTCTTGTGCACGAACACCTGTTCGATGGCCAGCACGTCGGGACGGTATTGGCGGACGACGGCGTGGACGCCGTCATAGATCTGCTTGAGCCGGTCGGGGAAGTTGTCGGATTCGGTGCGGATGCAGCCGCAGTCCACCAGTACCGCATCGCGCCCGCCCTCGTCCACGATCCCGTAGCCGGTGGAGCGGGAACCGGGATCTATCCCTAAGATGCGTGCCATGGGGTCAGCCGGGATTCTCCCCTCTCCCTCTGGGAGAGGGCAGGGTGAGGGCTGAAGCGTCGGATGTTTCAATGAGTTCATCGCAAGCACAGGGCGCCCCGGCCCTCACCCTAAATCCCTCTCCCGCAGGGAGAGGGACTTGTGAGCGGTGGGCAAGCCAAGAGCCGTTTGCCCACCCTGCGCCCTGAGTACCCCGCGCCATCAAGCAATCTTCTCGAGGATTTCCTCGCTGATGTCGGCATTGGAGTAAACGTTCTGGACGTCGTCCAGGTCTTCCAGCCGTTCCAGCAGGCGGATCATCTTCTCCGCGTCGTCGGCGCCAAGGGAGGAGCTGGTGCTGGCGCGCATGGTGATCTCGGCGCTCTCGGGCTTGAGCCCGGCGGCCATCAGCGCATCGCGCACCGTCTCGAAATTCTCCGGGGCGACCAGCACTTCGGCGGAGCCGTCGTCGTTGCCGACCACATCGTCGGCACCGGCATCGAGGGCGGCTTCCATCAGCCGGTCCTCGTCGATTCCCGCCGGATAGCCGAGGATGCCGGTTTTGCTGAACAAATAGGCGACGGAACCGTCGGTGCCCAGGTTGCCACCGGCCTTGGAGAAGGCGTGGCGCACCTCGGACACGGTGCGGTTGCGGTTGTCGGTGAGGCAATCCACCATCACCGCGATGCCGCCGGGGCCGTAACCCTCGTAGCGCACTTCGTCGTAGTTGTCTCCTTCGCCGGCGCCGGTGCCCTTCTTGATGGCCCGCTCGATGCTGTCCTTGGACATGTTGGCGGTGAGCGCCTTGTCCATCACCGCCCGCAACCGCGGGTTGTTGCCGGGGTCGCCGCCCCCCATGCGAGCCGACACCGTGATTTCACGGATCAGCTTGGTGAACAGTTTGCCGCGCTTTGCATCCTGGGCGCCCTTGCGGTGCTGTATGTTCGCCCACTTACTGTGACCTGCCATTTCTCTCGAAAGACCTCTCGCAACGTTTCGATGGGGTGGGAATCCGACCAGTCTATCACCGATTTCCCGGAGGATCGACGCCGCTTCAGGCTTGGGCGGCACACGCATCGCGCCGGCACAGCGGGTGCGCCAGCAAGCTGTCCCGCAGTCCGTCGGCATCGTCCAGGGTCGCGGCGAGGCCTTGCAGGATCGCCGCAGCCCGGCTTTCCTGCCGCTCCGCCTCGGCCGGCCGATCCTGCCGCCTCGACAATTCGGCGGCGAGGGCGTGGACCTGCCAGGCCGCCAGCGGCACTTCGCCGTCCCGGATCAGGGCAAACGCCTGGCGCACCTGATCATCGGCCTCCTCCAGACGGTCTGCGGCCAGGGCGACCCGAGCCAACAGACAACGTCCCAAGGCATGATAGGTCCGCTCGCCGCACTGTCCGGCCAGATCGCACAGCGCCGCCGCTTCGTTCGCAGCCTGCCCGAAGTCCTCCAGGGCCAGCCAGTAACGGGCCAGGCCGTGATGGAACATCAGCCGCATGTTCCAGTACATCAGGCCGCCGCCGGCCTCCAGTTCCCGTTCCACCTGGCTGAAACAGGAATGGGCACCGCCGTGGTCGCCCATTTCGAGGCGGGCCATGCCCTGGCGGATGAGGCCGAGGAAGGAGGTATAGGGGCTGCGGGGATGGGGCAGCAGGCCGACCGCCCGGTCGCTGATGGCTCTGGCGGCGTTGAAATCCTGGGCCAGCTCGTGCAGCCAGGCCAGCTCCAGGGAGAACACCGCCTTGCCCAGGTCGTTGTCGTTCTGCTCGGCCATGTGCAAGGCGGCCTGGATCTGGCGCCGGGCTTCTCCCCATTCGCCCAGATGCAGCAAGGCGATGATGGAAAGCGATTGGCACACCATATATTGCTGGGCGTCGCCGACCCGCTGGGCGACGGCGCAGCCCTCCGTCGCCGCGGCGATGGCTACGCGGTAGCGGGAACGGTAGAGTTCCAGGCTGGCGTGCAGGGCCATACGCAGATTGAGCTGCTCCGGCGTTCCGGTTTCGCGCACCTTGACGAGGGCCTGCTCGCAGTCGTACACCGCCTGCGGGTCCCAGCCCCGCAGGTTGAGCCGCCAACCGGCGCAGGAGCCCAGCACCTGGAAGCGGGCGATCTCGTCCGGCAACGCCGCAGCGCGGACCAGCGCCTCTTCTGCGAGAACCAGGCAACGCGGCCGGTCGATCCAGAACATGACCCGCGCCTGCTCCAGCAGCGCCTTGATTTCCCAGGAGCGCTGGTCCTCGGCGGCGGCGATGCGGCCGACGGTGGCGAAATCCTCCAAGGCGCCCTTCATGTCGTGCATGGCGCGGCGCACGGTGGCGCGCTGATGGTGCAATTCCAGGGTGCGGCTGAGCCGCTTGTGGCGCGGCAGCTTGCCCAGCATCGCCAGTGCCCGGTCCAGGTAGTGCTTGGCTTCGCGGTTGGCGTAGCGGCGCGAGGCATTGGCGGCGGCCATGGCGAGATATTTGATCGCCTCCGCATCGTCGCGTCCGCGCTCGAAGTGGCGGGCCAGTTCCGCTGCGACGGTTCCCAAACGGCCCCGGCTGCGCGCTTCCAGCTCCCGGCCGATGCGGCGATGCAGCTCCATCCGCTGGGCCGGCCCGAGGTGCTCGTACAGCACGTCCACGTAGAGGCTGTGGCGAAAGGTGTAGGACCCTTCGAGCCGTCCTCCCGGCGCTTCCGCGGTGCCGCCGGCAGCCAGGACATGGGAGCGCCGAACCAGGTTCTGGCAGGCGGCTTCCAGTTCGGCCTGCGGCTCGCCCAGCAGGGCCGCCACCAGCCCCGCGGGCCACTCGGCACCGATCGCACTGGCCGTTTCCAGGATCCGGCGGTCAACCGGCGCCAGCCGGTCGAGCTGGGTTTCGATCATGGCTTTCAGATTGTCGGGGACACCGCTATCGAATGCGCCCTCTTCATCGGCCGCCGGCAGCCACCGGCCCTGCTCGTGCCGCAGCAGGCGCTGCCGGATCAAATGGTCCACCACGTTGACCATGAACAAGGGATGGCCCTCGGTGCGGAGGTAGACGAAATCCACCAGTTCCGGCTCCGGCTCGCCTCCGTTCAGCTGCGCACGCAGGTAGTCCTCGACCTGTTGCCGCCCCAGCCACGCCAGCGGCAGATCGAGAGCCAGCCGGTGGATCAGCAGTTCCTGGCGAACCTGGGGAAAGGGGTGATCGCGCTGGGGCATGCCGCCGGGACGGAAGCTGATCAGGGTCAACAGCCGCGCCGGGGCGTCGCGGCGTCCCAGCATGGCCAACAGCTCCACGGTCGCCAAGTCGCTCCAGTGGGCATCCTCGATCACCAGCACCAGGGGCAGATCGCGGCTCAGGCTTTCCAGCAGGTCCACCGCTTCCCTCAGGGTGCGCTGGGAACTGGCGCCCAGCGCCCGCGCCTTCAACTGCTTCTGCTCCTCGTCGGAAATCAGGGCCGGCATCTGCATCAAACAGGTCGGAGCGTGGCGCCTGATGCGCGCCAATAGGGTATCGCCGCCAGCCGCCCGGCAGCGCTGTTCCAGCGCCTCCAGCAACGGCATCAGCGCTTCGCCCTGGCCATAATGCTCGACGCACCGGGTCGCGAGGACCCCGGCCGGGTGGCCCGAGAAACGCTCGAGGAACATATCGATCAGGGTGGACTTGCCGATACCCGGCTCGCCGCCGATGAAGATCAACTGGCGCTGGCCTTCCAAGGCATCGAGCCAATGCTGTTCGAGGACACTCAGTTCGCGGTAGCGACCCACCCGGTGCACCGGGATGGCGCGTGCGCGCGGCTGGTAGAGCAGTGCGCGGACCAGTTCAGGATCGGGTTCGGCCTGCAGCGGCGCGGCTTGCCTCACCTCGGCGACGAACCGGTAGCCGTTCTTGGTGACGGTCTCGATGTAGCGCGGCAAGCGGGGATCGTCACCCAAGGCCTTGCGCAAGGTGTTGATGCATCCCTTGAGCACCGATTCGCTGACATAGCGCCGGCGCCACACCGTGTCGATCAAGGTTTCCTTGGACAACAACCGGCCCGGCTGGCTCACCAGGCAGTGCAGCAACGCCAGCGTCTTGGGGGGCAAATCCACCGGCCGGTTGCGGTCGCACAGCCGCGCGTTGTCCATGTCGAGGCGGAAGCTTCCAAAGAGATACTGTTGGCGTCTACCCATGGCACCGGGAAATGCTCGCCGGATGCCGGCGGCTGGATACGATTCAATCCGGATGCGGACCATCGCAGCCCGCATCGATCTCCCAACTAGACCGCATCCGCGGGGTGACCGTCAAGCGGATGTGCATGGAAAGTCGTTGCGGCGTGTTGGGTTTCGATCGGGCCGGACGATTCGCCGCCCGCCCACCGCGCCCCTACTTCCGACTCAACTTTTCGAGCCCCTGCCAATCCGCTGGCCGCGGGGCGTGCAGGCAACGTTCGCAACGGTGGACGAACCGGGCCGGCACCACATCGTCCGGATCGGTCGCGGTGATCGGGCAAGAGAACGGGGCTTGTTCCACCACGCCATCGACCGCTATCCCGAATTCCTAGGTAGGCCTCGCCGTTCTCCGGGCGGTATTGTCAGCGAACATTCCGTGCGGAGGCCGCGAGTAATCGGACAACTAGTGAAAGGAGACACCGATGAGCGATCCCTGGGTTTTATCGTCTACCTCCGGCAACAACTTCGTGCTTAGGGGAATGGACCTCGCCCCTTCGTATTACGCGTGGGTTGCCAAGAATTTATCCCGATTCAACGGCGGCACCTATCTCTGCAACTGGTTTCCTCTGACGATCCTCGTCGAGTTCGCCGCGGAGAAGGGATTCCGGGTCCGGCTGGATTATTGGGAAGGCCAGGCGCCGACGAGCGGCAAGCGGTATTGGGATACTTCGAAGAAATTTGTCTTCGACTCCCATGGCGGAGAATTCGCCGACAAGGCCCAGTTTCTATCTCGCGTCCGCAACAAGGTGACCGCGCGGATGATCGGGAGCCTCAACAGCGTCGCGATCGACACCGGCAAAGCCTCGCCCGGCGACTTGATCAGCCACGACTACAGCGACAGCTATTGGCATGTCGAACTGATCACCGGCGTCGCGGGCGGAGTCATCAGCACGCAGTCCGGCAGCGTCCCGGCCTGTGTGCCGAAGAACCACCAGAGCAGTTATCGCGACTTGTCCAGCGTCTACCAAGGCAAACCGCGCCGCTGGGAGTTCGAGGAAATTCTGGTGAGCTGATGCGCAGCCGGGCAAGGGTCGCCCGATATGCGGTTGCTTCGTCCCGGATTCGTAGGGTGGGTTAGAAACGCATGGCGGGGGCGCTTCCGATTGCGACGGTATCGGCGCGCGCCGTAACCCACCGAATGCCGGAATGTCGGCAAACCGGCCGGTGGGTTACGACGCGCTCGGACGCAGTCGGAACCTGGTCGGCTCCCGTCGTGGGCGTCGACCTCACCCTACGGCTGGATATCTCCGCCCCCGCCCGGCGCATCGCTCCCCAAGCGCCACAGCCGCCTTAGCATCTCCCGCTCCAGCTGGGCCAGGCTGCGCTTGATGCCGCTCATGGCCTGTTCTTCGGCCAGCAGCCGGGTTTCCATTAGTTCCACGATGCGGCCGTAGTCGGTTTCCAGGTAATAGCGGCGGGTGCACAGGTTCAGCATGCCTTCGGAGAAGTACAGCACGGCGCCGGGCATGGCGAGGTAGTGCCAGAGGCCTTGGCCATTCCTGAAGCGCGCCAGTCCGAAGGTCAGGCAGGTCATGAAGCGGGCGTGGCCGGGCAGGAGCCCGAAGCTGCCCGTATCGTCCTCGCCGACGAAGGAGTGGACGTCTCCGATGTCGCGCACGTTGCGGCCGTCGAGCAGGCGCAGGGTGAAGCTTCGGGCGGCGGAGTCGTCGCTCACCGCCCCCGCCGCCTCATTCATCCAGCAGCCCGCGCATGTAGAAGCGCTCTTCTGGCCAACCGTCGCAGCGTCCCTGCAGGATGGCCTCGCAATCGTCCAGGGTGCGTTCCAGCGGCACCGACACTCCGGCGATGCCGGTGTGGTTGGCGGTCACCCAGAACGGCTGGGTAAGATAGCGCTGCAGCTTGCGCGCCCGCATCACGATCAGCCGGTCCTTGTCGGACAGTTCCGCCAGGCCCAGCATGGTGATGATGTCTTCCAGCTCGCGGTAGCGGGCCAGGTGTTCGCGCACGCCGTCTGCCACCGCGTAATGCCTGTCGCCCACGGTGTAGCGGTCCATCAGCTTGCTGCCGGAACGCAGTGGATCGACCGCCGGATAGATGCCGCGGGCGGCCTGGGCACGGGACAGGATTACGGTGGTGTCCAGGTGTCCGAGGATGGCGTTGACCGCCGGGTCGGTCATGTCGTCGGCCGGCACGTAGACCGCCTGCACCGAGGTGACGGCGCCCGCCCGGGTGGAACTGATGCGGTCCTCCAATTCCGCCACCTCGGTGCTGAGGGTGGGCTGGTAGCCCACGGTAGCGGGCATGCGCCCCAGCAGGCTGGAGATTTCGCTGCCGGCCTGGACGAAGCGGAATACGTTGTCGACCACGAACAGCACTTCCTTGCGCAACCGGTCGCGCAGGTATTCGGCATAGCTGAGGGCCGACAGCGCCACCCGGAAGCGGACACCGGGGGACTCGTCCATCTGCCCGAACACCATGAGGGTCTGGGGCATCACCCCGGCGGCCTCCATCTCATGCCACAACTCATGGGCTTCGCGGATACGTTCGCCGACCCCGGCGAACACCGCCACGCCCCGATGGATGGCGGCGATGGCGTGCATGAACTCCATCACCAGGACGGTCTTGCCGACCCCGGCGCCGCCGAACAGCCCGGTCTTGCCGCCCTTGACGAAGGGGCACAGCAGGTCGATCACTTTGATGCCGGTCTCCAGGACGCCGGCTACCCCCTGAGCCTCGTTCAGAGGAACCGGCTTGCCGTGGGTGGGGAGAGATTCGCCGGTCACGAGCGCGGGCAGTTCGTCCAGCGGTTCGCCGAACAGGTTGAGCAGCCGGCCCAGGCAGTCGGGGGTGACCGGGATGCTCAACGGTCCGCCGCCGTCGCGTACGGCCATGCCGCGCCGAAGGCCGGCGCTGCCGCGCAGGGCGATGGCGCGCACATGCTGCTCGTCCAGGTGTTGGTGGACCTCGAACACCCAGCGGTCGCCGCCGTTGCCGGCGGTCAATGCCTGTCGCAGCGGCGGCAGCTGGCGGCAGGCGATGACCACCACCGGCCCGTGCACTTCGGCGATCACGCCGATGGCATCCTGCGGCATCGGGCGGCCGAGGCCGTTGGGGGCGAGGGTCTGCGGCCGGTTCATCGGGGCGGGTCGGCGCGGTCGGAGCCGCCGCCCTTGAGGCGGAACCAGCCCGCGATGCTGTAGCGCTGGCGCCGGGCCGGCAGCACTTCGTGGGGGAAGCGGTCGCTGAGGAACACCGCCAGAGTCCCCGGCCGCGGCATCACCGTCTGCAACGGTCGCTCTCCCTCCGTTGGATAGATCAGCAGTTCGCCGCCGTCGTCAGCCTCCCAGTCGGTGTTGAGATAGCACACCGTGGTCACGACCCGGTTGCGGCTGCCCTGGAAGGCGTCCAGGTGGCGGCGGTAATAGGCACCCGGTTCGTACACGGCGAAGTGGGCTTCGTAATCGAACAGTCCCAGGAACAGCCGTTGGTTCAGACCCTGCCGCAGGGATTCCATCCAGGCTAGATAGGCCGCTTCCGCCGGATCGTCCGGGTTCAACCAGGCGGTGCGGTCGGTGCGGACTGCGTCGCTGAGCCGGTGGCCCCGGTTGCGGCCGATGCCGGCCCGCCGCAGTTCCGGTGCCAGTGCCTGGATGCGGCTCGCCAGGCCGGCGCGCAGCGGCGCCGGCAGCATCTGTTCCAGGACGATGAGGCCGCTGTCGGCCAGGGCGCCGGCGATGCGGTCGCACTCGAAATCGGTCAGCGGGTCCAAACGGTCCTCATCCTGCGCATCAGGAACAAGGATAAACCTAAGCCTGCGAGGGGCGCCCAGACCCACACCAGTTCCGATTGCAGCACCGCCATGCCGCGGTTGGAAAAGAACCGGCTCACCCCGAGCGGAGAGACTTCGATGGCGCGAAACGGCGCGAAGTAGCGTTCGTTGGAAAACGGCCACAGCAGCGCCACCCCCAGGCCGCCGTCGGTCATCGCATCCAGCAGCGCATGGGAGGCGGCGCTGACGAACAGGAACAGAAAGGCGCGGAGCGGCCGCCGCCGTGCCGCACCGATCAGCAGGGTGAACAGCAGGGCGGTGGCGGCGGCGAACACCAGGGAATGGCTGAAACCGCGGTGGCCGAAGGGGGAGTGGTAGGGGATGCCGAAGCGGAACGCCAGCACGTCGAGATCCGGCAACAGTGCCAGCACCATGCCGGCGGCCAATGCCCGCCGGGGTATGATCCGGCCGCCCAGGCCGAGGCCGATGCTCAAGGGGACGGCCAAATGTCCGATCAGAGTGGGCATGCAGGCCTGTGCCCTCCGGGCCGCCGCCTTCAGAATTCGAGCCGGGTTCCCAGCATCACCTTGTGGCTCTCGATGGCGCGCGATCCCAGCAGGGTTTGGTAGCTGAGGAAGGCGGAGATGCCGTGGGCGAAGGTGCCGGAGAGATCGGCTCCGAGAGTGTAGAAGTCGCGGTCGGGCGAGCTGCCGACGATGGCGACCTGGGCGCTGGGATCGCTCACGAAGGCGGCGCGCACGGTGCGGCCCGCGTCCATGAACTGGTGGTGCCACTCGCCCCGCAGCTGCGGAGTCACCACGCCCCACGGCAGGCTCACGGCCTTGGAGATCAGCGCGCCGACCGTGCTGGTCAGCGAGCGGATGTGTTGCTGCTCGAATTGCATGGCGGCCGGTCCGCCGCCTTCCCTGAACGAGTCCACGTCCAGCGCCAGGTAATCGGTGCGGGCATAGGGCGCGAAAATGAACGACTGGTAGTTGAAGTCGTAGCCGCCGCCGACGCTGAAGGCGTATTGCCCGGCGCCCGGATTGCCGGTCATGCGGTTGCCAACCACCGGAGCCCGGACGTTGCGGAAAGTCTGGTAATCGAAGCCCGAGTAAGCCCCGGTCGCCTCCACGTGCAGACCGTCGGTAATGTAATAGGAGGTGTAGATGTTGCCGGTATAGCTGTCGCTGTCGGTATCGCCGCGGCTTGCATCGAGCCGGGCGTTGCTGCGGTGGTAGTTGAAGGCCATGCCGGAGACCCAGCGGTCGGTGATGCGGTAGTCGGCGCCGACCGTGAGGCCGAAGTTGTTGTAGCGGAAGCCGTTGAACGCGAAGCTGCTGTCGAGCCCGCCGAAATCCGTGTCGGCCTTGAACCATAAGCCCAGCGGCGCCATCAGGTCGTCGCCCGCGCCGCCGCCCGCCGGATTGCCGAGCCGCCAACTCCGGGTGCGGTCGCCCAATACCTGCTTGATGACCGACGTCTGGCCACCGTTGGTGCGCGTGCCCATGGAACCGATGGTGAGGATCTGGTCCGGGGTCATCTGGCGGACGATGCTCTCGTAGGCGGCGCTGCCCGGCGTCAGCTGGGACAGCTGGCCGCAGTAGGCGGGCGGCGTGAACGGCTGTTCGTTCTGGGGTGGGGGCGGGGTACAGGTGCTGACCAGCAAACTGGCCATGGCGCGCTGGTTGGAATTGAGCGCCGCCTCCGAGCTGCCGGCCAGCACTGCGGCCGAAGCCAGCAATGCCTTGCCGAGACGGCGGTATTGGGCAGAATCGTGGGTCGTCATGACTGGCCTCCGACGTTGATATTTCCCCATATTCACCAAGTTACCCGTGGCGGTCAATAGATTCCGGCCGTTGACGACGGTGGCCAAAAAAAGCGAGGTGTATCCGAGGAGTGATTTGGTGCCCTGATCCGCCTTATGATTCCCGATTTTCGGATCTCCTCGTAGGGGCGAATTTATTCGCTATGGGCGATTGAGCGCCCCTACCCCTATGAATCCGGGAAGTTATTTGCGGCCAAATCCTTCTATGAGCCCAGAGCTGTCAAGTACCGAAAGGCGGTGGGTTACAAATTCTTTGCTCTTTTGCTTTTTCTTTCCTGTTTCAAACGGTTGAGACGCCTGGAAATCCGGTCTTCGCCTGCCTCGCC
>Ga0233425_10005587_pt1 | contig 19664 bp, 12 predicted proteins | sample Watercolumn_Towu_2_FD_181712 | JGI IMG/M metagenome (GOLD analysis project Ga0233425, IMG submission 181712) | Freshwater microbial communities from Lake Towuti, South Sulawesi, Indonesia - Watercolumn_Towuti2014_140_MG | ecosystem: Environmental > Aquatic > Freshwater > Lake | place... | reverse complement strand
TCGTTCGGCGCGGCGAAATCGTTGACCAAAATTGTTTTGCGTTGGCGGACGGCTTCGCCCCAAATGCCGGTCTTGTCCAACTCGTACACGGTTTGCGGTTCCTGGATCGTACATTCGCGCATCACATTTTTCGACCAGGAGAACAGTGTGAATTGGCGCGTCGTTTCGGAGTAATGATAAATGTAGCCGACGCGACTGTCGGTGATTTGAAGCGATTGTTCGAGCGCGAAATCGAGAAATTCATTTTCCGAGGCGCGCGCCATTTGGCTGATCGCCAACAACGCTTCGCGGCGAATTTCGGTGCGGCGCCGCTCGGTGATTTCATTCGTCAATTGCGCGTTCGCGGATGCAAGTTCGAACGTGCGCGCCTTGACGAGTTCTTCTAATTGCGCGCGATGTTCGATCAGTTCGGCGGTGGAATTTTCTTTTTCGGTTTTGATGTCGTTGAACAAACGATGATTGATGAGCAAGATCAAACCGAACGTCAGCGCGATGCCGAGCAGTTGGTTCGCGAAAATCGCGAGCGTATCCGCGCTGGTCGTTTGCAAAAAATCCGCAGGTGGCGGCGCAACGAAAACCAGGACGATGCGGAGCAACGCGACGAGCGCATAACCGATGAAGATAAAACCGACCAGGCGCGTGATGAGTTGATCGCGCGATGCCGCGCGCCGCAACAAGAGCCACGCGCATTGCATCGTGATCGTCGCGCCCATAATCGAAAGGAGGATGATGCGAACGCCAATGCCCGGTTGCACAAACGTGAAATACGCGATCAGCGCGGCGATGCCGGCGAGGAAGATCCAATTGTGGCGTTGCGAAACCGGCACGCCTTCAAAACGCGCAAATCCATCGTACATCAAAATAATTCCCGCGCCAATACAGGTGTTGCTGATCACGATTGCCGCGAGATCCGGCACCAGCCCGCGCATCGCATTGAGCAAAATTCCCAGCGTTTGCAAAATGTAGGTGAAGAGCCAAAACGAAATTCCGGCAAACCGCTTGCGATTTTGATGCCAGAGCAAAAGCATAATCACCGTGATCAATAAGTTGGTAACGAAATAACTGAACAAGACGGTTTTCATATCGAGCACGTTCATTGTGCAACTTCCTTTCGGCGTGTTCCGAAATTGTCTCCACAATGATTATACGCCCGCATCGTATGAAAATAAAATGGGGCGAGAGTACTTTCGCCCCATTGCGCGCTTAGGGTTCGTAAGAAAATAACTTTCCGTGTACTCAAATCGCATCACCCAAGGTGTCATTCTGAGCGGAGCGAAGAATCTCTTGCTGGTCACGCGAGACCCTTCGCTTCGCTCAGGGTGACGGTCGGGAAGTTATTCTTTTACGAACCCTTACCGCAAAACGATATTCGTCCACGCCTTGATCCACTCGTCGCGATTCGCGTCAATCTCGGCGGGCGCAACGTTCGCCGGTTTTTTCGGCGTCTCGGCGAATTTGTAGAAATCCGGCAATTTCGCATCCGCCATCACCGGAAAGACGAACATTTGTGCCGGGATGTCCTCTTGAAATTTTTGCGTGAGCAGAAAATCCACAAATTTTTTCGCGAGGTCGGCGTTCTTCGCGCCTTTGAGGACGCCGATAAATTCGATTTGGCGAAAGCACGCGCCATTGCCCAGCGCGTTGCCGGTCGGCGGCTCGGTTACTTTGCCGCCGGAGAAAAATACTTCCGCCGCCGGACTCGTCGCGTAACTGACGACAATCGGACGGTCGCCGCCTTTGCCACCCCAGGTCGAGCGTTTATAGTACGCGTCGTCCCAGCCCTCGCTGATGAGCACATCGTTCGCGCGCATTGCTTTCCAAAAATCCAGATACTTGTCCTTGCCGAAATGTCCGACGGTCGCGATCAAAAACGCGAGACCCGGCGACGAGGTCGCCGGGTTTTCGACGACGGTGAGCGATTTGTACGCGGGTTTGATCAGATCGTCGAGCGTTTGCGGCGGTGCGAGATTTTTCTTTTGGAAATACGCGCGATCATAATTGAGACACACGTCGCCGAAATCCACCGGCGTCAATCGAAATTCGGAATCGAGCGCGAACGCGCCGGGAATTTTGCTCGCGCTTGCCGGTTTATACGCGTCGAAAATTTCGGCTTTGAGCGCGCGCGACAGGAACGTATTATCCACGCCAAAGAAGGCATCCGCGAGCGGATTCGCTTTGGCGAGAATCGCCTTGTTCAACGCCGCGCCCGCGTCGCCCGATTTCAAAATTTTCACGGTCGCATTGTTCGCTTTTTCAAATTCTTTGATGATGTCCTCGCTCGCGGAAAATGAATCGTGCGTCATCACGACGAGTTCGCGCGGTCCGGCGGGGGTAGGTATCGCCGCAGGCGCGCATCCGAACGCGATGATCCCAAACGCGATCGTCGCAAGTAGACACAATTTGTGTTTGAACATTTTTTCCTCCTCCTGGTTGGAATTGAATAGATCCGGATAAACCCTTGATATGTTTGAGGTTGCGCTTCGTCCTCCGCGTTCAGCAAATTGGAAATTTGCCCAATAAAAAAATCGCTCCCTGAGTGGGGGAGCGATTCGAGTGGTATCCATGTTTCCCTGCGCTGGCATTATCCAGATCAGGTTCAGTGGGTCGAAGACGAGTGGTCTTCCTCTCAGCCCGACACAATTCGAGCTCCCCAAAAATTATTCAGTTGTCGGCGCGGAGTGTAGCACGATTTCGTCGCGGTGTCAAAATGGTTAAAGGCGGCGGCGCGCGAACAACCCAATGTAAAACACAATCGCCATCACGAGAAACGATGCCATCGAGAATCGCGCGTCGAGTGTGGTAACGATGAAGAGTGCGGGCGTCGTCAACGCGCTCACCGAATAGTTCGAGATCAGCGCGGTGAAAATGTTGATGGCGGCGTGCGCGCCCAACGCTAACTCAAGCCCATTGTCGCGCACGGTTACGAGCGAGAACAACATCCCGACCGTGAAATAGTACACCGGCAACAAGATCGGATCCGCGCTCACTTCTGGGTTGGCGAGATGCAGTGCCATAAAAATCAAACTGCTGATCGTCGCGGCGATCCAGCGATTGTGGATTCGCAAGCCGAGCGTTTGCAAAAAATACGCGCGGAAAAATAATTCTTCGCCGGTCGTCTGAATCGGAATCAAAATCAACACGAGCGGCAGGAATATGAAAAACGCATCCGGCTTGAACGCGAGTTGATAGCGCCCCGGAAAAATCACGGCTTCGACAACACTCGCAAGCGCGGCAAGCAGAAAAAAGAAAACGAAACCAACCGCGACGCGTTTCCAATTCACCCGCGCGCGCGGCGTGATGAGCGAGCGCAGCGCGCGTTGATGAATGACTCGCGTAACGAACAACACGCTCGCGGTCAATCCCGCCGCGCTTGCCATCACGACGAGAAACATTATCACCGGCTCAACGCCGGCGAGTGTGCCGGTTTCCGGGTTGAGTCGCGTCGCCGGGTTGTCGTCCGTCATCACGGTCGCGATCAGCGCGATGAAAACCGCGATGCTCGCGCCGAGCCAGATGAAAATGATCGCGAGCAACGCGAGAACGTACCGCCACCATTCGTTTTTGCCGGTGCGCGCGAGATCGAGGAAATCCATTTTGATTTATCCTTTCAGCAAAGACCCTTCGAGTTTTGCTCCTCGAAGGGTCTTGCGTTATCCTTTCTTCGCCACTTCTTGCTCGCGCAGTTCGCGGCGCAACAACTTGCCGATCAAGTTGCGCGGTAGCGTGTCGCGAAATTCGATCACCTTTGGCGCTTTGTAGGCGGCGAGATGTTCCCGGCAAAACGCGATGATTTCTTCCGCCGTCGCGGTCTCGCCCGGTTTCAGCACGACGAATGCTTTGACCGTCTCGCCGCGATACGCGTCCGGGATTCCGATCACGCCCGCGTCGAGAACTTTGGGGTGCATAAACAACACCTCTTCAATGTCGCGCGGATAGACATTGTAGCCGCCCGCGATGATCATATCCTTTTTGCGATCGACGATGAAGAAAAATCCATCCTCATCCATCTTGGCAATGTCGCCGGTGAAAAGCCAGCCCTCGCGAATCGCGTTTGTCGTTTCCTCCGGTTTGTTCCAATATCCTTGCATCACCGTCGGACCCTTCAAGATCAATTCGCCGGTTTCGCCGACCGGACATTCGTGCGTGCCGGTTTCAACATCCACGATCTTGATGTCATTGTCCGGGAATGGAATGCCGATGCTTCCAATTTTGCGAAGACCGTGCAAGGGGTTGCACGTTTCCGCGACCGTGCCTTCGGTGAGACCGTACCCTTCGGTGATGCGCGCGCCGGTGCGTTGCTCGAATTTTTCGAGGACTTCAACCGGCAAAGGCGCCGCGCCGGAGAAACAGGTTTTCAAACTCGTGAGATCATACTTGTCCACGTCCGGTTGTTGATTCATCGCGATGAACATCGTCGGCACGCCGGCGAAAAACGTGGGACGATCTTTGTGGATTGATTTCAAAACTTCTTTCAAGTCGAAACGCGGATGAATGATCAACGCGCTCGCGCCACCAATCGCGACATTCATCACCGCGTTCAAACCGAACGAGTGGAAGAATGGCAGAACCGCGAACATCCGCTCTTCGCCGTCTTTGGATCGCGCCAGCACCGAATTGTGAACCTGGTTCACCAGCGCGACAATGTTGCGATGCGTCAACATCGCGCCTTTCGATGGGCCGGTCGTGCCGCCAGTGTAAAGCAAACACGCGATATCGTCGGGACTCACTTTTACCTGCGGCGGATTCGGTTGATGTTGCGCGACCAGGTCTTTGAAAAAAATCGCGGAACCATCGCGCGGCACCTCGACCCAGATTTTTTCGCGTTTGGCTTTGAGCGGGTACAGCAAATTTTTGGGAAACGGCAAATAATCTTGAATCCCGGTAACGATCACGCGTTTGACCGATGTGTTCGCGCGAATCTTTTGCACGCGATTCCACAAACGATCAAAAATAATCACGGTGTCAACGTTCGCATCGTTCCATTGATACTCGAGTTCGCGTTCGACGTAGAGTGGATTCGTCATCACACCGGTCGCGCCGAGCGTTTGCAAAGCAAACCACGCGATGATCCATTGCGGACAATTCGGCAGATCGATCGCAACGCGGTCGCCTTGCTTGATCCCGAGCGCGGTGAGCGCGGTCGCACACCGGTCCACATCGCGTTTGAGTTGCGCGTACGTCATCGTCGCGCCAAAAAAGACGGTCGCCGGGTTGTTCGGAAAATTCGTCACGGATTTTCGCAAGAGATCGGCGACGGTCATTTCGGGATACGCGATCGTGCGCGGCACGCCTTCGTCGTAATGTTTGAACCAGAGTCGCTCGCCCATTTTGCTCCTCTCGTAGGGCAAATTTGGAAATTTGCCAAACAAAAACGCCAGCATCCGCGCAAATGGGGATACTGGCACAAGAGCAAGACGCGTACGGATCACCATTGGCGGACGCAGTTCACGCTCGATTAATTTCTGATGCGATTCTAACACGCTCTTGGGCGCGGGTCAAGCCCCAATAAAAAACGCGCGAGTCGCGTGAACGACTCGCGCGTGCTGGGATTACGGATTGACGGTGAACGGTCGCATCATCTCGTTCTCTTCGTGTTCGAGAATGTGGCAGTGATACACGTACTCCGCCGGAAGCGTGGTGAGCGGCGGAACCTCGAATTTGGAAATCACGCGGAGGATTTCGCCCGGATACGAGATCGCGGTATCTTTCCAGCCCATCTCTTGCGGCAAAGGCGGCGTCGCCGCGCCTGCGAGAAAATTCGCCAAGACCGGTTTCGTCGCGGGATTGCGTCCGGCGTTGATCCACGCGAGCCACGCCGCGGTGTACGCTTTCGCGTTGAACGGTTGCCGATTGACAACCTGGAATTTCACGAGATGCAAATGCATCGGATGCGCGTCGCCGGTGAGATTGATGAATTGCCAGATTTCGTTTGTGTTCACGCGCGGTGTTTCATCAATCGAACCATCGTCGAACCATTTGCCGTTGAGTCGCACGTCAATCGGCGTGCCGGTCGCCATATCCATCGTTTCGAGCATTACGATTTCGCGCATCGGCGCGCCGGGTGTCGCGGCGAGTCGCGGCACGGCAGGCAACGCGAGATTTTGCGGCAAGGTTGTCGTGTCCGCCCCGACCAATGGTTTGTTGACGCGGAATTGCATAATTTGTCCGACTGCGCCGCCGCGTCCGCCGGGGAACGGGGCTTTGGCATTATTCAACATCGTCAGCACGCTACCGAATGGCACTTGCGAGAAATCTACGATGATGTCCGCGCGCTCGCCGGGCGCGATCAACAATTTTGTGAGCGGCACTGGCGCGGGCGTCAAACTCTGTTCCATTCCGATCAACCAAAATGGAATTGGTGTTTTGCCCGAGTCAAACCAGAAATTGTAAAAACGCGCTTGCGATCCATTCACAACACGGAAACGATAACGGCGTGGTTCAACCGACAGGAATGGGTACGCCTTGCCGTTCACGACCGGCGTGTCGCCAAAAAATTCCGGCACCCAAATTGGATGCACCGCGTTGAGACCAACGGTTGGATAAAACAACGAACCGTCGAGATTGAATTGCTTGTCCTGGATCACAAGTGGAATTTCGTACGCGCCGCCCGGCAAATTCAAACTCGTGCCGGGCACGCGCAAATTCGCGAACGCGCCGGGATCGTTTACATCGCGCACAAAGTACAATGCCGCGAGTCCGGCGTATGCGTTCAAGCGCGTGATGCCCATCGCGTGATCGTGATACCACAACATCGCGGACGGTTGTTGATTCGAGTACACGTAGATCGCTTCATTCGCGTTGACCGCGACGCCGGGGTACGATTGATAACGACTACCGTGATCGCCATTCGCGGTAAACCAGGAATGAGGATGACCATCGTATTGCGGCGCGGTGAATCCGCCGTGCAAGTGCGGCGTCGCGCGCCCGGGCATCAACCCAGGATACATCATCGCGTCGGGGACGGTTGGATCAATGGATGTTTGAAGCGGATGACTCGTCGTTGGAAGTTGATTGACGTACTTGACCGCGACCGGGCGCCCGGCTTGCGCTTCAATCGTGGGACCGAGATAACCGAAAAATGCCGCGCCCGATCCATAGCCCCAGGTTGTAAAATTTCCGGCGGGCGCAGTCACCGGCAGTTGACTGTGAAATTGAAAGCGTCCCGCGCGCATTTGGATCGTATACAGATCAACACCGGGTTGCGTGGTTGTGTCCGGCGCAAGCACCGGGATCGCGCTGATGAGCGGATCCACAAACTTGGTGATGTTCGGCGTGCCTGCCGCGGCGAACGCTTGCCCGGCGTCGAACTGCCAGGGCAGGACGAGTCCGGCACCAACTGCCGCGCTCAATTTTAGAAATTGTCGTCGAGATAACATCGCTTGCCTCCTCGCAAGTTAGAGTAAATTATTTTCGGATTGCACTACGTTCGGTTAGATGATTTTTTGTGTCGAGTCGCATCACCTCCGCACGAATGAAAATAAAAAACCGTGCCACGAAAAATCGTGATCACGGTCGGTTACGCCATTTGCTCCGCCCGACGTATAGCGTCCAATTGCTCGATTCGCCGGGCATCCTTGCATCCGTGGAATAGACAAATAACCAGGACTTTCGCTTGTCATTCCGAACGAAGTGAGGAATCTCGATTTTCGCCGCGAGATTTCTCGCAAAAACCGCTCGAAATGACATCCGAGCGAAAGTCCTGATAACTTGAAATGATTTTACACGCAAAACGCGGGCGGCGGAAGCGTGAAAAATGCGGATTATTGTATAAAGATTTTGCGGCAAAGTACGGTAGTCATAAATAAGAATCCAGGTTTCCGCGAAGCGAGAAACCTGGATTCTTGTGCATTGACGTTATTTGCGAACGTGGAGTTCAAACACTTGAGTATCTTGTGCGCCGAAGCGATATTTGTATTCTTCGTTGCCGCGCAAAAAATCATAGCGGCGATATTGCGCGGCGATCGCGTCTTGAATCGAACGCGCAAACAAGACAATGCCGGGACTGTACGCTCCGTACTGGATCGGATCGTAACCGGAGTTGTACACCAAAATAGCGTTGCCGTAGCAAAAGTTGAGCAACGATGCCGCGCGCGTGCCTTCGAATTCGAGAAACAAAAGTTGCAACCAGCCACGCGCGTGCAATGCGCGCGCCATCTCGATAAAAAAGTTTTGCATGCGCGCGTCCATAAATAAATGTTTGTCGGGGCGACTCGTTTTGTGGAGCGCGATGAAATCGGCAATCGCCGGATCGCTCGCTTCATCCGCGCCAAGCGTGTGCCATTGCGCGTTTGCTTCTTCGATGCGCCGGAGTTTGCGCCGAATTTCGTGGCGTTGTTTTTTGTCGAGCGTCGCGAGATAGTCGTCCCAGGTCGCGGGCAGTTCGATGATCGGCGCGACATCGTGCTGTTTTGTTTCGATGGTCAACCCGCGCGCGCGCGCAATTTCCGCGAGCAATTGATTCGTCGGTGAATCGGCGGGTAGGGTGCACAGATGCAGTTGATCCCACGCCGGAAAATCCGCGCGCGCGAGCGTTTCGATCAACGCGGTGTGCACGCGCGCTTCACTGCCGCGCGCGATGATCACATCGAGATAGTCAGACACGTCCACGCATCCGACGAGCGAGAGATGTTTTAATCCATCTGTTCCGGTTTCGACGAACAACGGCGCGATGCCGATCAGCGCGCCGTCGTCCTCGCGCATCGCGATCACGCGCAATTCACCCGCGCCGAGGTTGCGCCACCACACGCTTTGCCACTCGCGTGTCAAAAAAATCGTATCGGTCGCGCTCTGGCTCAACAATTCATTCCACGCGTTGCCCAGTTGTTCAAAAACCGAGTCGTCGGTGTAGATGTCTATTTTCATTCGTGTTGATTCTCTCCAATTGATTTGCGCGGAGAATGTAACGCATCCAGGCGCGCGTGTCAAGTTGAAAGTAATTTGCCCCGAATGGTTTTGGATCGGTTGACTTGCGCGGCGCGGTGTGCTATAAAACCGGCATCACACAATCAGGAGGGATGACGATGCAATTACTCAAACGGATTTTGCAAATTGTTCTCGTGGCCATTGTTTTAATTTTGCTCGTGGGCGGCGGCGCGGGGTATTGGTTCGCGACCAAAAGTCATCCGCAAATTGACGGCACGTTGCAGATCAAGGGATTGAAAGACAAAGTGGAAGTCGTGCGCGACACGATGGGTGTGCCGCACATTTACGCGACGAACGCGGACGATTTATTTTTCGCGAACGGCTACGTGATGGCGCAAGACCGGCTCTGGCAGATGGAATACAATCGCCGCGTCGGACACGGCGCGCTCTCCGACATTTTCGGCGCGGCGACGATCACGCAAGATCGGTTCTTGCGAACGATGGGGCTGGGTCGCGCCGCGCGCGCGGATCTCGCGGTGATGTCGGACGAATTGAAACATATTTTGCAACAGTACGCGAACGGCGCAAATTTTTTCATTGACACGCATCGCGATAATCTGCCGCTCGAATTTACGATCCTGGGATTCCAGCCCGCGCCCTGGGAACCGGTAGACACGGTCGCGTGGGGCAAGGTGATGGCGTACGATTTGAGCGGACGGTACACCGGCGATTTGTTCCGCGCGCGTCTCCTCGAAAAATTTTCCGCGCAACAGGTCAACGAGTTGCTTCCGCCGTACCCGGTATCGGGTCCCTTCATCGTTCCGCCGGAAGCGAAAGAGTACAAATCCCAGATTCCAAATTCAAAATCCCAATTACCAACTACCACGTATTCGATTGGGGAACCGGATTTTGACGCGCTTGCGCGACTCGAAGCCGTCCTGGGATCGCCGGGTCTCGAAGTTGGCTCGAACGATTGGGTTGTGGATGGCACGAAATCAGTAACGGGCAAACCGATTCTCGCGAGCGATCAACATCTCGGAATCCAAATGCCTTCGATCTGGTATCAGATCGGATTGCATTGCGTTCCGCAAACTGCCGCGTGCCCGTACAACGTCGCGGGCGTAACGTTCGCCGGTGTGCCGGGCGTGATCGTTGGACACAATGATCGAATCGCGTGGGGCGTTACGAATGTCGGACCCGACACCCAGGATTTGTACATCGAAGAGATTCAGGGCAATCAATCCAAATTCAAAGACAAGTGGGAAGATTTGCAAATCGTCGAGGAACCGATCAAGGTCAAGGGCGTTGTGTCGGAAACGCTCAAGGTGCAAATCACGCGCCACGGTCCGATTATGACGCCGGTGTTGAGCGGTGTAACGCAACCGCTCGCGTTGCAATGGACGGCTCTGCGCGACCGCAGTCACTTGTTCGAATCGGCGTTGTTGATCAATCGCGCGAAAAACTGGGACGAGTTTCGCGCCGCGTTGAAACTGTGGGATATGCCGTCGCAAAATTTTGTGTACGCGGACGTGGATGGCAACATCGGTTATCAAATGCCGGGCAACATTCCGATTCGCGCGAAAGGCAACGGCTTGGTGCCCGTCCCAGGTTCGACCGGCGAGTACGAATGGACGGGGTACATTCCGTTCGACGAATTACCGTTCGTGTTCAATCCGCCGACGCATTTGATCGCGACCGCGAACAACGCGGTCGTGCCGACGACGTACAAGTACACGATCTCGCACGATTGGGCGGCGCAATATCGCGCGCAACGCATCGTGGATTTGCTCAAAGCGAAAGACAAACTTTCGATTGCGGACATTCAAACGATTCAAAGCGATGTGTATTCGATTCCGCTCGCGCAATTCCAAAAACATGTGGTCGCGCTTCACGCGGAAGGATTTCTCGAAGAGCGCGCGCTGGAGCATGTGAAAAAATGGGATGGCGTGTTGACGACGGATAATGTCGGCGGCACGATTGTCGAGGTAACGTATCAACGCTTGGTACGAAATTTGTTCGGCGCGAAATTCAACGACGCGAGTTTGCTGAATACGTACATCGGCACCGGCGGCGATTACGTGCGCCGCGCGACGCTCGCGATTTTAGATCAGCCGAAGAGCGAGTGGTGGGGCGGCAAATCGCGCGAGGAAATTTTGCACAAGAGTTTTGCCGAAGCGGTGAATTACTTGGGCAGTCAGTACGGCGACGCGCCGAACGAGTGGAAGTGGGGGCGCTTGCACACCGTAACGTTCAGTCATCCGCTCGGCAGTGTGCAACCGTTGGATCGCATTTTCAACAGCGGGCCGGTTGCCGCGCCGGGCGGCGTGAATACGATTTTCGCAATGTCGTTTACCACGACGAGCACGACACCGTACGCGGTGCGGCACATTACATCGCAACGGCAGATCATTGATTTGTCGAACTGGGACAATTCGGTGAATGTGAACACGACCGGGCAATCGGGGCAACCGTTCAATAAACATTACACCGACAATGTTCTACTCTGGCGCGATGTGCGTTTCGTCGCGTATCCGTTCACGCGGGGCGCGGTCGAAAAATCGCGCGAGGGAACGCTGGTGCTAGTCCCATAGTCGAGCCAGACCTGACAGGTTTTGGAAACCTGTCAGGTCTTGTTTTATCCAAAATAAATTTTACCCGCGACCGCGAGAACCAGGCAACCAAAGATGACGACATTGACGAGAACGAGCAGAGAAATCACGAACCAGTTTTGATAACTGAGATTGAGCGGACCTTGATCCATTGTGCCTCCTGAAAGATGACAACAAATTTGTGAATTGATCGAATTTGGATTCGCGTTTTTTGTAGGTGACGGACGCTATTCCATCCATTGATTGATTGCAAACGAATTGCAATTCGTTCAATTCTAAAATTCGGTGTTATTTCTCCGCGAGCGTTACATCACCCGCGAGCAAACGCGCGCGTGTGCCGTCAGCGCGACGAACGATCAACGCGCCATCGTCGTCCACATTTTCCGCGACGGCTTCGACGATGCCCGAATCGGTTTGCGCGCGCACGCGTTGACCGAGTGTTGCCAAGCGCGCCACCCAGAGCGCGCGCAAATTTTCGCCGGCGCGCAAGCGCAAATAATAATGTTCGATCTGTGCGAGAATCGCGCCCGCGAGTTGTGCGCGCGGAAATTCGCGACCGAGTTCATCCGCGATAGTCGTCGCATCGCGCGGAATGTTCGCGATGGACGCCGCCGCGAAATTGACATTCAACCCCAAGCCGACGATGACGTACTCGAGTTGCTCGCCGACGATTCCACTCTCCGCGAGAATCCCCGCGCATTTTTTCGCGTTCACCAAAATATCGTTGGGCCACTTGAGCCGCGCGGCGAGTCCGGTTTCCGCGCGAATCGCGTCACTCGCGCCGAGCGCGACTGCCATCGTTACGCGCGCGCTCTGATGCGGCGCGAGTGCGGGCCGCAAAATCAGCGACATCAACAACGATGAGTGCGGCGGCGCGCACCAGGTTCGCCCCAATCGTCCGCGCCCGGCGGTTTGCGCGTCCGCGATTACGAGCGTTCCTTCCGGTTCGCCATCCTCCGCGAGTTGCTTCGCGACATCGTTCGTCGAGCCGACGCGTTCGTGATAAATCACGCGCCGCGCGATGAGGCGGGTAGAGATTGAGAGATTAGAGATTGGAGATTCGAGACTGGTAATTGGTAATTGGGATTTGACCATTGACCATTTGTCATTTGTCATTCATTCATTCGTCATTCGCATTATAGCATCGCTTGATGTGCAATTCAAACCGCATCAAAAACAAATCGGGAGACACAGAAACTCGTTCTATGTCTCCCGGCTTTTTAATCGCGGTATGGACGGTGTCGCGTCGCAACTTACGCGATGTTTTCAAAAATCCCCGCCGCGCCCATGCCGCCACCGATGCACATACTCACCATTCCGAATTGCGCCTTGCGGCGTTTCATTTCGCCGATGAGTTGCACCGTCAGTTTCGCGCCGGTTGCGCCGAGCGGATGCCCCAGCGCGACCGCGCCGCCGTTCACATTGACGCGCGCGTCATCCATTTCGAGATGCCGCATCACCGCAATCGCTTGCGCGGCGAATGCTTCGTTCAACTCGATGACGCCGATGTCGTCGAGTTTCAATCCCGCGATTTTTAACGCTTTCGGAATCGCGACAATTGGACCGATGCCCATTACTTCGGGGCGCACGCCGCCGACCGCGAACGCGATCATTTTGACGAGCGGTTTCAATCCGAGCGCGTGCGCTTTTTCGCGCGACATGACCACGACCGCGCCCGCGCCATCGCTCGTTTGCGACGAGTTGCCGGCTGTAACCGTGCCGCCTTGCGCGAATGCCGGTTTCAAATTCGCGAGCGCGTCCAGCGTCGTATCCGCGCGCGGGCCTTCGTCCACATCGAACACGTACTTTTGTGTCCTGGTTTTTCCATTGTCCGCTTCGACGATTTCAACATTGAGCGGCACGATTTCGTCCTTGAACTTGCCGGCTTGAATCGCCGCCATCGCGCGTTGATGACTGCGGTACGCAAACTGATCCTGGTCTTGACGCGATACGTTGTACTCGCGCGCGACATTTTCCGCGGTCAAGCCCATTCCCAGGTACACGCCCGGATATTCTTGCGCGAGCATCGGGTTCGGCGCAAAGTGAAACCCGGTCATTGGCACCATACTCATTGATTCGACGCCGCCCGCGACAATCGTATCGCCCCAGCCGGCGATGATTTGTTGCGCGGCGAGCGCGATCGTTTGCACGCCGGACGAACAAAACCGATTCACGGTCATTCCTGGGACGACGTTCGGCAAGCCCGCGCGCACCGCGACGATGCGCCCCATATTCAAACCCTGCTCGCCTTCGGGAAACGCCGAGCCGATGATCACATCATCAATATCGTCCGGTTTGATCGCGGGCGCGCGTTTGACGACATCGCTCACGACGGTCGCCGCGAGATCATCCGGTCGCATCGTGCGAAGTTTTCCGCGCGGCGCTTTGCCTACGGCAGTGCGCGCGGCGGAGACGATGACTGCTTCACGCATGTGGATTCTCCTTGATTCGGAATTCTTAATTCTTAATTCTTAATTCGGAATTCATCGTTTGCAACTTGAATTTTGAATTACGAATTCCGAATTAAGAATTTTCAGACTTTTTCTTCTTGCCAATTCGACGTTGTTGTGGGATCGTCGTTTTCAACAGTGCGATGATTTCTTTGAGAAGCGCGAACCGATGTTGTAAAACATCCGGCGGAAGCAAGCGCCGTCCGCGCCAGTACCACCCGCGCGTTTCACGCGCCGATCCCAATGCAATCGTCAAGTATCGCGCGTAATCCAACCCAAATCCCTTACTGTACCCTTCCTCAATGTTCGCGCTGATCGATCCTCCGGCAGTCATAATTTGTTTGACGATGGCGAGTCCGCGCGGATCCTTCATCAGCAATTCGCAATCGAACCACACCAAATCGTGGAGAAACAATGCCTTTTGATACGCGACATAGTCCCACAACGAATCGGCGGTCAAGTCTTCGGGAATCGTGGTCAACCAATTTTCAAACGATGTTGGTCGCGGGTACGGCGAGACGGGACGTGGGTTGGATGACATGGGTGTTCTCCAATTCGTAATTCTTAATTCGTAATTCAATTCAGCGACGAGAATTTTGAATTAAGAATTACGAATTAAGAATTTTCTAATTGCGTAACGGTTTCCCCGTGCTCAAGAAATGCCAAATCCGCTCGCGCGTTTTTTCTTCACCGCACAGCGCGATGAACGCCTCGCGTTCGAGATCGAGAATGTACTGTTCATCCACCCACGCGGGCGAGGTGAGATTGCCGCCGCACAATATGAACGCGATCTTGTCGCCGACCTTGGCATCGTATTCGGAAATGTACTTACCCTGCACCATCGAATAAATCGCGATGCGGAGCGCGGCGAGCATCCGTTCACCGGCGGCGTAAATTTTCGCGCGCATCGGCGGGCGATACCCTTCCGCGACCATTTCCAGCACGGTGCGTTTCGCTTCCGCGATCAATTGATCGCGATTCATCACGACGCGCGTTTGGTTGTCGAAGAATCCCATTTGAATCGCTTCGGTCGCGCTCGTCGCGACCTTCGCCATTCCGATCAACTCAAACACGCGTTGCAAAAATGGAAGTGGATCGGTATTCGGCGTTTGCATCGCGGGCGAAACGATGCGGCGCAATAATTCTTTGCAACCGCCCGCCGCCGGCACCAAACCCATTCCGACTTCGACTTGCCCGACGTACGATTCCGCGTGCGCGACGATGCGCGATCCAGCCATCGCGACTTCGCATCCGCCGCCGAGAACGTAATGGAACGGCGCGGTAACGATGGGCTTGGGACTGTAGCGCATCGCGAGCGTAAAGTTTTGCAATTGCTTGCCGATGCGATCAATATCGTCCCAGCGCGCTTCGTTCGCCGCGAGCCCGACCGTCATCACATTTGCGCCCGCGCAAAACGCTTCGCCTTGATTGCCGACAACCATCCCGACGAAATTCTGGTTCACCTCTTCCATCGCCGCGACCGCGATCTCCGCGATGCCTTCGTCGAGCGCGTTCATCTTGGTATGAAACTCGAGACACGCGACGCCGTCGCCGAGATCGAGCAGAGACGCGGAATCGTTCGATTGAATCACGCGTTGCCCTTTGAGCACGATCACATTTTTGCTTTGCGGCATCGGACAATAACTTTTCGATTGCGGATCGTAATACTTGCCGTCGCTGTAAAAACTGGGATGCCCGGTCGCGAGCATTTCTTTAACCCAGGCCGCGACGGCGATGCCTTCGCGTTCCATTCGCGCAACCGAATCCGCGACGCCGAGCGCGTCCCAGGTTTCGAACGGACCGGTCTCGTGCGCGAAACCCCACTTGACCGCGTGATCCACCGACACGATGTCGTCCGCGATTTCGGGAATGCGTTTCGCCGCGTACGCGAGATAATGCGCGGTCGTGTCCCAAATAAATTTCGCGGCGCGATCCTCCTGCGAAACGATAAAGCGCAATCGTTCCGCGAGCGTCTCGTACATTTCCGCGTTCGTCGTTGAATCGTAAAAAACTTTTTCCGCCGGTTTGTACTCGAACGATTTGAGATCGAGCGCCCAGAATTCGCGACCCTTTTCGGTTTTGACTTCTTTGTAGAAACCTTGTTTCGATTTGTTGCCCAACATTCCGCGCCTGACCATCTCCGCGATAAATTCCGGCGGCTTGACCGTCGCGCGATCTTCGTCATCGGGAATCAAATCGTACAGATTGTTGCCGACGTGATACATCACATCAATCCCGACCAGGTCGCCGAGACGATACGTCGCGGATTTCGGATGCCCAACGATCGGTCCGGTGATGTCGTCAATCTCGCTGATCGCGTAACCATTTTCGTACGCGTAGCGCATCGCGAACATCCCGGCATACGCGAACAAACGATTGCCGATAAAGTTCGGGCGATCCTTGCACAGCACGACGCCTTTGCCCAGCGTCGTTTCGCCAAACTCTTTGACAAAGTCAACAATGTCCGGCAACGTCTCCGGTCCGGGAATCACTTCGAGCAATTTGAGGTAACGCGGCGGATTGAAAAAGTGGGTGCCGATGAAATGTTGTTTGAACGACGCGGAGCAATTCGCGGAAATGTCTTTGATCGGAATGCCCGAGGTGTTGGTCGCGATAATGCTGTCCGGTTTGCGAACCGCGTCGAGGCGCGCCATCAATTGTTGTTTGATCGCGAGATTCTCGACGATCACTTCGAGGATGAAATCGGCGTCGCGCAAAAGATCGAAATGATTGTCGAGGTTGCCGACGGTGATGCGATCGGCAAGTTGCGCGGCGAAGAGCGCGGCGGGGCGAGATTTTTTCACCGCATCAAAACCCAGGTTGACGATGCGGTTACGGACGGCGGGATGACTGAGCGTCAAGCCCTTTTTTTCTTCGTCGGGTGTCAGCTTGTTCGGCACGATGTCGAGCAGGATCACGTCCATGCCGGCGTTCGCGAAATGCGCGGCGAGCGCGCCGCCCATCGTGCCGGAGCCGATCACCGCGACTCGGTTGATCGAATGCGCCATTGCATTTGCCTCCTTGAAAGTGTGGGGCAAACTTACAAATTTGCCCAACGAACAAACGCGCGCGGCAAATCGTTTCATCGCATTCGCCGCGCGCGTTCATCGTTCGTGATTCTATTATAGCATCATTGCGCGAAATTGCCAACAAAAAAGTAGGGGCGAAGCATCCTTCGACAATGCTCAGGATGCTTCGCCTCTACTGGTTGGATTATTGCACCGTGATCGTCCCGGTCATTTGCGCGCCGTGAATCTCGCAAAAGTACGGATACGTTCCCGGCGTCGTGAAGGTGTACGTGAACACACCGCCCGGCGCGAGTTGTTGCGACCGGAAAAAGCCGGTCAAATTGCCGGGCGTGCCGCTCGTTACCGTGTGCGCGAGCGTGTCCTGGTTGCGCCACGTTACCAATTCGCCAACGCGCACGGTATAGGTGTTCGGCAAGAACCGGACGTTTTGCATGATGATCACGGCAGGCGCGCCGGTCGTTGTCGTCGGTGTCGGCGTGAGCGTGGGTTGACCGGGAATGAGGGTCGGTGTGGGCGTCAAGGGACCGGGAATTAATGTCGGCGGATATTTTACGGTGCCGGTGTACGGAATGATCAAATTTTGTCCGACGAAAATTAAATTCACATTCGGGATGCGATTGACCAACGCAATCGCGTACACCGAAGTTTCGTAGCGCACCGCGAGACTGTAGAGCGTATCACTCGTCGCGACCGTGTACGTTGGGAACGGCGCGGGTTCGGGCGTGATACACGGCACATTCAAAATTTGTCCGACGCGAATGTACGGCGCGTACAAAAAGTTTGCTTGCATCAACAAATACCAGGGCGTCTTGTTGTAACGATAGCCAATCGAATAAATCGTATCCTTCGACACGACCGTGTACTTGCAGGTGAAATCCGGCGGCGGCGTTACGGTTGGCATTGGCGTCGTCGGAATCACCAAACGTTGTCCGACGTAAATGTAATCGGTCGTCAAATTGTTCGCCGTCATCAACGCCGGCACGGTGATGCGAAAATGTTGCGCGATGGAAAACAAGGTGTCGCCGTGGCGCACAATGTAAATCAGTTGATTCGTTTGTGCCGCGGGTGCGGCATTCGTGATCGCGGGAATGAGCGCGAGCGCGAGCGCGCAAACAAAAATTACGATCAATGCGCGTTGGGTGGTGAGTAGGGTGTACGATTTCATCGAATCCTCCTGGTAGTGGTAGGGGCGAAGCATTTGTCGCCTGAACTCCGGGCGACAAATGCTTCGCCCCTACTTGACGGTTACACAAGGATTATACCACAACTCGCGCGCGTTGCAAAGGGGAAATGTGCCGGGCGAATCAATTCGCGGCACCACAAGGCAAAGCCGACCGTCGTCGGCTTGAAGCGACGCAGGTCGCTTTCGCGATGCGTTGCCGTGAATTGATTCGCCCGGCGACCTAGCATCGTTTGGACACCGCGCGCATTTGCGCTATAATCGCGCTATGCCCACACTCGAACAAGCCAAACCATTGATCGCCGAACGCGTCGCGGTGTTTGCGCGCCATCGCGCGCAATATCGCGCGGACGAGTACAAAGAAGCGCAACTGCGCCGCGAATTTCTCGATCCCTTTTTCGAAGCGCTCGGCTGGGACGTTACGAACCGGCAGGGCTTGGCGGAACAGTACAAAGAAGTCGTCAACGAAGACGCGTTGAAAATCGCGGGGACGACCAAAGCGCCGGATTATTCGTTTCGCATCGGCGGCGTTCGCAAATTTTTTGCCGAAGCGAAAAAGCCGACCGTGCCGCTCAAGACCGATCGCGAAGCCGCGTATCAATTGCGCCGCTACGCGTGGAGCGCGCAACTCCCGCTTTCGATTCTCTCCGATTTTGAAGAACTCGCGATTTACGATTGCCGCGCGCGTCCATTCGAAAATGACAAAGCGAGCGTCGGGCGCATCGCGCTGATCACGTTCGATCAATATCTCGATCGCTTGCCGGAAATTTTCGACGTGTTTTCCAAAGCCGCGGTTCTGCGCGGGGCGTTCGATCAGTCCGCGCACGCGATCAAAACCAAACGCGGCACATCGCCGGTGGACGCGGAATTTTTGAAAGAGATCGAAGGTTGGCGCGCGACGCTCGCGAAAAATATCGCGACGTTGAATCCGCGCCTCACGATTGACGAGATAAACGACGCGGTGCAACGCACGATTGACCGCATCATCTTTTTGCGAATGGCGGAAGATCGCGGCGCGGAACCGTACGGACGGCTCGCTGTCATTGCAAACCGCCCTGAGCGGAGCGAAGCAGAGTCGAAGGGTGCAATGACAAGTGGCGGAGTGTACGCGCGATTTTTGAAACTGTGCCGCGACGCGGATGACAAGTACAATTCCGGCTTGTTCGATTTTGCGACCGACACGTTGACGCCCGCGCTAAAAATTGACGACGATAAATTGTCCGGCATTTTGCGCGCGCTGTACTATCCGCAATCGCCGTACGAATTTTCGGTGCTGGCGGATGACACGCTCGGCAACGTCTACGAACAATTTCTCGGCAAAGTGATTCGACTCACGCCGACGCATCAAGCCCGGATCGAAGAAAAACCGGCGGTGAAAAAAGCCGGCGGCGTGTACTATACGCCCGCGTACATCGTGGATTACATCGTCGCGCAAACCGTCGGCAAAATGATCGCGGGAAAATCGCCGGATGATCTTGTGGGGCGACCCGCTGGGTCGCCATTCCGCGTGCTCGATCCGGCGTGCGGATCGGGA
>Ga0233425_10005586_pt1 | contig 19665 bp, 12 predicted proteins | sample Watercolumn_Towu_2_FD_181712 | JGI IMG/M metagenome (GOLD analysis project Ga0233425, IMG submission 181712) | Freshwater microbial communities from Lake Towuti, South Sulawesi, Indonesia - Watercolumn_Towuti2014_140_MG | ecosystem: Environmental > Aquatic > Freshwater > Lake | place... | reverse complement strand
CTCGCCCCGGCTGCGGCGTCCCGCCCACCTCGCTCAGCGCTCCGCGCAGACACTTCTTGAACGCCCGCGCGAACAGCTGCGGTGAGCCGAACACGTCGAGCACCACCACGCGCCCACCCTGCACCACCGCGAGCCCGGTCTGCTCCGGGTGCGGCGCCACCCGCGCGACGGTCTGCTCCACCTCCGCCGCTCGGCTCTGGCGCGCGTCCTCGTAGGACGCGGTCAGCGAGTGGGTTCCCGTCGCCGCCAGGTGCTCCTGCACGCCGGACCAGACCTCGCGCTGGTTCGCGTCGTAGACGCCCGACACCCGAATGGACTGGCTCACGCTCCCCAGCATGCGCGAGCGCAGCTTGGGGCTGATCGTCGTCGCGCCGGCTTGAAAGGCCGCGGTGCGATGCTGCCAGCGCCCCTGCTCGACGCAGCTCACCGGCAAGGTCACCTCCTGGCCGGGAGCGACCACGAAGCTCGCGTTGAAGGTGCGGTTCTGCTTCGCGCCCAGGATTTGCTCGCCCTGCACGACGAGCAGCGGGAGCTGCCCGCGGTGCAGCACCCGGACCTGGCCCACGACGCCTCCCTCGCTCACCTCGGTCACGACCGTCTGCCCGTCCGCCAGGGCCTCCTCGAGCAGGAGCGCATCCGTGACCGGCGCGCCCCCCCGCCAGAAGAGCGGCACCAGATCGGCGCCGAACAGCGTGACGGCATCTCCGACCTTGAGGCGGGCGAACAGGGAGGCGGTCTCGGTCTGGGCGGTCATGCGGGTCTCTCCTCACGATCCCTTCCGACCCGCGGCGCCAAGCCGGCATTGGCCGTGCCGAATCGGGGCGATCGCACCGTTCGGGTGCGGAGCTCGCTCCGGGTTGGTGCAGCGCGCGAGCTGGTCGGGCATCGCAGCCGGAGAGCTGCAAGGTCCGCGCCGTGCCCAGCGTCGGCGAGCCCATCGGGACCGGCGATGGGCCAGCCCCTGGCGCGACCCGGTCACGGCGGCGAGGCGCACTGGCTCGCGCACTTGCTCGAGGCGCAGGTGGAGACGGCGCTGCCCTTCTGGGAGACGCTCGGGTACTGGTTCGTGCAGTTCTGCTGGCACTGCGGGTCCTGACACGCAGTGATGCACTTGTAGTAGTTGGCGAAGCTCGCGTCGTCGTAGACCGCCTTGATCTCGCTGCAGCAGGACGCCTTCCGGCACGCGTCGCAGGCGTCGTCGTTCGAGTCGACCACGCACGCCTCACAACGACCCGCGGCCAGGGTCTGAGACAGACACTGCCCGGTCAGGGCCGTGGTGTCCGGGGCGGCCTCGCCGTCCTGATTGCAGTGGAGCGGATAGGCCAAGAGGCAGTCGTACACGGCGCCCAGGCTGCCCGAGCAGGACCCGGCCTGGGTCAAGTCGTCCTTGCACTCGGTCTCGCACTTGGCCTGGTTGTCGTTGGGGCACCCGGCCGCGACGATCTTCTGACAGCCGGCGGTGCAATCGAAGCTGCTGCTTCCTCCGCCACCGTCGCCATCGGAGCCGCACGCCGAAGCGAAGAGCAGCGAGAGAGCGAGCAACGAGAGCCCGAGGACAGGACGCAACATGGCGGCAGGATATCAGAAGCCCGACCGCACCGAGAGGGGCTGGCGATCGAACCCTCGGCGAGCTAAGAGCTGCCCCCTTGGCCCGCAAGACCATTCACTTCGTCTCCCTCGGCTGCCCGAAGAACCGGGTGGACAGCGAGGTCATGCTCGGGGTCGCCGAGCGCGCGGGCTACCGGCACGTGCCCGAGGCGTCGCAGGCGTCGGTCATCGTGGTCAACAGCTGCGGCTTCATCGACGCGGCCAAAAAGGAGAGCATCGACACCATCCTCGAGCTCGCGCAGCACAAGCAGAGCGGGAGCTGCAAGAAGCTCGTGGTCGCCGGCTGCCTGAGCCAGCGCCACCCCGACGAGCTGGCGGAGGGCATGCCCGAGGTGGATCACCTGCTCGGCTCGAGCGACATGCTGAAGCTCGAGCGCGTGCTCGCCGGCAAGGCGGAGCGCATCTTGGTCGGCAACCCCGCCGACTGGGTGGTGAAGAGCGAGGACCCGCGCACCCTCTCGACCCGCGGCGCCAGCGCCTACGTGAAGATCGCCGAGGGCTGCAACCGCAAGTGCTCGTTCTGCGTCATCCCGGAGCTGCGCGGCAAGCAGCGCTCGCGCTCGATCCGCGACGTGGTCGAGGAGGTGAAGCGCCTCGCCGACGCCGGTGTGCTCGAGGTGAACCTGGTGTCGCAGGACAGCGTGTCCTACGGCCGCGACCTGCCAGGGGATCGCAGCCTGGCCCAGCTCGTCGAGCGCGTCGCGGGTGTAACGGGCATCCGCTGGGTGCGCCTGTTCTACCTCTACCCGGAGCAGCTGGACGCCGAGCTGATCGAGCTCCTCGCCGACCACGCGCGGGTCGTGCCCTACGTGGACATGCCGCTCCAGCACGCGGCCGACGCCATGCTGCGCCGCATGCGCCGCGGCCACGGCGGCGCGCGGTTGCGCGAGCTCGTGACGAAGCTCCGCGAGAGCGTGCCGGGCCTGACCTTCCGCACCGCCTTCATCGTCGGGCACCCCGGCGAGAGCGAGGCCGAGTTCGAGGAGCTCTGCGACTTCGTGCGCTGGGCGCGCTTCGACCACATGGGCGTGTTCCGCTACTCCGACGAGGAGTCGTCGAAGAGCTACCAGCTCGCCGACAAGGTCCCCGCGCGCGTCGCCGACCGACGCGCCAAGAAGCTCATGGCGCTCCAGCGCACGATCAGCCGCGAGAAGCAGCGCGCGCTGATCGGCCAGGAGCTCGAGGTGCTGGTCGAGGGCCCGAGCGAGGAGAGCGAGCTGGTGATGGTGGGCCGTCACGCCGGCCAGGCCCCGGAGATCGACGGCCAGGTCTTCCTCTCCGGCGCCGAGGTCCGCCCCGGCGAGATGCGGCGCGTGCGCGTCACGCGCGCGACGGACTACGACCTGCTCGGAGAGGTCCTCGACGAAGGGCCGAGCGCGCCCGCGCCCTGGTCGCGCCGCAAAGTCGTGCCGACCATCGACCACCACCCGAGCGACGGCCGCCGGGTGTCGCTGCGCGTGCTCACTTGAGCACGAGCGTGAGCTTCTGAACGACGGCGTCCATCGCGGCGTTGTAGCCGTAGGCGCCGGCTGCAGGGTTCTGGATGCTCTTCGGGCAGATGGAGGCGACCACCGCCTGATCGCCGATGTCCTTCAACACCTCGAGGTGGCGCGTGCCGGGGTAGGCCTTCGCGTAACCCTGGAGCTTCGAGTAGGTACCGGCCGAGCTCTGGCACAAGGGGTTCATCTCGGTGTACCCCGAGCTGACGTCCTTGCAGTCGCAGCCCCCCCCGGCGGCGGCGCAGTCCTTCGGCGCGGGGATTGGGAAGATGCAAGCGTACTGCAGGTCACTGCTCGAAGTGAGCCACTCGTGGCCGTTGATCTTGCTCGCCAGAGGCCCGGCGCTGGGCGGCGCGATCGCCTCGCCGGTCGCGGGGTTCTTGCCGGTGCGGGGCTCCGTCGACTCGATCATGAACGGATCGTCCGGCGCGTCCGAGAGCTTCCAGCGCTTGCAGATGCTCATCGGGCGCGGGAGCTCCGCGACCGGCACCGGCTCGGCGCAGTCCGGCACGAGCCAGCTCCAGCGACCCTTGGCCGCGAGCTCCCCGGCGCTCATCAGCGCGAGCTCCGTGGGCGAGCCGAGCGTCGCCTCGGTCGCGACGTCCTGCCAGGGCACGCCCACGATGCCGGCCAGGAACACCAGCCGCGGGTCGCGACCGCCGGCGAAGAGCGGGTTCGGCACGCGCGCACCGGCGCACTCGCCGCCCGGCACCGCGGCGGAGGTCCCGACCCAGCTCGCGCAGACGGTCGGCTGCGTCAGCGCCTCCGCGTACTTGCGGGTCGGGTACAGGAACTCGATGCCAAAGCGCCGCTTCTGCTGCCAGCAGCGCAGGTTCGGGTGGTCGCCCGAGTCGTCCAACGGGCCCTGCTTGCACTCGATGTCGGAGCTGAGGGGCTGACAGCCCGCGGGCGGAAACGACTCGTTGGTGGCGCACGAGCGACAGCACGGGCTGTTCGGATCCTGGGAGCAGTCGCTGGTCGCGCGCGGCAGGAAGAACGGCAGGTTGTTCACCTGCGACGTCTGCGCGGCTATCCAGTTGACGCCACCATCCATGGTCGAGCAGTCGTTCTCGTCGCTCAGCATCATCACCACGACCGCGGAGTCCGGCCGCAGGAAGTCCTGCCGCTGCTTCAGCACGACGCTGTCGACACCGGTGATGGTCGCGACGTTGTTCTGCACGACCACGTCCTCCGGCGGAGAGGGGTCGACCAGGAAGCGGTACCAGGCCTCGAGTGAAGACTCGTAGCCGCAGCCATTCTCGCCCACGGCTTGAACGTGAGCCGTGAACGCGGCGATGAGGCTGGACGCGTTGGTCTCACCGCCGCCCTTGTTCCCGGGGTCCCACCAGAGGAAGCCCAGGTCGTTGAAGCTCGACAGGCCCGGCCGCACCGTGGCGATGAGCCGCGCGTGGTCGTTCTGCGTCGGATTGGACGCCGGGTTTCCCGGGCTGCACTGGTCCCCGCCGTGGCCGCCGAGGCTCGAGCTGATGATGCCGACGTGCAGATCCGTGACGGCCTTGCCGCCTCCCGTCGGGTTCACGAGCTGATTGAGCAAGCGGGGCACCGCCTCGCCGAGCAGCTGCTGCTTGTCCGCCATCGAGATGGAGTTGTCGACCATCAAGAGCAGATCGACCTTGTCCGTCGGCTGGAGCGGACCGCCTCCGCTTCCGCCCACCCCGCCGCCGACGCCGCCGACGCCACCACCCGCAGCGCTGCCACCCATTCCGCCCGCGGCGCCCGTTCCTCCGCCGCCGCTGCTCCCGCCGCTCCCGCCGCACGCCGCACCCAGCAGCCCGGCCACGATCACGAAAGCGCCCAGCCCAATGCCCCGAGTCATTTTGACGCATGGTACGCGCGTCCAGCGCGGTTTGCCCCGTCACTTCATGATCTTGAACAAGATCACCGGGCTCGTGGTCGTCCCGACCTGGTACCAGAGCTCGAGCTCGTCGCCGACCTCGGCCCCGATGGCGAACCGATAGTGCCCGTCCGGCGCGACGAACTGGCCGCGGATCTCGCCCGTGCGCATGTTCGCGGCGTAAACGACCTCACCGTCCACGTAGCCGTCGAGCGTGACCATGCCCTGCTGGTCCGGTCCTTCGACCACTGGCTTGCTGGGTGGCGGCAGCGGGAGCGTGGGCGACAGGCACCCGGTCACGACGAGCGCGACCCCGAGCGCTAGCCAGCGACGCCGAGAGACCATGGCGCCAACAGAGTAGCATGCCCCGTGCCAGCTCGGCGCCGGTCGATCCGTCGTGGTTCCGCGGGATCCACGCCAACCGAGTTGTCCGTCGACGGCAACGCTGGAGCACTCGCAGCGGGGCATGGCTCCCGCCCGGGGAAGATGCTAACCGCGGGCTCGCGTTTCACGGGAGATGACGGTGCAGAGCGCGCACAGCCAGCCGAACGGCACAGCGCCCGCGCGTGCGCCGGCCGTGGAGCTGCCTGCCTGGGCACGCGGGCTGATGGGCGTCACGCGCCCGCTGCCGCTCTTCCTCGCGCTCGGCTGGTTGCTCGCTCCGGGCGCAGCGCCGAGGGGCGCACGCGCAGAGCCGGATCGCACACGAGCGCTGAGCCTGGCGCTCGCCGACAGGGGCATGGCCGCCGCGCCCGCCGAGGTGCACTTCCTCGATCCGCCGCCAGGACGCCTCTCGGCGGGCGGCGCTCGCGTGCGCGCCGTGGTGCGCGCGCAGACCGGGAGCGACCCCGCCGACGTCTTCCTGACCACCAGTCGCTGGTCGCCCGATGGACGCCTGCTCGAGCTGACCGGAGTCTACAACTTGAGCGACACCTCGGCCGTCGACGAGCGCGAGCTCACCGTCGACGGAGAGCGTGCTGCGTGGGTCATCGCCAGCGACGGGAAGATCTTCACGCTGAAGCTCGCGGACCTCTCCGGCGAGCCGACCCCGGCGGGCTGGTCCCGCATGGCGCGGCTCCGGGGCCGCGTGACGAACCGGCAGGAGACCGGGCAGTGGAGCGGCGTCGGGCAGCGCACGTTCCGGCTGGATCCGCCCGCCGAGCGCGCGACGCTCGGCTTCGACGCGAGCGCGCTCGCCGCCGACGTCGACGGGCGCAAGATCCGCATCCCGACCTCGGGCGACCCGACCATCGAGGGCGCGCGGCACCTGATGGAGCAGACGCCGGAGAAGGGTCGCCCCGGCAACGTCGTGACCTGGGCAGTGGATCGCGTGCGCGCGCTGCCGTGGTTCGGCAGCGATCGCATGCAGATCGTGAAGGCCGTTGCCTTCGAGGCGCTCGACGCCTTCCAGCGCGTGGTCGGCGGCGTCACGGGCGACACCGGCGCCGAGCGCGTCAAGGCGGAGCTCGCAGGGCTCGAGCAGGCGCCGCTCGCGCCGGATCTTCCCGACCCCGAGACGGGCTGGCCGCCGCCGCCCATGCCGCCGATGCTCTCGCCGCCCCTCGAAGGCGAAGGCAAGTGGCGGCCCCTCGACAAGGATCCGTTCATCGCCACGAACCCCGGCGCCCCGGCGCCCTTCGTGCAGTCGTTCATCCGCACCGATCAGAAGCGCGCGTACACGCAGACCTGGGTGCTGGTCTGGGATCCGCGGCAGGTCGCGCTCCACACCATGAGCGGCACGCTGGAGCCGAAGAGCGCGACGGGCGAGACGGGACCCGGCCTCGTCCCGCGCAAGCCCGAGGTCATGGGCCGCCTGGTCGGCGGCTTCAACGGCGGCTTCCAGGCCACGCACGGCGAGTTCGGCATGATGGCCGACGGCGTGATGTACCTTCCGCCGAAGCCCTACGCCGCCACGGTCGCCGAGCTCGCCGACGGCTCCACCGCCTTCGGCACCTGGCCCAACGACGAGAAGGTCCCCGACGAGATCGTCAGCTTCCGCCAGAACATGACGCCGCTCGTGATGGACGGCACCATCAATCCGTACAAGCGCAACTGGTGGGGCGGCGTCCCGCCCGGCTGGACCGACGAGAGCCGCACCACGCGCAGCGCCGTGTGCCAGACGAAGGAGGGCTTCGTCGCCTACCTCTACGGCGCGAGCATCGACGCCGATCACCTCGCGTTCGCCATGCAGCGCGCGCGCTGCGTGTACGGCATCCACCTCGACATGAACCCGGGGCACACCGGCTTCGAGTTCTACCGCGCGGCGCCGGAGGCCGAGCTGCCCAAGCTCGAGCGCAAGCTCGACGCGCAGTGGGAAGCGGAGGGAGCCGTGAGCGGCATGCCCGGCTGGCGCTTCCTCGGGCGGCGCATGCTCCGCTACATGGGGCTGATGAACTTCCCGCGCTACGTCCAGCGCGAGAGCCGAGACTTCTTCTACCTCACGCTCAGGAACATCGTGCCTGGGCCCAACTTGGCGCCGCGGGTCACGCCCGGCGAGCCGGGTGAGGGCGAGTGGAAGACCAAGGGGCTGCCGCAGCACGGCTGGCCGTACGCCCTCGCGATCACGTCGCTGCGCGCGAGCACCGATCGGCCGGATACCAAGCTCACGCTCGTGAAGCTCGATCCGGCGGCGGTGCGCGCCGCCCCCACCGCCGGGTCGAACGAAGCCGTCGTCGTCGCCTTCCCGAAGCCGGGCGAGCAGGGCGCGGCGCTCTGGCTCGGCCCGAAGGGCTTCAGCATCGGGGGCGCGGCGCCGGAGCAGGCTGTCGCCGTGGCGCGCGGCCTGACCACGCGGGGTCCGGACACCGTCGGCGCGCTCGCCATCGACGGCGCGGGCATGCTCGTCTTCGTCGAGGTCAGCACACAGCGCGACGCGACGCGAGACGGGGAGCTCATCGACCAGGTGCTCGACGGGATCGGCGCGAAGCCCCGGCTCTACTTATCGAAGCCGCTCTCGCTCAGCCTGGGCGGGGACCGCGACCTCGCGGGCCGGAGCGCGCCGGCAGGGCCCGGCGCGGTCCGTCTGGTTCGACGCTCACCCCCGGGCGTGACCCGGATCTTCCCCGATACTCCCGTCGTCCCGGTCAACACCTGGTACCCGCTCCAGGCCAAGCGCGTCCGCTACTTCCCGAAGCCCAAGAAGGACGAGAGCGAGACCGGCGCCCCCCCCACCGAGTGAGCGCCGCCGCTAGTTTTGTCAACCTCGGGGCAGCTTTGTGCGAAACTTCCGCCGGGAAATCCGTGCCCCCGACGCAGCTCTACGGCCAGTTCGAGCTCATCCAGCGCATCAGCGTCGGCGGCATGGCCGAGGTCTTCTTGGCGCGCCATGCCAGGAGCCGGGACGTGGTCGCGCTCAAGCGCATCCTGCCGAACGTCTCGGAAGACGAGGAGTTCATCGAGCTATTCCACGACGAGGCGCGCATTGCCACGCTGCTCGAGCACCCGAACATCGCCCGTACCGTGGACGCCGGCCAGGTAGACGGCAGTCACTACATGGCCCTCGAGTACGTGAACGGCCAGTCGCTGAGAGTGCTCCTGGACCGGCTCGCCGCGAACCGCTACTCGCTGCCTCCCGAGCTCGGCATCTTCATCCTCACCGAGGTGACGGCCGGCCTCGCCTACGCGCATGATCGGCGCGACGCCCAGGGGCGGCCGCTCAACATCGTCCACCGCGACGTCAGCCCGCAGAACATCCTCGTCGCCTACGACGGCCGGGTGAAGCTCATCGACTTCGGGATCGCCAAGGCCGCCGGGAAGATCACCCGGACTCAGGCGGGCATGATCAAGGGCAAGGTCGGCTACATGTCCCCCGAGCAGATCAGCGGGAAGGACGTCGACCGGCGCGCCGACATCTTCGCGCTGGGCATCTGCCTGTGGGAGGCACTGACTGGGAAGCGGCTCTACGACGGACCCAACGAAATCGTCGTGATGAACCGTATCCGCACGGACTCCGTGTCGCCCCCCTCGGCCGAAAACCCCCAGCTCCCGCGCGGCGTGGACCCCATCGTCCTGAAGGCGCTCGCCAAGGACCCAAAGCAGCGGTACGCTACCGCGTCGGAATTAGAAGCGGATTTGCGTGCGCTCTCCCGAACGCTCCCAGCGCCGGGCGACCGACCGCGACTGGCCCAGTTGATGGGACAGATGTTCCCCACGGAGGCCGCCCAAGCAGCCTCCGGTCCGCAGGAGACCACCGGGATGAGTGAAAAAGGCGGTTCAGATCTGGACGTATTCGACGGCCTGGCGAAGAAGTCGGGCCGGCCGGGCCCGCCCTCGCAGGCCCCGCGGTCGCTCCCCGCGCCCACTCCTCCGCCAGGGCAGAAGAAGACGCTCCTCGGTCTCCCGGCGCCCACACCGCCTCCCGCGCAGTCGGCCAAGAACCTCCCCCCACCCCCCAGCTTGCGCAGTGGGCCCGCGCCGCTTCCGCCGCCGAGCCGAGCGGGCGGAGCGCTACCGCCACCGGCGGTGCCACCGCCCGTCTCGAAGCCGGGCCTGCCCGGACCGTTGCCTCCCAAGCCACCGCCCGCCGCGGCCGCGCCGGTCGACATGGACTGGGACGACGAAGACGAGAAGACCGCGGTCTTCGACAAGGAACCGAATGAGGCACCCGCCGCGCAGGCGTTGCTGAAGAGCGGGCCCCCGACCCCCGCCGCGGGCGGTGTTCCTTCCGCCCGCGTCGGCGCCGCGGCTGCGCTGATGGGCAGCTCTGGCGGAGCGGCCGCAGCACCGAGCTTCCCGTCGCCGGGTATGCCTCCGAGTGGACCGTCGACGGTTCGAGGCATGGGACCCGGGCCGATGCCCGGGCCGATGCCGTCCCAGCTCGGCCCGCCCATGTCGGGCCCGATGCCCGGTTCCGGGATGACGCCGATGCCCATGCCGGTCGCCCCGGCGCAGATCCCACAGGTCGTTCCCGCGCCCTACCCGGCTCAGCCCGCGGCCTCGGGTGGCGCCGGTCGCATGATCCTGCTCGCCGTCGCGGGGCTCCTGGTGGTCGGCCTCGTCGCGGCGATGGTGGTGTTCTTCATCCCGCGCAAGGGGACGCTCGTCGTGACCGTCGCCGGTCCCGGGAACAAGAGCGTCGATGCCGTGCAGGTCTTCGTCGACGGCAACAAGCGCTGCGACACCTCGCCTTGCCGCGTGACGGAGCTCTCGGCGACCACACACATGGTCAAGGTCACCGCCGCGGGCTACCAGCCCACGGCCGAGCAGGGTGTGAAGGTCTCGACGGGCGAGGACGCCGTGCTCAACGTCACGCTCTCGCGGGCGAGCGACGGGACCGGCATCAAGGTCAGCGCCGACACCATCGGCTCGGTGAAGCTCTTCGTCGACGGCAAGGAGATCGGGCCGCTGCCGCAGGAGCTCCGCGACATGGCGCCCGGCGAGCACGTGATCAAGATCGCGGGCGAACGCTACGAGGCGTGGGAGAAGCGCGTCGCCGTCGAGGACGGCCAGGTGCAGAGCATCGAGCCGAAGCTGAAGGTCGTGAAGGGCTTGGCCACCATCAAGGCCGGCAACGGCGCTGACGGCGCCAAGGTGCTGCTCGTCAGCGGCAGCGAGCGCCGGCCCATCCCGAGGCTGCCCATCAAGATCGACATCACCACCGACAAGCCGTGGAGCATCGTCGCCACCCGAGCTGGCTTCGAGGACTTCAAGAAGGACATCAGCTTCCAGGATGGAAAGGCCGAGGAGACCTTCACCATCGATCTCTGGGAGAAGGGCAAGGCGCCGAAGCCGGAGCCGACCTCGACCGGCGGCCAGACCGCGACTGGAGGCCCGGACAAGCCCGACGCAGTGAAGCCCCCGACCAGCGGTGGCCCGACGCCGCCCGTCGCTGCGGCCGGCACCGGCACGCTGAACATCAACAGCATCCCGGTCTCGAACGTCATCCTCGACGGCAAGCCCATGGGCTCGACCCCGAAGGTCGGCCTGAGCGTGCCCGCGGGCAACCACACGGTGGTGTTCGTGCACGCCGAGCACGGGCGCAAGTCGCGCGTCGTGAACGTGCCGGCGGGTGGCTCGGCGACGGCAGCGGTCAGGTTTCCTTGATCTCGCGCACGGACACTCGTGACCGCGGCGGAGCTCTGTTCACGGTGCGGCGGACGAGCTCGGGGCGGCGCTAGGCGCAGGCGGCGGAAGCTCCACCGCCGCGTCGGGCAAGGGCCCGCTGTCGGCCACCTCCGGCAAGCCCGCGTCCTCGGCCGCCGGCGCGATCACGCCGGCATCCCCTTCTTGGGAGAGCTTCGGTGTCACGGGCGGCGGCAGGCTCATGCCCTGCTCGACGTTGCCCAGCGACCCGGCGACCCACTCGCCGACCTCGGCGCGCGCCCGGCCCGCGAGCGGATGGCCGGCCTTCTCCAGGCACTCGGCGCGCGCTGCCAAGAAGCCGAGCTGCCACCAGGGCAGCTCCAGGTTGGGGCCGAGCGAAGCCACGCAGAGCGCGGTGTCACCGGACGCGAACGCCAGGCGCTGAGCCATCGCGAGGCGCTGCTCTTCCTGGTTGTAGACGGCCAGCGGCCCTTCGAGCAGCGAGCGTGCGGCCTTCGCCGAGAGGTCGGGCCGCGCGCCCACGACGTGCTGGAACAGACCCACGGCCTGGTGAGCCGTGCCGCACAACGGGAGTGCCTGCTTGCGCAGCTCGCTCAGCGCCAGGCCCAGCTCGTCCACCGCTTCGCTGCGCTTGCCCTTGCCGGCCAGGTAGCGCGCACGCACCACGTGCTCTTCGGCCTTGAACCCCTCGAGCCCGATCTCCGCGCCCAGCGTCAGCGCGCGTTCGTCCTTGTTCTGAGCGAGCACCTGAGCGAGCACGTACTTCTCCACGACGTCCTTGGGCGCGACGTCGCGCTGCGAGAACCACCTGCGACCGGCCACCACGACCTCGCCCGCGCATCCGGCCGCGATGGCCTCCGCGCGCGCGCGCAGCTCCGGGTCGGACCAAGGCAGGTCCGGGCCGGTTCCGCCGCCGACGATGAGCCAAGCCCGGCTCCTGAGCTCGTCGACGCGTCGCCAGTCCACGCGGCCGCGCACCTCCGGACGCGCCAGCCGGCGCGACTGCGTGAGCGTCGCGAGCTCCACGCTGATGTCGCCGCCGCCGGTGCCGACCTGCCGCGCGAAGGCGTACTCGAGCACGTTGTCGTCGTCGCTGTTGATGGGCGGCGACGTCGATGCCCCGAAGGCCTGCGCCAGCGCGTCCCCGGCCAGGAAGTGCGAGAGCACGCCCTCGGCGTCGGACACCAGCCCGGCGCGCGGCAGGATGGTCCGGTAAGGCTCGACCTGGACGCGCTTTCGCAGCCGGTCCACGTCGTAGACCCGCGGCTCGCTGCTGGCGAGCAGCAGGAGGTCACCGCCCTGGCTCTGCCAGGCCTCGATGAAGGGGAACACCGTGCGCAAGGTGGCCAGGACGATGCGCACCGTCTGGACGTTGACCTCGTAACCTTGGACCCACTGGGCGAACATCCCGCCCGGGTTCAGGCGTCGGGCCACCACGCGGTAGAAGTCCTGCGTGAACAGCGAGGCGATGCCCGCCCGGTAGGGGTTGCTGGGCTCGCTGGCGATGAAGTCGTACTTGCGCTCGTTCGTCAGCAGGAACTCCCGACCGTCACCCAGGAACAGGTGCACGTTCTTCTGCTCGAGCACGTTCTGATTCGCCGACGAGGCTGCGCGCGCCACCTCGACGATGGCCGGCTCGAGCTCCGCGACGTCCACGCGCTCCATGCCGGGCACCGCAGCGAGCCAACCCGCGCTCATGCCGGTGCCGAGCCCCAGCACGAAGGCGCTCTTCATCTCGTCGTGGAGCAACGCCGGGATGATTCCGAAGAGCGACTGGGTGCCCCGGTCGCCGTAGACCGAGCCGTCGGCCTTGCCGCTGACCAAGAAGGTGATGCCGTTGCCGTAGCCCACCCCGACGCTGCTCTCGACGCCGTCGCGCTCCCAGAGGATGCGCAGGCGCGCGCGGTGCGTCCAGTCGCGGAGCTCATTGCGATCGAAGCTGGAGAGGTTGACGCGACCGGCACCGATCGGGGTGTGTCGGCTCACCGCCGACGGCCCGTCGGCCCTGAGCATCCAGACCGTGACCAGCCCCAGAGCGACGGCCGGCCAGGCACGCTTCACGAGCTTCTGGTCGCGACGGGCCTCGAAGCTCAAGAGCACGACCACGAGCCCGAGCAGGATCCCGCCGACCAGCTTCCAGATGCCGATGGCGCCGAAGCGCGGCATCAGCACGAAGCCCACCGCCAAAGCGCCCGCGATGCTCCCCACGGTGTTGAAGGCGTAAGCGAGCCCGACCTGACGGGCCACCCGCGCGCGCCCGGTGCCAAGGAGCGCGAACAGCACGGGAAACTGGTAGCCGGCGACGACCGCGGCGGGCAGCACCACGACGAGCGTGATGGCGACCCAGGTGACCACCAAGGCGAAGAAGCCGAGGCTCGCCATGGGGCGGGTGTACGCCGCGAAGTAACCGACGCCGTCGCCCAGCGCGAGCGGCGCGATCACGCACGCAGCCTCGAGCACCACGGTGAACGCGAGCAACGACAGCGTGGCGGGCTCGCTCTGCTTGCGCCGCGTGTACGCGAAGCTCCCGATGCCGATGCCCGCCAGTGCCACCGCCAACACCAGGCCGAAGGTGAAGCTGGAGCCGCCGAGGATCGGGCCCAGCATGCGGTACCAGACGATCTCGAGGGCCAGGAACGCGAAGCCCACGACGCCCGCCGTGACGTAGACCAGCCGCGAGGACGCAGGGTCGGGCTCGGCCACCTCGGGCGGCGCCTCGTCCGGCTGCGGGCTCGTGAGCACCGGCACCGGGTCCACGCTCCTGCCGAGCTGCCGCGCGAGCATCGCGACCAGCAGGTTCACCAGCACCGCGACCCAGAGCGAGAGCCGCATGCCGAACAGCTCGAACAGCACGAAGGTCCCGAGCAGCGCGCCCACCACTGCCCCCGCCGTGTTGCTCGCGTAGAGCGTGGCAAGCTGGCCGCGCGACAGATCGTCGTCGCGCTCCACGGCCCGCGCCGCCGCAGGCAGCGTGCCACCCATGAGCACCACGGGCGGCCCGAGCACGAGCGCAGCGAGAGCCACGCGTACGACGGTCGCCCCTGCCGTGCCCAGCGCGCCGCTGCCGCCGATGCCCCAGTAGATGCGTGCCACGAGATCGACCAAGAACGGCGTGACCGCGGCCGACAGCGCCACGCCGACTTCGAGGTTTCCGTAGAGCAAGAGCGGGCGATCGGTCGCCTCCGCGCGCTTGCCGAGCCACGCGCCGCCCAGGCCGAGCCCACCCAAGAAGATGGCCAAGACCGCCGAAGAGGCGGCCGTGGAGGCACCGAACACCAGGCGCAGCATGCGCTCCCAGGCGGTCTGGTAGACCAGGGCGGCCATACCCGAGCCGAACAGGAACGTCGCCACTCGCGGGGTCAAGGACTTCATCGGCTCACTTTCGCTCCAGCTCCTGGCCCCAGCCGCGCCAGGTGGCGTAGCAGCCCGCGCCACGCACCCCGAGCCGCGACGCGCAGCGCGCCACGTCGAGCGGCGGGCCCACCGTGAGCAGCGCGTCCTTGCTCAGGTAGGACAGGTCCTTCTGCCACACCGCGCTGAAGCGCTCCACGCGCCACTGGACCTCGTCGCGCTCGCGCTCGCTCGCGGTCTTGTGCAGGTAGCCCGAGGCCAGGGCGCGCACCTGCTCGTCGTCCACGACCGTGAGCACGCGCTCCAGGAACTGGATGGTGGCCTCGCGCTCGCCCTCCTTCGAGAGCAACGTGGCCGCGGTGATGCAGTGGTAGGGCAGGTTGTCGTTCCCGCCCGCCAGCTCGCAAGCCCGCGCGAGGCGCCGCGCGCCCTCGAGCCGCCACTGCTTCTTCAGCTCGGCATCCTTGAACGTCGTCGGAGCCAGGTAGGCCATGAACTGCCCCGCCTGGGTCCAGAGCTCGCCGTCCAAGGGCCGCTCCGCCATCCCGCGCTCGAGGATCACGCGTGCCTTCACGTAGTCCTCGAAGCGCGGGTTCACGGCCCCGAGCGTGAGCAGCGTGTCCGCGTAGCGATACGGAGCGCGGAACGTCGGGTCGAGCTCGTTGACGGTGTCGAGGTAGTTGCCCACGAATTCGAAGCGGCGACGTTCCTGGATGTGAATTCCGTAGGAGACGAGCACGTTCGCGAACAGGTAGTCGGCCAACGCGGCGCGAAAACCCAGGCTGAGCACGACGGTCTGCTCGGGGCTCGGCAGCGCATAGACGTCCGTGGCCACCTTGACCTGGTGGAAACGCTCGGCCAGCCGTGGGCGCGTGACGGCGATGACGAGCACGGCCACGACGATGACGAGGACGGCAGCGAGCTCGGAAGGGGCCCGCGCACGCGCCGACGAAGGCTCACTCGATCTCACGGTACATGTCCATTGGGGCGACGGTCGGCTCGCCGCCGGCGCGCACCTCTCCGGAGATGGCGAGCTCGCTCGTGCTCCCGTCACCGTCCAGATCGCCGAGGGCGCGCGCGCGGAAGCTCGCGACCTCCGCGCTGCCTCCGCTCTCGAACGCGAAGCTGAACGAGTGAGGGACCGTGAAGCCGAAGTCCATCGCGCGCCAGGTCGGGTGATCCCAGGTGCCGGGAGGATCGGTCACGCTGACGCCGGCCGGCACCTGGGCCGGCGTCAGCCCGACGCTCTCCGGGTAGGCCGAAGCGACCCCTCGCCCCGACGCCAGCGCGCTGGCGCGGGTCGCGATCCGATTCAGGCCGTCCACGGGCTCCACCAGCTTGGACGCGTGCAGGTTGCGCACGAACGCCGGCAGCGCCGTCGCGAGGACCGAGCCCGCCACGGCGACCGCGACCGCGGCTTCCAACGGGGTGAGCGAGCGCACCGACCTAGACTCCCTCCGTTCGCCGGCTTTGGACAAGTAGAACCGGCATCGCCCGTCTGCAGGCCCGAGCCCACACGGGCGTGCTAGGTTCGCGAGCCTCATGAGTCCGAGCTCGCCTCGTCCCGCCGGCGGTGCGCTGAGCCCATGAACAAGGTCCCCGGACCCGAGGAGCCCAGCGAAGCAGGCCGCGAGCGGCTCGGGATCTCGATTGCGCTGAGCGCCAGCCGCAGCGCGTCTCTCGTGCTCGGCGTGCTGGTGCTCGAGTCGGCGGTCCGCACCGCGATGCGCGCCGCCAGCTTCCCTGATGCGACCGACGCTTCCTTCGAGGTGTTGGCGCGGCTCGGGCGCCTCGCCATCCTCGCGCTGCCCGTGATGGCATTCGACCTGGTGCTGACCGTGATCGCCCAAGCCGGTCGCGTGGGCGACTGGCTCGGCTCGCGCGCCGAGCGCGCCCTGCTCGTCCTCGCCGCGCCCCGGGTCGTCGCCCGCGCTGCGCTGGTCTACGCGGCCGGAGCCGTGGCGCTCGCGCGAACCGTGGGCCTCGAATACCAGCTCAGCGCCCACGCTGGCGCGTTGTTCGCGCTGGGTCTCCTGCCGCTCCACGCCGCCGTCGAGCTCGCCCTGGCGCGAAGCGCGCCGGCTCCGACCCCGAGCCGTGAACGCGCCGCAGGCCTCTTGACGTGGCTCGCGGCGACGGGGCTCGGCTGCTGCCTGCTCGCGGGGCCGTTCGCGTCGCGACTGGCGGCCCCGATCGCCGCGCTGGCCGTCATGGCGGCGATCCTGCGCGGCTTCTGGACGCTCGGTCCGTGGCGCCGGCGCAGCTTCGGCGCGCTCGGGCTCCTCGTGCTCGCCGGGCTCTGGCTCGACCACGCCAGTCCCGCGCTGCGCCGCTATGCCTCTTCGTACGCACCGTTCAGCGCGCTCTCGCTGCTGACTCTGCAGGAGCTCTCCGACCTGGACGGCGATGGCGCGTCCGGCCTCTTCGGCCTCGACTGCGACGACCTCGACCCGACGAAGAGCCCCGTGCTCGCGGACGTGCCCGGCGACGGGGTCGATCAGAACTGCAACGGCAGGGATGCTTCCCTCGAAGCCAGCGTCGCCGCGGTCGGACCCAAGAGCCCGCGCGCGAGGCGCTCGCCCCCGCGCCCGCTCGCGAAGCTGCCCTCGATCTTCTTCGTGACCGTCGACGGGCTCCGCGCCGACGTCTTCGAGTCGGGGGCTGCGCTGCCCGAGACGCGCGCCTGGGCGGACGCCTGCTACCGTTTCACGAACGCGTACAGCAACGCGAACGGCACCGGACAGTCCCTGCTCTCGATGCACACCGGGATGCACGCGCGCCACGTCCTCGAGGGCGAGCTCTGGCGCATCGCCCTGGCCGATCCGAAGAACAAGGCGCTCTCCACGCCTCCGACGCTGGCCTCGGCGCTGACGCGCGCCGGCTTCGGCACCTACGTCGTCTTTCCCCCTTTCCACGTCGACAACTTCTCGTTCCTGACCGGCTTCGAGCATGGCGGCACGCTCCCGCCCACGGGAGACGGGCACTACCCGAGGCTCGAGGTGGCGTTCGCGCGCGCGCGCGAGCACGTGAAGGAAAACGGTCAGGCCCGACCCATCCATCTGCGGATGCACCTAATGGATTTGCACGTGCCGTACCGCGAGGGCAGCGGGTACTCGGGCTACCTGCGCTCGGCGCGCGCCATCGATGCTCCGCTCGCGCGCTTCCTCCGGGAGCTGCCCGGCGACGCCATCGTGATCCTGAGCGCGGACCACGGCGAAGCCTTCGGCGAGCACGGCGCGTACACCCACGGGCACACGCTGTTCGACGAAGAGGTGCGGGTGCCGCTGGTCGTCTGCGCGCCACCGTCCTTCGAGCTCGGGCCACCGCGGGCGCTCGACCCGCTGGTCGCGCTCGTCGACCTGACGCCCACGCTCGTCGATCTCCTGGGGCTCGACGTCAGCTACCCGTGGCACGGCCAGAGCCTCGTCCCCCTGCTCCGCGACGGCACCCCTCCCCCGCGCTCGTGGGTCTTGCTCGAGAGCTGGGAGAACCCGGGTCACATGCAGGCCATCGTGGACGGGTGTCAGAAGTGGATCCAGGACTTCGACTTCGGCTGGGAGGGCCGCTTCGACCGCTGCAAGGACCCCGCCGAGCGCCACGAGGTCTCCGGGCAGGGTGGTCTGGCGCTCCGCACGTTGCTCGGCGACGTCGTCGACACGGAGCTCGATGCCTATCGCTCCTGGCGCATCGGGGCCCAGCGGACCATGGAGCGATGAGCCACGCGGGCGCACAAAACGCCGACGCCCGCGAGGCAGCTCGCGGGCGTGGACGTTGCCAGACGAAGTCTGGGCTCACTCTTCCGGATTGGTCTCTTTGACGTTCGGGGACACGGTCACTTCGAGGCCGCCCGTGGCGCCCTTCTGGACCTTGCCGTCCATCTGGAAGGTCGACAGCACGCCGTCGCCGTTCAGATCGCCGTTGGCGATGGCGTTGAAGGTGTCGCCGTTCGCGCCGCCACCCGTCGAGGTGTAGGTGTACATGTAGTACTGCGGGTCGGTCATGGTGAACTTCAGGCAGGCGAAGCCGGTGTGCAGCGTGCCCTGGTCGACCGCCCACTCCGCCGGGCTGGACTGATACTTCTGGCCCTGGATGGAGCCCTTGGTGGCGGGCACCGACTTGGTGGCCGAAGCGCACAGCTTGTTGCTGATGTTCGCCACGTTGCCCAAGGCGAGCACGTCGCCGGCCATACCTTCACGGGCGTACGCGCTGGAGGCGTCCTTGGAGATCTGGCCCAGGGAGTTGCGGGCCTCCGCGGTCTTCGCGTTGGCGATGTACTTGCGGACGCCGTAGATGGCGAGCGCCGCGAGAACGCCCACGATCGCGACCACGATCATGAGCTCGACGAGCGTGAAGCCTCTCTTCAGTTTCTTCTTCATGGTTGCTCCTTCTGGTGACTGCGGGTGGCAGGTCTCTTCCGCGCGCCCGGCCACCCGCCGCACGCGTTGGTTTCGAGTCGTTCCCGGCCTCGGGCCAGGCGCGCCCATCAGATCATTCGCTTTCGTTCTCCGCGTAGATCTCGCTGGTGAAGCTCGAGCCGACGAACTTCGAGTAGTTGCCGTCGGTGTTCATGTCGCCCACGGCCATCACGAAGTACCAGGGCTCGCCGTTCGTGGCCGGCGGCCAGCCGCCCTGGTTGGTGCCGAGCCCCGGGGGGTTGTCGGTGGGAGCGCCCCCCATGGTCACGTAGCCGTATTGAACCGGGTTGGGCGTGGACACGCCCAGGAAGATCCACTTCTGGTAGTCCGCGTGCCCCGGGTTCTGCCAGTGCCGCTTGGCGTTGTTGGGCGCGCCCGGGTACCAAGCCGTCTTGTTGGTCGAGACGGTGTAGTAGGCGTGGAATTCCTCTCTCCAATGCTCCTGCGCGGTCTTGATCTGGCCGATCATGTAGATCGGCTCCGCTGCCTTGCTTGCGAACACGTACTTGCGCACGCCGTACACGGCGAGCGTGGCGAGCGCGCCGACGATGGCCACGACGACCATCAGCTCGGTCAGCGTGAAGCCTCCTTGCCATCGCCGAGGACGCATCTGGGGCAGCCGTTTGCAGCAACCGTACCAGCAGGGCGCGAGAGGCGGACTCCCCAGCATTTGGCGGAGTCTTGCACGAGCGCTCGGGCAGCGGCCAACTTGGGGTGACGAATCTGGTCACCTCGCTCCCGCGGAGGTGACCTTCAGTGGCAGGTGCCGGTGTGCCGAGGTGTAGGACAGCGCCGCGGGGCGGCGGGGGTCACTCGCCCTCGTTCTCTTTGAACAGCTCGCCGTTCAGGCTCGAGCCCACGTAGTAGGACATCAACCCGTCCTCGTCGGTGTCGC
>Ga0233425_10005585_pt1 | contig 19667 bp, 21 predicted proteins | sample Watercolumn_Towu_2_FD_181712 | JGI IMG/M metagenome (GOLD analysis project Ga0233425, IMG submission 181712) | Freshwater microbial communities from Lake Towuti, South Sulawesi, Indonesia - Watercolumn_Towuti2014_140_MG | ecosystem: Environmental > Aquatic > Freshwater > Lake | place... | reverse complement strand
TCAATTACGCGAGAAGCAATCAGCCAAGAATACCTACAATTTGCGTGAAAAGCCATTCTTGAATTACTTCAAGAAGGCCGTAAAAAAAGGTGAAGAAACCGGTCCGGCTGTTTTCCGCATGTTGGAAATGCGCTTGGATAATGTTATTTTGCGTTTGGGGTTTGCCAAATCAGTAAAGCAAGCTCGCCAGATTGTCAGCCATGAACATGTGAAAGTAAATGATAGAAAAGTTAATATTTCTTCCTATCAGGTGAAAGTTAATGATATAATTAGTTTGAAGGAGCGCAGTGTCAAGGAGAGCAAGCTTTTCGCTGATTTGGATGAACGTTTGAAAAATTATACTTGTCCGGATTGGTTGTATTATGATGAAAAGACCAAATCCGGCAAGGTTGTTGATTTGCCAGATATCAAGAAGGCTGCCTTGGCATTTGATATGCGCGCAATCATCGAATTTTATTCCAGATAATAAAAATTATAATAAATTAATATCAACTGTTTGCCTTTTTCCTATTCATTAGGAGGGATGAAGGAAAAAATGGTCTGATAAAATCTATGGAGCTTTTTCTCTTACCATCAAAAATCAATTACAAAAAGGGCGAGAAAGAGAATGAAGCGATCTTGACGATCGAACCCCTTTATTTCGGTTATGGTACCACTGTCGGTAATGCTTTACGTCGAGTACTTTTGTCTTCACTTCCGGGAGCAGCGGTGACTGCGGTGAAAATCAAAGGAGTTGATCAGGAATTTTCAGCCATTAACAATGTGAAGGAAGATGCTTTGAATATTATCTTGAACTTGAAGAATCTCCGTGTCAAAGTTCACGCCGATGAGCCGGTTAAGCTAAAATTAAAGGCCAAAGGCGAAAAAATTGTGACTGGAGCTGATATTGAAAAGAACAGTGATGTGGAAATTATCAATCCAGAATTGGAAATTGCTACGTTGACTGATAAGAAAGCGGAAATCGAAATGGAAATTACCGTGGAACAAGGTCGTGGCTATTTGCCAGTGGAGGAGAGAAATAAGGATGAAGTTGAAATCGGTACTATGATGATTGACGCTATTTTTAATCCAGTGCGTAACGTTGGTTACAAGGTGGACAATACTCGCGTCGGTGATATTACCGATTATGATCGTTTGACTATGACCGTCGAGACAGATGGCAGCATCACTCCTGAAGAGGCGGTGACTCAGGCCACCAAGATTTTGATCGATCACTTTAATTTATTAGTAGAAGATAACAAAGTAATAGCTGAGTAATATTTTATGCGACATCAGAAGGCTGGTCGAAAATTTGGACGAAAAGCAGATCCTCGCAAAGCATTTTTGCGGAGTTTGGTTACCAATTTTTTCTTGAGTAAGGGAAAAATGCAAACCACTGAGTCTCGAGCCAAGGAAATCCGACCTTTAATCGAAAAATTTATCACTTTGAGCCGAGAGAACACAGTTAGTAATCGCCGTCAGCTTTTGGAGTATATTTATAATGAAAAGGCGGTAAAGAAACTGTTGGATGAGATTGGTCCAAATTATGCTAAACGCAATGGCGGCTATACTCGCATCATGAGAATCGGCCAACGTGTTGGTGATTGTGCGGAAATGGTTATTATTGAATTAGTATAATATGAGCAGAAAATTGCATAAAATTGACGCTGCTGACAAAGTCTTGGGCCGTTTGGCTTCAGAAATAGCGACTTTGTTACGTGGCAAAAATAAGGCGACTTTTACTCCTCACATCGATGATGGTGACATAGTTGAGATTGCCAACGTTGATAAAATCAAATTGACTGGCAAGAAGATGGAGCAAAAATTATATTATTGGCATTCTGGCTTTCCGGGCGGCATCAAGAGTGTTAGTGCCAAAGTGTTGAAAGAAACCAATCCTAACGATATTTTGATTCGCGCGGTATATAAGATGTTGCCTCGCAATTCATTTCGAGACACGATGATTAAAAGATTGCATTTTGTTAAATAACTATGACAGACGAAAAAACAATTTCCACTATAGCTGATGAAGTGGTCGCTGATGTTGCTGCTAAGGATGATTCCAAGGCCAAAAAAGGCGAATATCTTTACGCAGTGGGTAAACGCAAAACAGCTATTGCTCAAGTTCGAGTGATTAAAAAGGGGCAAGGCCAAATTACCGTTAACGGTAAAGATTTGGTTAAATATTTTCCAACCGCCGAGTTGCAGGAAACAGTTAAATCTCCGTTAGTGTTGATCGGTCAGGAAGATAAATTGAACATTTCCGTAAAAGTTCTTGGTGGTGGTTCGAATAGTCAGGCTCATGCAGTTCGCCATGGTTTAGCTCATGCTCTGATTCAATTGAATCAGAATTTCCGTAAACCATTGAAGAAGGCTGGCTTCCTGACTCGAGATGCCCGTAAGAAAGAAAGAAAGAAACCAGGTCTCAAACGCGCCCGTCGAGCCCCACAGTGGACCAAACGTTAATTTTTACATGCCTATATATAAAAAAAACAGCCTTTGGGCTGTTTTTTGCAATTGTAAAACTGAAAGAAAATCTGCTATAATGTCCTCATATGCAATCGAAAACCGTCACTCAAAATACCATATATTTAACCATATCATATGTGGCGCAGAAAGTATTGTCTTTCTTGTATTTTGTATTGTTGGCTCGATATTTGGGCGTCGAGAACTTGGGTAAATATACCTTTGCTTTATCTTTCACTACCATGTGGGCAGTATTTATTGATATTGGGTTGACTCCAGCCCTGGTAAAAGAAGTCGCTCGCAGTTTTGAAGACACGAAAAAACAATTATTGGCGGTTATCAGCGTTAAACTCGGCTTGAGCGTTATTGTTTATGCCATGGTGATCGTAACGATAAATTTAATGGGCTACCCGGCATTAACTAAGCAATTGGTTTATTTGTCAGGATTGATTATGGCCCTCGATGCCATCACTCAAAGTCTTTGGGGTGTATTGCGAGGAGCGAGAAATTTAAAATTTGAAGGTCAGGGAATAGTGATCAATCAACTATTGGTTTTGATCGGTGGTTTTGTCTTTTTGCAATGGAAATTACCACTTATCTATATCATGTTGCCATTGCTGGCTGGGAGTCTGTTCAATTTGGCGTATTCGACGTTCATGGTTAAAACTAAATTAGTTTTGAATGGTCGTTATGCCTTTGACTGGAGTATGGTTAAAAGAATGTTGAGATTGGCCTGGCCGTTCGCACTGTTGACGATTTTGAGTCGAGTTTATGGTAATGCTGATTCAGTGCTGTTGTCATATATTCTGAAATCGTCTGGCGATTACGCGGTTGGAATTTATGCCGCCGCTATGAAGATTCCTTTTGCGTTGCAATTTATACCATCGGCTTTTTCAGCGGCGATTTTTCCGGCTTTCAGCCATTATTTTCTCCATGATAAGAAACAGCTAAGTTATGTATTTGAAAAGTCATTTTATTTTCTTACCATATTAGTGTTGCCAATTATTTTTGGCATCTTTGTCTTGGCTGAAAAAATTGTGCCCATGGTATTCGGCGCCGACTTCATGCTATCGGTCTTGCCTTTGCGTATTCTAATCATTAGCTTGTTGTTTGTGTTTTGGAATTTTCTTTTGGGCGCATTGCTCAATGGTACGGATCATCAATGGAAAAATACTCTATTTGTGGGCGTGGCCATGGGGTTTAGCGTGATGTTAAATGCGTTGTTAATTCCGCATTATGATTATTTGGCCGCCGCCGCTATCTTTGTGGTCGGTCAGACCGGGATCTCGATCGCCAGCATTATCGTGGCCAGAAAAGTAGGGGAATTTGCCTGGGGAAAGATGATAATTCAGTTTGGCCGGTTACTGGCCTCTAGTATATTAATGGCCGTGGTTGTTTGGTGTTTAAAAGAATTTTTACCTCTGGGATTAACGATTGCTGGTGGCGTAATTACCTATGGTGTTGCTTTGATAATAACGAGAAGTTTTAGCTTGGCGGATATCAAGGAATTCAAGAATGCGATAGTGAATCGTAACTCTTAGATAGATATGAATAAGATATTATTAATAACGACTGATTTTCCACCCACTCGTGGTGGTGTGGCCAGCTATTGGCGTGGGTTATTGCCATATTTTAATTCTGATCAAACAACTGTATTGGCGCCAGCGATTGAAGGCGCTGTTAATTTTGACTCTGTGCAACCGTACAAAATTGTAAGAAAAAAATTATTTACATCATTATTTTGGCCGCGATGGTTACCAATGTTATGGCAAACATGGAAACTCGTGCGAACGGAAAAGATCGATAGGATTATTGCTGGGCAACCATTACCAGGAGGAACTGTGGCTTTGATAGTAAAAATGATCACTGGTGTCCCGTATATTTTGTCTTTCCATGGTATGGATTTCCTGAGGGCCAAAGCGCAGCCTCGCAAGTATTGGTTATTGAAGAAGATTATGGCTGAGGCTGATGGTATAATTGTAAATAGTCATTATACGGAATCGTTGGTTGCAAAAGATAATGTTCATAACTGTCCGATCGTGGTGGCCTATCCGGCAGCCGGCATGTTGGGGCCTGAAGTTATTGACAAGGAAAAGGCAAAATCGGATTTGCATTTTTCAGGTAAAAAAGTCGTGTTGTCGGTCGGTCGGTTGGTTGAAAGAAAAGGATTTGATAAAACGATCATGGCGATTAATAAATTGCGTTCTAGGTATCAAGATTTGGTATATGTTATCGTGGGCAATGGAGTTTATTTACATAGACTTCAACGGTTACTGGTAGAGAATTGTCTGCAGTCAGTAGTATCGATTGTTACTCAGGCTGATGATAATGATTTGCAACGATATTATTCCGCCGCTGATGTTTTCTGTTTACCAGTAAGAGAGATCCCTGGTGGTGATGTTGAGGGGTTTGGAATCGTGTATCTGGAAGCTGGAAGTTATGGTTTGCCGGTTATTGCTGGTAATAGTGGTGGGGCACCAGAGGCGGTCGTTGATGGGGCAACGGGGATAGTGGTGGATGGCAACTCGATTTCCAGTATTGCGTTTGCCATTTCTCAATATTTGGAAAATGATAGTTTGACCAAACAACACGGAATGGCCGGACGATGGCGGGCGATTAATGAATTTAAATGGCAGGATCAGGCATTGAAAATTCAGCAGGTTTTAAGTATTAAATAAAGTGCTTAAATTAGCAGATTATTGCAGCTCAGTATCTGGGTGTTGACAGGAATGATCCAATTTGTTAGAATACAAACACAATTTCTATTCCAAAGACTACGAGGGCCTAAAGCTCAAAATACCACCTCGTATAGGAAAAACCACTGTTTAGGTTTTTTAAGTCTGCGGGATAGTCGCGGATTTTTTAATAATTATTAAATATTGATATGGCAAAATCCAGACAGTCAAAAGAAGTGATTTTGGCTCAAGTCAAGGAAAAATTCGGCCAATCAAAAGCAGTGGTCTTCGCGGATCACACCGGACTCAAAGTAAAGGACACCGAGGAGTTGCGTAACCGTTGCAAAGCGGAAAACGTCGAATTCTTGGCTGTTAAAAAGACTTTGATGGAAAAAATCCTTAAAGAATTGGGTTTTGAAACCGGCGCGATTGATTTTTCCGGTAGTTTGGCCTTGATCTTCGGCTATGACGATGAAGTCGCTCCAGCGCGTATCGCGCATCAATTCGCTCGCACTAATTCTCAGTTGTCTTTTCGAGGTGGTGTGGTCGAGGGGAAGATCGTTGATATCGTAGGGGTGACGGCTTTGGCCACGCTGCCTACCAAAAATGAACTTTATGCCAAGTTGGTGGGTTCCATCAATGCTCCAATTTCCGGCTTTGTAAATATTTTGGCTGGTAACTTGAGGGGTTTGGTTACAGTGTTGTCAGCTATCAAAGACAACAAAACCGCTTAATTCTTAAATTAATAAACGGTTTTCGACTCATAAACATTGGTCTATGGGACGAAATGAATTTATAACATTATGTCAGAAGAAAAAAAAGACGTCGTAGTGCCAGAAAAATTTCAATCATTGGTATCTGAGATTGAAAAGATGTCAGTCATGGATCTCGCTGAGTTGGTGAAGATTCTTGAAGAAAAGTTTGGTGTTTCTGCTGCTGCCCCAATGATGGCGATGGCCGCTGCTCCTGGCGCCGCCGCTGCTCCAGCCGAAGAAAAATCTGAGTTCAATGTAGAATTGACCAATGCTGGTGCTAACAAGATTGCTGTGATCAAGGTGGTTAAGGAAATCACTGGCTTGGGACTCAAAGAAGCTAAAGATTTAGTTGATGGCGCTCCAAAGACTGTTAAGGAAGCAGTCAAGAAAGAAGCCGCTGAAGAGATGAAGAAAAAGATTGAAGAAGCCGGTGGCACTGTCACTTTGAAATAAGATTACTTATAACAAAAAATCCCCTGCAGGGGATTTTTTGTTTCGGTGGTTACTGGATGGAGAATTTATATATTTTTCCTTCTGATAACAGGTAGCCCTCAGTGCCTCGATTATTTACCAGTAGATCGTCGATGGACGACATTGAGTCGAAGACATATTGTTTTATCAGCTGACCGTCTTTTGATAAAATGACTAAGCGTTTGGAATGGCGGTCAAAGACATAAAGGTTGGTGTTGTCCTTGTTGGTGATGATCCGACTGGCGGAGGTGGCGGGTGGATCAATCGGCGAAGCCTGGAAGTCAGCAATTTCGCCGCCGAAGAATTTAAGAATTTGGCCGTTTTCATTTAAAATATAGATATTTCCGTCAATGGTGAGTGAGGTGGCCGTGGTAATATTGGCATTCTTTAGATTTTTAATCCAATTTTGAGGCGAGCCTAAATCATCACCGGTTGGTTTATAGCGATTGATAGTTTGGTTGCTTTTGTTAAGAATATATAAGTTGCCATTATAAAGTCCAAGTGTGTCAGCGCTGGAAGCGATGGTGGTGGCGGCGGACATTGTCCCATTTTTATAATGAATGGCTTGATTGGAGGAGTTTATCATCCAGTAGTCATTGTTTTCTCCGGCGATCGAGGTAATCGAGGAATCGATTTTATTTGTAGCAGTAATTTTGTTTTCAGGTAAATTAATTAGAGATAAATAATTATCTGTACCGTAGGCCAATAGTGTGTTATTGTCGATCAATAATCGATTGGCCTTGATGGGATTGTTGTCAGCGCGGAGCTCAATTACGAACTGAGGCACGATTTTCTCTATATTTAATAGCTTGTTGCGTAAATCATTGATTTGCTTCTGGAGGTCATTGAAATTGATTTTCTGAGTTTCTGAGGCTTGGGGTAAATAGACTAAATCTTTAGAAGCTTGTTCTAGCTCACTGAGGCTACGATTTTTGTTTTTTATAATATAATCAGATTCTGCTTCGGCAATAGAATTGCGTATTTTGGATAAGGCAGAGGCGTATTGTTGAGCTTCAAGTTTGTTGGCTCTTTGTTGCTTTATTCCGTAAAGGCTGAAGCTCAATATAATCACAAGGCCGATGATTCCGACTAAAATTAACCGACGTTGACTGTTCTTGTCTCGGAGGGCGACCGTGAAATGTTTGATTTTTGCAAGCACAGAAACTGGCGATAGTTTCTTTTTGCCGGTGATGATTGCGGATATATTGCCAATTAATTTTTTAATCGATCGTGGTAATCCGGAGATAAATTGAGGTAAACGTTTGAAAATAATAAATAATTTTTGCCAAGTCGCCAGTTGCATTTTGTCACTGGGCCGGAAAAATGCAGTGATAATTCGTAGTCCGGTGCTGATATGTTTTTTGATGTTTAGAGCGAAACTCGGGGCTAAAAGCTTTTCGGTGGTAGCGGCAGTCGACATTAGTTGGTTGATTGATTTTTGGGAAATTGGTTGATCGGCTGTAGCCGTGTTGTGGTCAAAATGCAAAATAATGGCCGAGTAGGCGATAGCGGCGTCTTCTTTGACAATTTTTACTTGGGAGCGGAAATAATCCAAGGCGTGGGCTAGTGGATGATTGGTAAGGATGTATAGAATTTTTGGAGCAGAAAAGAAGTTGTTAAAAATGTCAGTACTGATGACCATACTATCGTGAAGGGCCAAAGCTCCACTGGTGATGGATGAGAAGATTTTGATTCGATCATTGAGGTCGGCTGATGATGGTACTCCAGTATCTTTAAGAATATTGATGATTTTAAAGTTATCTCGATTGATTTGATGAATTAGTTGAGCATTGATTGGTCCACGGTTGGCAAAAACTAGCTCACATTGAGATTGATCCTCGCTCGGTCGGCAGACGCCAATAAAGTAGTTTAAGTTTTCCAGGATGAGCTTAATTTGGCCGATTTGAATCAGCTCGACTAGGCGAGTGTTTGTTTTGTTGAGGGCGAATTCAAAGACACTCTCGATGTTAAGTTTCTGGGGGGCAGGTGAAGTGATAATTTGTTGATAATAGGATTCTTTGAGGGTGTTAACGATGGTCTGGTGAATTTTTTCGGCTTCTGGTATAGGGGTGGCATTTAATTCAATTATGCCAAACAAATAACCGCCGCTTTTTTCCTTGTCATTGGGGAAGATACGAAAATTTTCACAAAGATAATTGCTTTTTGGCTTGTCCGAAGTCAGGTGGACACTCTCAAGGGATAGAATGTTGTTTTCTTCCATAAATAGGGCAAAATATGTCTGTCGATTGACGATTATGATATGACTGTATTATACTATAATCAATAAGGAATGTAAATCGCTTTGCTGGGAATAATATAATATGATTGAACAACTATTTGGTTCACAAACTCGAGTTAAGTTAATAAAGCTATTTTTGGATAATCCTGAAAAAAAGTATTTTGTTCGGGAATTAACTAGAATTACCGGAATGCTGATTAACTCTATTCGACGCGAGTTGGAAAATCTTGAAAACATTGGGTTTCTCGAGGTTGAACACGATAATAGTACGAATGGTCAGAAGGATGAACAACCAGCTGTGATCAAGGGTTTAAATGTAAAAAAGTATTATCGATTGAACAAGGATAATTTCTTAAGAGAGGAGTTGAATGCCTTGTTTCAAAAAGGCCGGACCATGGTGGAAAAGCGCCTGGCGGAAAAGATTAAAAATGCCGGGAAGATCAATTACCTGTCTTTGGCCGGGGCTTTTACCAAAAACAGTAAGTCACCAACTGATCTGATGGTGATTGGATCCTTTGATAAAAAAGATATTCAAGATGCAATTAAGAATTTTGAACAGGAGATTGGCAAAGCTGTTAATTATACCATTATGGATTTACGTGAATATAAATTGCGTAAAGATATTGCCGATCGCTTTTTAAGTGATATAATGGAGGATGAGAGTCGTCTAGTATTGGTGGATGACTTGAAAATTATTGAAGAATTGTAATCCTCTATGCGAAAAATGGTAAAAAGAAAAGTCTTCTTTGGGGGCTTTTTTGTTTTTGTTGGTTTGTTTCTATTGTTGCGTTCGATAGCCACTGTCCAAGCAGCTGACGTACAATCTTGGATATGGCGTCGATTTGATGGGTTGTTGAATCAGGTGGCGGAAACGAAACTGGCGATGGACGGTTTTAATGGCATGACAGATTTGGCCATGACTGATCTAGGTGGTGATGGAATTAATGAAATGTTAGTTACTTTAGGCTATCAGGAATCGCCCGCAGTCGTTATTTTGAGAGCAGATGGTAGCGAGGTGAATCGGTGGCAGCCGTATGGAGCGGGATTCACCGGGAGAATAAACGTGGCGGCGGCTGACTTGCAGGGTGATGGGAAACAAGAGATTGTTACGGCTCCAGGCGAAGGTGGTGGTCCTCAGGTGAGAATTTTTGATACTTTCGGAAAAGAGAAGGAAAAGGGAACTTTTTTTGTGGAAGATACTGCCTATCGAAGTGGAGTAGAGTTGGCTTTGGGTAATGTGAATAATGATAAGGCGTTAGAAATTATTACCAGTACACTGAAGGATGGAAAGAATTTGATAAATGTTTATGATGCTGCCGGTCAAAATTTGCCTCAATCATACACTTTTGATGCAAAAGGCGCTTTTGAACCGATGAAATTAGCGGCTTGTGATTTGGATAGTGATGGTCAGGCAGAGTTAGTGGCCGGAGCCGCGGCCGGGAGCGCGCCCATATTATATTATTTGGATTTTGCGGCCACGCCCATGGTGACTAAATCGGTGATGGCCTATGGCGTCGGGTTTGCCGGCGGTATGGATGTGACCTGTGGGCAATTTGACGGAAAAATGACCGTGATTACAGCTGCCGGGTTTGGTGGCGGTCCGCATGTTAGGTTTTATAACGCCACCGGAGATTTGATTAATAACGACAAGTTTTTTGCTTTTGATAAGTCGGTAAAAGGTGGTCTAAACATTGGTTTGGGGAAATTTGTAGTCGACGGTAAACCGGAATTGTTGGTGTTACCGCAAATTCTGGCTGCCGATGGTCAGTCCGGTTATTTTGCCAAGATGATTAAGGTGGATATTTCAGAACAAAAACTCTATGCCTATGATCGAGGCCGGTTGGTAAAATCATTTTTAATTTCATCTGGTAAAAAAGGACATGATACACCATTGGGGACTTTTAAGGTTTATCGTAAGCGTGCTTTGGTGGATATGAGTTGGTATTATGGGCCTGACAATCCACAGAATTATGATTTGAAAAATGTTCCACATGTGCTTAGCTTTCTTGGCCCATATACCATTCATGGAGCCTATTGGCATCATAACTGGGGCCACCGCATGAGTCATGGTTGCGTGAATGTTTCATTGGAAATGGCTAAGTGGATTTATGATTGGACACCAATGAATACACCGGTGGTTATTCAAGAGTAGGTTTGTCAGTTCGTCAGTTTGTAAGTAAATAAGCATAGAAGTATGTATTTGATAATATCGACAGAACAAAATAGCCACTTTTCAGTTGGCGCTGGTGCCAGTAAGCTGAAAGAGTTGGTAGTGGTAAATGAACCGTATCAACAATCGGAAAAGTTGTTATCGGAGATAATGAGATTATTGGTCAAAGTTAAAGTTAAAAAGGTGACCGGGATAATGGTGGTGTCGGGCCCTGGTGGTTTTTCCGCGTTGAGAATCGGGATTGCTACGGCCAATGCTTTGGCTTTTGCCTGGGGGGTGAAAGTGGTTGGAGTTAAGTTGAATAATAAATTTAGTCAGTTATCTGAGGAAAAGAAAATGGTTAAGCTTTTTTCGGCCGGAGTTAAGCAAATTAAATTGGTTAAAAAAGGGAAGTGGGTGATGCCGGAGTATGATGGGGAGCCGAATATTGGGAAAGTGGGTAAGTAAGTAGGTAAGTAAGTAAGTAAGTAAGTAAGTAAGCTATATGAATAAAAAATCCGCGAGGTGTCGCGGGTTTTTGGTTTGTCAGAGCCAATGGTGGTTTTTGCCTGTGAAGTCGATCAGCAGGTCTTTGTATGGATCTGGAATATCGGTTTGTACTTCTCCGGGGCTGGTGCGAACGGTTTTCATGGTCGGACGGTTGTCGATGATCTTGTTCAAATGGACCATGACGCTGCGGCGTTGGGTTTCTTCGAGAAATCGTGAATTGAAGAGCACTTGTAAACCGGAAAGAGCGATTTCCACCACTTCTGACGGTGGTTCGAAGAAGCCAGATGATTTGGATTGAGCAGGTTCGTTTTTTTTGACTGCTTCTTCGAAGATTCTCAGCATGTTGGTGGCGGTCGCAGTATTCATGAGCGGGTGACCGGCCAGGGCGACGGTAATGTCCATGGCCATGGGGGCGAACCAGTCGTTGACCGCAGCGAGCATTTGAGCTTCGGTAAAGACCCGACGCATCATTTTTTCATCGATTACTGGTGAGAGAGCCAGGTTGATTAGGACGGCTGGCGAGAACTTTTGCATAACAATGACTTTGTCGGTCTCGCCAAGAAGGGTAAATGTCGATTCCAAGAGGTCGTTGATCGCAGCCACAATGACTGATCGCTGGGCTTCAAACTCTTTGTGTTCAGTCTGGAAAGCTTTAGCTTTGTCACTGGCAATCGTGATCCAGGTCAGCTTTTCAGTGGGGCTGTTCCGGATTTTGATCAGGCTGACGAAATCGACAAAGTGTAGATGGCCCGATTCAATGAATCGTTGCTTGAAGGCCGCGTCGGCCAATAGCGTTTTCAGGTGCTCGCTCATTGCCGGCCAGAAGTATCGTTGGTAGGCGCCGTTGAGCTTTGAGCAAAAGATGATCTTGGTCCGCAGGATTGCCAGGGTGACGTCAGTGGTGATAGAAAAGCGTTTCAGTTGCCGGAGGATCTGGGCGGCGATTTTCTTGCATGTGTCAGATTCACTCAGGTGGATGTATTCGAAGAACAGATCATCGAGCAGGCCGATAAAGAAGATTTGTTCGTCGGCCGGGGCTTTTTCCATGTATTGGAACAAGTAGTCGATCGCGGTGGTGTGTTGCTGTTTGAACTGAGTGATGATATCTGCGGCCAACGGATCATTGGTCCGGCTGAGCTCGAAGTAGAGATGCCAGCGTTGCGTTGCAATGCGGCGTTTTTCTTCTTCGTCCCCGGAAAGAGATTCCAGGATGTTGAAGTAAACAGCCTGGACGCGTGGATGGCTGATGAATTCCAAGCCTTCACGCACTTCAGCACAGACGTACTGATTGTTGAAGAACCCGAAATGCAGGATCAGCCTCTCGACTGTGTCGCGGTAACGCGTCGGGTCAGTGACAAAGACGTTTTTCAGAACATGGATGACGCGCCCTTTCTCGAGGAAGCTGGGCAGACGGGAAAGGATCAATTCGGCTTTTTCCGCCAGGCGTTGCAGCGCGTGAACGCGAACCGTGGGTTTGGAGTCATCTTCGAGGATCTTGATCAAAGAAATGGCGGCCAGCATGGTTTCCAGGGGATTGGATACACGATTGAGGTAGTACACGACAACGTTGATCGCCTCGACCTGCAGGTCTTCCTGGCGGTCACTGCACAGGAATTCAATGTTCTCAAGTAGGGTGGGGTTGAGCCCGTGGCGTTTACCAACCTCGGCGATGACGCGACGCGAACACGCCGGCCGTTCGCCAAAGTTCATGAGAATATTCTGAACAAACTTGTCATTCGTGCCTTCATTGACGCGCATAATCGGAGAAAGAGCACGAACGCGTTTTTCAAATTCCGCGGGATCGAGAATCATGGGGAGATCGTAGAGCATCTCCGCCACTTCAGTCATCTTGCGTTTTTCAATTTCGCGCAGGGTAATCTGACCTTCCTGGGTGGTGAAATAGGCGGCCGGTCCGCGAACCAGGGACTGAGATTCAATGTGGCGCGACAGCATGATAGCGCCGCGATCCATATTGACCTCATCTTCGGTTGCGATGATGGCAAAGCGCGTGCCAGACTCTGGAGAATCTTCAATCTTCACTTGCAAACAAAGTTCGACGTTCAGGGTACGGCACAGAGAGGAAAGGTTTGCTTCGCTAGGTAGCCCGGGTTCCGTTTCGTGAATAAGGTGGGTCAGAATTTGAGTAAGTGATTCGGTATTGAGTTGGGAACCGGCATGGCGCAGCTCTTCAGACTGAAGTAGCTTCTCGATGACAGGACGTTCTTTTGATCCTTCGGTCATGAGCTCGACGACCCCTTCGCTAAGGTCCAGGCCAAAGGCGGTCAGGGCAATGACTTTGCGAGACAGGCGTGGCTGGTGCAGGTACTGAGAGTCGAGGGTGTCGAACCCCAGGACTGAGGCGGTCTTGATGGACATTTAGCACCTCCTGTGTGGGGTGTTTTGGTTGTAAATGGGCCATACTTTAACTGTCATATTATCTTAGTTTAATAGGTGAAAATGTCAATTGGAAGAGTGGAACGAGCCTGCCTGCTCGCCGTCGCGTAGCCGCTATGGCAGAGCACGGCCGGTAGGCAGGTGGGACAAGTATGGAAATTTAGAAAGTGTGGCTTCAAAGACTAATTGTTTTAGTATTATTCGGTTTAATTTTTACTCGTTTAGCTTGTCTTGCTTGTAATACTTTTCTAACTATTTATCCACAAGAGACATTTTATAGTTAAATTATTGATAAAAAAAGGGAGTAAAAGTGTTGACGGGTGTATTTTGGTGGGTTATAATGGAGACGTGGATAGTTCTAGTGGGGAAATGTGGGGAATTGACTTGTACGACGTACATGATCAATTGCCTGCATTTTTAATACAAGCAAGTAAGTTCGTAAGTTTGCAAGTTAGTAAGCATTAACTGACAGACTTATAAACTTAGGAACTGACAAACTAATTTAACGACATGTTTATCGGAGAATACAATCATAACGTGGATGATAAAGGACGGTTGGCCATACCGGTCAAGTTTCGGTCGAAGTTGGCGGATGGCGCGGTGGTCACCCGCGGTTTGGATAATTGTTTATTTCTCTATACGACCGCTGAATGGGGAGTTTTGGCCGAGAAGCTGGCTAATCTGCCGATCGGACAGGCCAATACTCGCGCGTTTGCTCGGTTAATGTTGGCCGGAGCCATGGATGTCACCCTGGATAAACAAGGGAGAGTGATTTTGCCTGACTATCTTCGCCAGTTCGCAAAGTTATCAAAGAAAGTAGTGGTTGCCGGTTTGTATAATCGTTTGGAAATCTGGGATGAAGCGGCTTGGGATGCCTTTAAGAAGTCGACGGAAAGTGAAGCGAGCGTGATTGCGGAGAAACTTGGAGAGCTTGGGGTTTAAGCTACGAAACTACGAAACGCTACCAAACTACGAAAGAAGCAGGTGGTTACGAAACTACAAAACGCTACACCTGTCCGCCTCTGGCGGAAAACTACGAAAAGAATTGGACTACGAAATACTAAACGCTACGAAACTACAAAAAAGGATTGGGCTACGAATCTACGAATTACTACTAATACTACGAATAAGTCTATGCTTAAAACAATTGTAAAAATACTGGAGCTAATAATTGACTGGTAAAAATATGGCAGTGCATGAATCGGTAATGTTGAAGGAAGTGATTGACGGGTTGAATATTAAAAGTAATGAAGACTTTGTGGATGGGACGGTTGGAGCTGGTGGCCACAGTGCAGCTATATTAGAAAAGAATGGACCGGCTGGTAGATTGCTGGGCTTTGACTGGGACAAAGATGCGATCGATAATGTGCGCACAAAATTTGCTCAGCATGGAGATCGAGTGATATTAGTTAATGATTCTTATACAAAAATAAAATTGTATGCCGACAAGTATGGGTTCTCTCAAGTTAATGGTATTCTCCTGGACTTGGGTCTGTCTCTGGATCAACTTAAATCTTCCGGTCGAGGATTTACTTTCCAAATAGACGAACCGCTCGATATGCGGTTTTCACTGGATACGAAATTGACCGCCTTTGAGATTGTTAATCATTGGAAAGAAAGTGAAATTGAACAAATACTGAGAGAATATGGTGAGGAGCGGGACAGCCGACGACTGGCGGCCAAGATTGTTAAAGAAAGAGCCAATGGTGATATCAAGAGCACCAGTCAATTGGTCAACATCATCGCCATGGTGAAGAAAGTGAACTTTAGAACCAAATCTCATCCCGCGACCCAAACCTTCCAGGCCTTGAGGATCGCGGTCAATGGGGAACTGGATAATGTTAAAAGTGTTCTGGGTGATTGCGTGGATCTGCTGAAAAGCGGCGGTCGGCTGGCAATCATCACCTTTCATAGCCTGGAAGATCGCATTGTGAAAGATTTTTTTAAACATGAATGTCGTGGTTGCGTCTGTCCTCCGGAATCGCCGATCTGCCAATGCGCGCATAAGGCGCGGTTGAAGCCGATTACAAGAAAGCCGATGATACCGTCAAGCGAGGAAATTAGTAGAAACTTTAGGGCAAGGTCAGCGAAGCTACGGGTGGTTGAGAAAGTATGACTACGAAATACTAAACGCTACGAAACTACGAAAAAGGATTAGGATACGAAATTACGAAAATGATACAAAAGACTACTTAAACTACGAAAAGAATGTTACGGTTACGAATCTACGAATTACTACTAATACTACGAATCAAGGTTGTGGTTATGGATACGAAACTACGAAAGGAATTGGACTACGAATCTACGAAAGTTATACAAAAAACTACATAAACAACGAAATAGTGCTTGATGATAATACGAATCTACGAATCTACGAATAAATAGGGTAAAAACAAAAATAAAATTATGACCGGGTATTGCACGACAATTAAATGTAAGAAATTCACAGCCGGGCGGCCGGTGTCGCTGGTTGGTCGGATATTTGGTGGTCGAAAAATTATGACGGCTATGGTGGTCGTGGTAGCGGTGGCGGCGTTTGGGGTCTACTTGACTCAGATAAATACAATTTCCACGAAAGGTTTTGAGTTGAAAAATTTGGAAAAGCAAATAGCGGAATTAAAAGATCAAAATGAACAACTGCAGATGAACCTGGTCACAAAGCAATCGATGAGCGAGATTCAGGGGCAAGTGCAGAAATTGAATATGGTGGAAGCTAGTGATATCAAATATTTTGATAGTTACGGGACGTCTTTGGCCAAGAGGTAGTTTGAAAGTAACTCGTGTTCTTTTTATTGAAGCAATAGAACCGGAGCGATCCGGTTTTGTTGTGTCTACGAAACTACTAAACGCTACAAAACTACGAAAATAGCATTGGAGTTACGAATTTACTAATAGTTACAAATGTACAAATAACATCTGAGTGTTATGAATCTCCTGACAGCTACTCCTTCCGACGTCAGGCTGGAATGCTACGAATATGAGAATATTACAGGTATCACGGATTAGAGTTAAAAGATATGATAATGGCTGATAGCTCACAGCTCATACCTCACACCTAAAAAAGTCGGCGGAATGTCGGCTTTTTGCTTGAAAAACAAAATTGAAAAATGAGTAAAAGTTTGATAAGATAAGCATATCTTTTATATGAATATTGTGATTACCAAAGCAACTGCAGGTGAATTAAACCGAGTTCTGGAATTGAGTAAAATGTTTGATCCGGAGGAGGTCGGTCGAGCGGCCAAGATTAACGACGCGATCGTGGCGGGTTTAGTTTGGATGGCCAGAAATGAAGAAAAAACGATCGGCTATTGTTTGGTACAGTTGTTTGGTGCCGAGCATGAACAACTGCCGAATTCAATATTTATTGCGGATTTATTTGTACTGGAAGAATATCGCGGTCAAGGCGTGGGCAGTCAGTTGTTAAAAACGATATTATCGTCAAGGTTTCCCACGAATTATAAGTCATTTTCAATTACTCATGCCCCGGAAGAAAAACATCTGACTGAATTTTATAAAGAGTTTGGTTTTGTGGAAAAGGGAGTAACCAAGGCCGGAAACATTAAAATGCAACTTTTAATTGATAATCATAAGATATGAGTTTCAAGATTCTCAGACAATCAAAAAAACACCGCGCGCGGCTGGGCGTATTGACGACGCGGCGCGGTAAGATACAGACGCCATTTTTTATGCCCATTGCCACCAAAGCCGCGGTTAAATCGTTATCAACTTTGGATATTGAAAAGTTAAGGCCGGGCATTGTGCTGAGCAATACTTATCATCTCATGATCCGTCCGGGTGAAAAGTTGGTGAAAAAAGCCGGCGGTTTGCATGAATTCATGAAATGGGATCATTCAATCTTGACCGATAGTGGTGGTTTTCAAGTGTTTTCTCTCGGCCATATACGCAAAATTCAGGAAGAAGGCGTGACTTTTAATTCTCATGTTGATGGCAAAAAGTTTTTTGTCCGGCCGGAAGATTCGATTCGCATTCAGCTAGACTTGGGTTCTGATATTATTATGGCCTTTGATGAATGCGTGGCCCTGCCGGCTGAAAAACGTTATGTTGAAAAATCCGTTGAGCTCACGACACGGTGGGCGAGACGTTGTAAAAAGTATTTTGATAAGTCGACGCTTCGTCAAGCTCAGCGTGACAGGTCACTATTGTTCGGGATTGTTCAGGGTGGATTGGAAAAAGATTTGCGAATAAAAAGCGCCCGCGATTTGCAGACAATTGGCTTTGATGGCTATGCTGTCGGCGGGCTGTCAGTCGGTGAGAGCGAACAGGAAATGTATAAATGCTTGGATTATATCACGAATGAACTGCCGATTGACCGGCCGCGCTATTTGATGGGAGTCGGGCGGCCGGAGAATATCATCAATGCCGTGAAACGCGGCGTGGACATGTTCGACTGCGTAATTCCCACTCGCGAAGCGCGGCATGGGCGACTGTACTTTTTTACCGGAAAAGGTGATTTGTGGACCAAACCAAAGTCAATATATAAGACGGAAAATATTCGATTGGAAAAATTTAAAGAAGATTTTAAACCGATCAATAAGAATAGTATATTTCCTGAACTAAGAATGTATTCAATGGCCTACTTGCGTCATTTATTCGTGACCGAAGAACCGCTGGCCATCAGGTTGGCGACGTTGAATAATTTGGAGTTTTATTTGGGGTTGATGGAGAAAATCAGAAATAATATTTAGCTACGAAATTACTAAACACTACAAAACTACAAAAGTTGTAGATTACGAAGCTACGCATTCAAATTTGATAAAAGGAAAACAGCCACGGTTGGGTGGCTGTTCTTGCGCCTTTGGGGGCGACTTTAGGCGGCGACGACCTTGGGTAGTCCGGTGCCGCCGTAGTTATGCTTGCCGAGGACATAGCGCTCGGTGATGCCGAACGCCGTGATGAGGGTGTCGCGACCGACGAGCAGGTAGAATTCTGCCGTGAGGTCAGCGAACGCCACCGTGCCGTCACGCAGAAGGCGCTCGAGCACCCCGATCTTGGCGATGCTGTCCTCTCTCATCCACTCCTCACCGGTTGCCAGTCGCTGCCGGTACTCGGCGAGCTTGAGCTCGAGTTGCGCGCGCAGCTTCTGGTCGGCGGGCAGGACGATGACGGCGTCGTCCCAGTTTCTTTTACTGTACATGTGTATCCTCCAGTTCTTCCGTTGTTACCAGTGGTTCAGGCGGCGACGAGCTGGGGCAGTCCGGTGCCACCGAAGATCTCGGTGCCTTCGACGTATCCCTTGATCACCCCGAAGCCGTTTTCCAGCGGTCCAGGTCCGACGATGCGACCGAGGTGAGTCTCGAGCAGGTCGTACTCGACCACGCCGACCGCCAGCAAGATCTCGAGCACCCGCTTCTTGGCGTAGTTCCAGTGGTCGAAGTGTTCGATGTCGAACACTCCACTTTCCCGCTCGACATACTCGGCCAGCTTGAGCACCAGGCGTTCGCGCAGCATGGTGTCCTCGGGCAGGGTGATGACAGCACCGGTAAAGTGCGGCATTGCTTTCCTCTAGGTGATTGTTCATGTGCACTATCCACTCAAACATTACATTATATCATATAAATAGTTTATTGTCAATAGCTATGTTAACATAAGCTTAATTTAGCGATATTATGTCAACAATTTTAATAGATTTGCACAAAATGGCCAATAAACAGAAAAGTCAGCTATTGGCTAGGTTTTTTAAAACCGGAGAAGGAGAGTATGGTGAAGGTGATGTGTTTTGGGGTATTACTATGCCGCAGATTCGGTCGGTGATAAAGAATTATTATCGTGATTTAACCTTAAGTGAAGTTCAAAAATTACTTGATAATGAAGTTCACGAAGTTCGCATGGCCGGCGTTCTGACCTTGGTTTATAAATATGAAAGACAGGCAGATTTAAACGAACAAAAAGCCATTTACAATTTTTACTTGAAAAACGCCAAGCAGATAAATAATTGGGATTTGGTGGACGTGACTTGTCCGCATATTATGGGCGCGTATTTGCTGAACAATGATCGTGCAATTCTGTAT
>Ga0233425_10005584_pt1 | contig 19678 bp, 8 predicted proteins | sample Watercolumn_Towu_2_FD_181712 | JGI IMG/M metagenome (GOLD analysis project Ga0233425, IMG submission 181712) | Freshwater microbial communities from Lake Towuti, South Sulawesi, Indonesia - Watercolumn_Towuti2014_140_MG | ecosystem: Environmental > Aquatic > Freshwater > Lake | place: Indonesia... | reverse complement strand
AATCGCCACAACCCACAATGCCGATTCAACACCACGCCGAAAACGGCCGATCCGTGCCCGTAGCGTCACGAGTCTGCAAAGAAATCCGCCGGGAGGCCCTTGACACCCGAGGCTCTTTCAGGGAGGGGCCACCCGCGAAGGAGCAGCCGTTCGCCCAGCCCCGGGCGCCGCCCGGGGTATGCGGATCGCGACGTGCGACGTTCGGCCCAACGGGCCAACGGTTCGCCGAAGAACCGTTGGCCCGTTGGGCCGGCACGCGCCTTCCTTTCGCCCCGTACCCCGGGCGGCGCCCGGGGCTGAGAGAACGGCTGGGCCTTCGGCCCGCAGCTTTGGAGTGCGGCGATTCTTCGCCGCTTTTCACACCGCGTGGCGGTGCCACCGACGTGACGAGGCGGAGGCGGCCCGGCATCGGGACTTTCGCACGGCGCGACGGCCACCGCTGCGCGGCGAGACGGGTTACGCCGGCTACTGGGCCTTTCGTCGGATGAAAAGCGGCGAAGGATCGCCGCACTCCAAAGGCGCGGCATTGCGCCGCTCGGCCCAACGGTTCTTCGGCGAACCGTTGGCCCGTTGGGCCGGCACGCGCCTTCCTTTCGCCCCGTACCCCGGGCGATGCCCGGGGCTGAGAGAAGGGCTGGGCCTTCGGCCCGCAGCTTTGGAGTGCGGCGCGGGCACCATGCTCTTGAGAACCGACCGCCGCCGTGGGATGATACCCGCATTGCCGAATCGCAACCGAGGGACCCGATCCAGGAGGTGGGCCTTATGAGCGGTCACAGACGCGCGGTGGGCGTACACGTCACGGTGTTGGCGCTGGTGCTGGCTTGCGGGATGTGCTGCTCGCTGACGATCGCGGCGGCGCAGGCGAACGGCAACGGGCAGCCGGGACCGCCCGCCAAAGTCGAATCACCGAAGCTCGTGCCGAAGCCGGCCGATCCGATCCCGCAACGCCGGGCCCGTGTTCAACCTTCGGTGCCGGACGGCGCGAAGGAGATTCCCTACGTCGAGGCGGCGCCCGAGCCGGCACTGACGGACGCCGAGAAACAACGGGGCTATTTGCTGTTTGCCCGTCCCACCGTGGAACCCGTTTATCCCAACACGCGCCCACGACCGGACGAGCGGCTGGAGGCCCTGGTTGCCTTCGCCACCCCGGGCGAGTTCAAGCCGGTCACCTTGGCCCTGTATCCCATCCGCCCACTGGTGAACCTGAAGGTCCGCGTCTCGTCGCTGGCATCCGCCGCGGCCGCGATTCCGGCCGACCGCATCGAAGTGCGGCTGGGCACCTACTGGAACGTCGGCTACCCGTCGTACACGACGCTCAAAACCTACCGCCGCACGCCGGAACTCCTGGAGCGCGTGACCGTCCACTCTTCGCCCGCCGGCGAGTGCCAGCGGTACTGGCTGACGATCCACGTTCCCGACGACGCCAGGCCGGGGCTCTACCGGGGAACGGCCACCGTCTGGGACGACGGATTCGACCAAGCGCTGAGTATTCCGATCGCGCTGCGGGTGCTCGGCTTCCGCCTCCAGAAAGACCCGGCCAAGCACTACTCGGCCTACTTCTACACGCGGAACAAGACGCTATACCAGGGGCGGAGCGAAGCCTTCGTCCGCAAGGCCGCCGACAACGACTACCGGGCCATGGCCGACTTCGGCCTGGACATGTTGCCGACGCTCTACCTGAGTTGCGAGGATGGCAAGCGGATCGTCGTGCGCGACGCCGACGAAATCCCGCGGATGCTCCGCGCCGGGTTGCGGGAACCGGCGCCGGTGACGGCCGATAACGTCATCGAGCGGGTGTACCGCGATACCACGCCCGGCGGCAAAGTCGAGAGCCACTGGCGCGTCAGTCCGCTGCCGCCGCCGGCATTCTACGAACGCGTCACCGAACTGTTCCGGGCGTTGGAAGCGGACCGCAAGGCCAAGGGATGGCCGGAGTTCATCTGCTGCCCGATCGACGAGGTCGATTCGTCGCGTAAGGAGTTCGGAATGAAAGTCTACGCGGCTGTCAAGGCCGCCGGAGTGAAGACCTACGCGACCAAAGACCCCACGGGGCCCGACGCAGCGGCCTACGCCCCTTACTTGGACATCTGGTGTCCGCAGCCGTACTCCGTGCCCTACGAGCGGATCGTCGCCCAGAAACGGCACGAATACTGGTGTCACCCGAACCACAACACGTGCGAGATCAAGGACCGCCTGACGATGTGCAAGGGTGGACGGATGACCTACGGCTTCGGCTTCTGGCGGAGCGGCTATACGACGCTGATCCCCTGGCACTGGTGCTGGACGTGCGCGCCGGACCAGTTCGATTATCTGCGCGGCCGTCACTCGGGCTGCGGGCAACGGATGGACGACGACGGCGAGGTCATCCCCGCCGTGTATTGGTCCTGTTTCCGCGAGGGCTGCGATGACGCTCGCTATGTTTATACGCTTCAACAAGTGCTCGCCGAGCGGGAGGATTCCGCCGATCCGGCCTGCCGGGCAGCAATCCGCGAGGGGCGGCAAGTCCTGCAAGAGACGTGGGACGCCATCCGCGTCCAGTCGAAATACCTGGCTGCCGGGATGTGGCCGTCCGAGGAGTTCGACGCCATCCGCTGGCGCCTGGCGGCCCAGACCGAGCGGCTGCTCCAGTTTCCTGCGACAAAGAAGGTGACGGCCCCGTCGGTCTCCGTGGACGCCGCCGCCGCGCCTCCGGCCAAGGTAGAGACTCCTTCGCCGTTCGAGCAGGCCGCCAAGGCGGGAGAACTCGAAGCCTTCGACCTGGGCGACGGTTTCCGTTCCTGGGCCAACGACACGGCCGAAGGCAAGGTTGCGGTTACCGAAGAGGCGCGGCACGAGGGCAAGACAGGACTCCGCTGGACGGTCGCGGTCGATTGGGAGCGCGACGGCGGGGAAGGCGGAAAGTACCCGATCGGCTGGCCGCGGATCAATCGGAGCTTCAAGCCCGGCGAACTGGACCTGAGCCGGTACGACTCGCTCGTCTTCTGGATACGGTGTGACGCCGGCGGCGACACGGCGGACATCGGCCGCGTGCCGGTCGGCCTGGTGATTTCGTCGCACACGGCGGATCGGCCGCTCTATGAGAAGACCGTCGATCTGGGCGGCCGGCTGCACGCCTGGACGCCCCTGCGGTTCTCGGTCTCGGAACTCATGGCTGCGGCCAACAGCGGCGCAGACCCGTGGAAGTCGATCGGCCGGGTGCAATTGTTCATTTCCGAGAGCCAGTTTCCGCACGGAACCCGGCTGGTCTTCGACGTGGGCGAGGTGCTGGCCCAGCGCATGAAAGCGCCGACGCTGATCGGGTTGCACGCCCCTCATCACTTGCTGTTGCCCCGCCGCGGCGTGTCCTTGACATTTGAAGCAGCGGGCCTGATGGTCACCTCCAAGGGCAGTCACAGGATCACTGCCGCCTTGGAAAGAGCCGGCGGAGCCGTCGCCGCCGAGGCGCGGCAGGATCTGGCCGCCGGAGATCGGATCACGATTGCCTGCCCAGAATCGGAGCCGGGCGCGTACGTGTTGCGGGCGACCATCGACGACGCCCACGGCACGCAGTGTTCGCAATGGACGCAGCCGATCGTCCTACATGCCGGGCCGCTCTATGAAGATCTCGTGGAACGTCGCGGTCGGCCGACGGTCGTCCGGGGCGAAGCGTCTTCCATGCCGACCATGTTACCGGTTCCTCGGCTTCGTGCCGGCCGTGCTTTCGCGCGAGGGTTGGAAAACGTGCGATAACCTTGACAGGAAATGCACTCCGGTGTAGTTTGGCCTTTCGGGGGCATATCATGGTCAACGACCGTCGGGCGGGATATGGGCGTTGCGCTGGCCGGCGAAGCACTTGCCGGTTCCACCCGCGCGGTCGTTCGTTGCTCTTGGAACGCCTCGAGTCGCGGGAGTTGCTCGCGGCTGCCCCCATCATTAGCGAGTTCTTGGCCAGCAACGACGCCGGCCTGAAAGACGCCTTCGGCGACTACGTAGACTGGCTGGAAATCTACAATCCCGACAGCCAGCAGGCCGTCGATCTTACCGGTTGGACGTTGCGCCATAAGAACACCAACTGGACCTTTCCAGCCGTTGGCTTGGGGCCGGGCGAGTCGCGGATCATCTTTGCCAGCGGCCGCGACCTGACCGATCCGCTGGGCGAGTTGCACACGAACTTCAACCTGGACAAGGACGGGGCCAACCTGCGGCTGCTGGACGACCAGGGCGAGGAGGTCTTCGAGTACGCCCCGTTCCCCGAGCAGCAGGCCGACATCTCCTACGGCGTCGGCCAGATCGTCACCGAGACCAAGCTGCTATCGGCCGGCGCCGGCGTCCGTTATCTCGTGCCGACCAACGGCACGCTGGGGACGACGTGGAAGGATCTGGGCTTCAACGACTCGGGCTGGATCTACGCCACGGAGGGACTGGGCTACGCCCAGCGCGTGCCGGGCTTCGCCGTCCGCGGGTTCAAGGCCAGCACGGTCAGTTCCGTGACCACGCTGGCCGCGGCTCAGGCGGTGATCGACAATCCGGCCAACCAAAGTTGGGTGCAAAGCGAGACGGCGCCGACACTCAACTACCTGAACACGGGCGGCGCGGGGCATTTCGTCTACGACCGCGCGTATCCGGGGGCCGTCATCGGCATCGCCCAGAGCAACTACGTGATTGAGGCCGTGGGACGGATCCACATCCCTACCGCCGGCACGTGGACCTTCGGCGTCAACAGCGACGACGGCTTCCGGCTGAGCATCACCGGGGCGTCGTTCTCCAGCGTCAGCGGCACGGGCACGACGATCGTCGGCGGCGCGATGCAATTCGACGGCACGCGCACCGTGGCCGACTCGCTGGGGACCGTCGCGCTGGCCGTCGGTGATTACGACGTCAAGCTGCTGTATTACCAGAGCACCGCTACCGCGGCTGTCGAGTTGTTCGCCGCGCAAGGCAACTACACCGCGTGGCCCGATACGGCCAATTGGCGGTTGGTGGGCGACACGGCCGCCGGCGGCCTGGCGGTCGTCAGTGCCCCCTTCACCGGCGCGGCCAACTCGGTGGCCAGCCTCGTGAAGACGGACGTGCGGACGAGGGTCGAGCAGGCCGGCAACAATGGCCTCTACACGCGCATGGCCTTCAACGCCCCCAATTGGCAATCGCTGTCCACGTTGGCGCTCAAGATCGCCTACGACGACGGCTACGTGGCCTACCTCAACGGCGTGGAGATCGCGCGCCGCAACGCGCCGGCCACCGTGGCCTGGAACTCGCGGGCCGTCGCCCCGCGCACCAGCGAAGTCCAGTCATCGAGCTACGAGACGGTCGATATCACGCCGCTGCTCAATCCGGCGAACCCGAATCACTTGCAGGCCACCGGCAACGTGCTGGCGATCCAGGTGCTCGGGGCCGCGGGCAACGACGGCGACTTGCTGGTTTCGGCGGAGATCGCGCAGATCGTCTCGACGACGTTAGGCGGGCACTACTTCGCCACGCCCACACCCGGCGCACCCAACTCGCAGCAGTACTGGCAGACCGCGGAGGCCCCCGCGTTCAGCGTGCCGCACGGATTGATCGACCGGCCCTTCAACCTGGCGCTCTACTCCGACACGGCCGGCGCGCGGCTCTACTATACGCTCGACGGTTCTGACCCGTTGGTTCCCTACGTGACGCGGACCGTCGACAGCATCTCCCGCAGCAGCACGGTGGCGACCGTTACCTCGACCGGTCACGGTTATGCGGATGGGATGCTGGTGCAGATTTCCGGCGCGGCGCAGCCCGAGTACAACGGCGTATTCACGGTGTTCGGCGCCACGGCCAACACGTTCAACTACAACGTGTCTGCCGCGGCGGTCACACCGGCCTCGGGCAACATCGTGGCAGTCCGCGTGGACCGCGCGGCGACGGTCGCCCGCAGCGGCACGACGGCCACGGCCACGGCCGCCGCCCACGGCTATGCCGTCGGCGACCTGGTGCGGATCGCCGGTGCGGCGCAGGCCGCGTACAACGGCGATTTTGTGATTACGGCCGTCACGCCGAGCACCTTCAGCTACACGGTTTCCGGCAGTCCGGCCACGCCCGCCACGCCGGCCGCGGTCGGCGGCGTCATCGGCGCGACGAAACTGGGGAAGCAGTACACCGCGCCGCTGGCCGTGAGCCGCACGACGGTCGTGCGCGCCGTCGCCGTGAAGGACGGCCTCCAACCGAGCAGGAGCGCGACCTCGACCTACGTCTTCCCGGCCGACGCCATCTCCCAGCCCGCGCTCCCCGCCGGCTTCCCCTCGATGTGGTCCACCTGGGCAGCCGACTACGAGATGGACACGCGAATCACCGCCGACCCGGCGTACGCGGGCTCCCTGGTCAACGCCCTGAAGTCGCTGCCCTCGATGTCGCTGGTCACGCACAAGGACAACCTGTTCGACGCCCAGTACGGCATGTACGCCAACACGGTGACCAGCCTCAACGAGAACTACAACGGCCCGCCGCTGCGGGCCCCGGTTTCCTTGGAGTATTTCGAGCCCGGCGGCGGCGAGGACTTCCAGATCAACGCCGGCGCGAACATTTACGGCGGCTGGGGACGCAAGCCCGAGTATAAGAAGCACTCCTTCCGCTTCCTCTTCCAGTCGGAGTACGGGCCGACGAAGCTCGAATCCCCGTTCCTGGGCGACGACGCGGTCGGCAGCTACGACACCCTGATCCTGCGGGCGCAGTTCAACGACTCTTGGCCGGCCGGCGGCGCGAACATGCAGTACATCCGCGACACGTTCACGGCCGATTCGCACCTGGCGATGGGCGCGCCCGACCATCACTCGCGCTGGGTCCACCTCTACGTGGACGGCCTGTACTGGGGCATCTACCAGGCCACCGAGCGGCCCGACGATTCGTTTGCGGCCGACTACTTCGGGGGCGACAAGGACGAGTGGGAGGCCAACAACGCCGGCTATACCGGCGGCTCGACTGCCGAGCTGCCCGCCTGGAACGACCTGCTGGCCAAGACCGCATGGGGACAGTCGGTCACCGCATATCAGGCGGGCGCGGCGGGCTTCAACGCCACCTACTATGCCGCCGCCGGCTCGACCACGCCCGGCTTCCAGTCGATCTACTACAAGGCCAACACGACCGTCGGCAGCGTGGCTACGGCCGAATCTATCATCGCCACGCCCTCGATGCGGACCACGATCGCGCAACACGACATTGCGACGGTCAACTATCTGAACAACGGCGCCGACGGGCATTTCATTACCGGCAACGCCGGTTTCCCCGGGGCCGGCACGACGGCCACCGACGACTTCGTCGTCGAGATCACCGGCAGCCTGACGGTCGCCACCGCGGGCTATTGGACCTTCGGCGTCAGCAGCAACGACGGCTTCAGCCTGACGCTGACCAACGGCACCGAAACGTATACGATTACCAACGACATCCAGCCCAGCGCGCCGACCGACAAAGTCCAGGCCCTCAACATTGCCGCGGCCGGCAACTACCGGCTGCGGTTGGTCTATTTTCAGAGGACCGGCGGCGCGGAACTGGAACTCTTCGCCGCGCAAGGCAATTACAGTTCCTGGAGTTCTACTACCGCCTGGAAGCTGGTTGGCGACTCGACCCTCACCGGGTTGTCGGTCTACAAGGTGCTCCCGCTGGCCAACCTCACGGACGCCGAGTTGATTATCGCCACGCCCTCGAAGCAGGCGTGGACGGCATCGCACGTCGTGTCCACGGTCAACTACTTCAATGCCGGGGCGGACGGCCACTACACCACGAACACGGCCTTCCTTGGCACCACGGTCAACACCTCGATGCAAAGTTTCGTGGTTAAGCTGGAGAGCACGGTCTTCATTCCCACGACGGGGCAGTGGACCTTCGGCGTCAGCAGCGACGACGGCTTCCATCTGGAACTTTACGACGGGGCGACGCGCGTGCTCGATTCGTACTACAACGGGTCGCGGACTGCCGCCGACACGTTCGTCACCGTCAACCTTGCGAAGGCCGGTGCGTACACGCTGCGGCTGGTCTACTTCCAGGGCACGACCGCCGGGGCGGAAATCGAGTTGTTTGCCGCGAAGGGGAGTTTTACGTCGTGGTCGGCGACGACGGCCTGGCAACTCGTCGGCACGAACTGGACGGCGACCTCGAACCCGGGGTTGTTGGCCCTGGCCCGCGTTGTGCCCATTACCACGCTGGCCGCCGCCGAGAACGTCATCAACCAGCCGACGCTCACCGGCGCGACGATCGCGCGCGCCGGCTCGACGGCCACCGTCACCCTCCCCGGCCACGGCTTCGCCAACGGCGACGTGGTGACCATCTCCGGCGCCGGCCAGTCGCAGTACATCGGCACCTTCGCCATTGCGAACGTCACCGCCAACACGTTTTCCTATACCGTGCTCGGCGCCCCGGCCACGCCGGCTACGGGCACGATCGCGGTCCGCCGAAACGTCCAGGTCTGGAAGAGCGGGCCGAGTACGGTCAACGTCGTCAACTACCTCTCGACCGGCTCCGACGGCCACTTCGCTGCGAACAACCTCTTTCCGGGTACGACCGGCGCGGGCGCGGGCGCGATGGCGCAGTACATCGTGCTCGAAGCCACGACCACCGTCTCGATTCCCTCAGCCGGACCGTGGACCTTCGGCGTTCACAGCGACGAAGGGTTCCGCCTGACCCTGACCAACGGCACCGACACCTTCACCGCCCAGTACGACGGCTTGCGGACCCCGGGCGACACACTGACGACCTTCAACATCACGCGGCCGGGCGCCTACCGGCTGCGCCTGGTCTACTTCCAGAACGCCGACGGGGCCGAAGTGGAAGTCTTTGCCGCTCCGGGCACGTGGACCGCCTGGAGCCAGACCACGGCCTGGCGGCTCGTGGGCGATCACGCCAAGGGCGGCCTGGGCACGAGCCTTTACGACCTGCTGTCGGCCACCGTCTACCGCGCCAACGTGCCGGTGACCACGCTGGCTGCCGCCCGCGACGTAATCAACGACCCGGCCAAGCAGGCGGCCGTCGAGGACGAGTACCGCAAGACGGCCAACTTCCTGAACACCGGCGGCGAGGGGCATTTCGCCGATTCGACCGCCTTCCCCGGCATGGGGACCGAGGGCGAGCAAACCGAGGTCGACGACTTCGTCGTCTCCGTGCGGGCCAACGTCAACCTCACGGCGGCCGGACAGTGGACCTTCGGCGTCAACTGCGACGACGGCTTCAGCCTCAAACTGTACGACGGCGCGACCCTGCTGGGCGAGATGAAGTACGACGGGCTCCGCGGCGCGACCGACACGTTGCAGACCTTCATCGTGCCGCGCGCCGCCGCCTACACCATCGACCTCGTCTACTTCCAGCACACCGGCGAGGCGGGCCTGGAACTGTACGCCGCGCAGAACGCGCAGTCGGTGTTCAGTCCGGGCGTATTCCGCCTGGTGGGCGATACGGCCCAAGGCGGCCTGGCCGTCGGCTCGGGCGTCGACAACACGGCCATGTTCTTCGCCCTGATGGGCATGAATCCCGACGGCACGCGCAACCCCGAATATCCGGTGTTGCTCGACGCACACAACTACATCGACTACATGTTGGCCAACTTCTACCTCGGGATGGGCGACTGGCCGGGCCACAACTTCTACGCCGCACGCCCCAACGGTCCCGACAGCACGGGCTACAAGTTCTTCTGCTGGGACGGCGAATGGACGGTGGGACTCAACTCGGCGCTGACGGCCAACGTCACCGGCGTGAACACGGTGGCCGGCAAGCCGTACTACTATCTGGCCGGCGTGCCCGAGTTCCGCCTGATGTTCGCCGACCACGTCTACAAGCACCTCTTCAACGGCGGGGCGCTGACGGCCGCCGCCGCGCTGGCGCGCTACCAGCAGATCGCCGCGACGGTCGAATTGGGCATCATCCTCGAATCGGCGCGGTGGGGCGACGTGCGGCAGACCACCCCCGACACGCCCGACATGTGGCGCACGCAGCGCGACTGGGGGCTGAACACGTACCTGCCGCAGCGGACGGCGGTCGTCGTGCAGCAGTTGCGGGACGCGGCGCTGTATCCCACGATCGATCCGCCGGCGCTGGCCGTCAACGGGGTCGGCAAGTACGGCGGCACATTCCTGCCCGGCGACCGCTTGACGATGTCCGGTGCGGGCACGATCTACTACACGCTCGACGGCTCCGATCCGCGGCTGATCGGCGGCGGCGTCAACCCGGCGGCGCTCAGCTACGCGTCGGCCATTACCCTCAGCGAAGGCTTGCAGGTCAAGGCGCGGTTGTACTCCGGCGGCCAATGGAGCGCGCTGGCCGACGCCGGCTTCTATCCCGACCTGGCGCCGTCCCTGCGGATCGACGAGTTGATGTACCATCCGGCGGCCCCGACCGCGGCCGAAACCGCGGCCGGCTTCACCGACGCCAACCAGTTCGAGTACCTCGAGTTGACGAACGTCGGCACGCGGGCGCTGCCGTTGGACGGACTGCGGCTGAGCGACGGCGTCGATTTCACCTTCGCCGACGTCACGCTCGCTCCCGGACAGTACACGCTCGTGGTGGCCGACGCGGCCGCCTTCCGGTTCCGCTACGGCGACGCGTTGACGGCGCGGTTCGGCGCCGGCTGGGAGGGCCAGCTCGTCGCCGGCCAGTATACCGGCCGGCTCGACAACGCCGGCGAGAAACTGCTGTTGGACGCACCCATCCTCGGCATCGTCCAGGAGTTCACCTACCGCGACGGCTGGTACGGACAGACCGACGGCGAAGGCTTCTCGCTGACGGTCCGCAATCCGGCCCAGGACCGTGCGCTGTGGGACCAGAGCACCGGCTGGCGGGCGAGCGCCGCGCCTGGGGGCACGCCCGGCTACGCCGATACGCTCACCACGCCTGGTTCGGTCATTATCCACGAAGTGCTTGCGCACTCGCAGGCCGCCCCCGGCGACGTCGTCGAACTGCTGAACGCGTCCGCCGCCGCGGTGAACGTCGGCGGCTGGTTCCTCAGCGACGACGCCTCGAACCTGGCGAAGTACCGGATCGCCGACGGTACGACCATTCAGCCCGGCGCGTATCTCGTGCTTACCGAGGCCGCCAACTTCGGCGACGACGCCGCCGACGCCGGGCGGCTGGTGGGCTTCGGCCTGAGCAAGTACGGCGACGAAGTCTACCTGTCCTCTTCGGCCACCGTCGCCGGCGCGGCGGTGCCCGGCGGATACCGCGAGCACGTCGATTTCGGCGCCACGCCGAGCGGATACTCCGTGGGCCTGTATACGAAAAGTACCGGCAACACCGACTTCACGCTCCTGGCCACGCCCACGTTCGGCACATTGTTGGGCGGCGCGGCCAACGCCGACCCCTATCGGTCGCCGCTGGTCGTCAACGAAATCCTCTACGATCCCGCGCCGCCCACGGCGGCCGAACTGGCGGCCGGCTACGTCATGGGGGACTTCGAGTACGTCGAGCTTCACAACCGCTCGGACGTGGCCATCAACCTCTACGGAAACCCCTATGCGGCGCCCAGCACCGATGGCTACCGCGTGACCGGCGGGATCGGTTTCACGTTCGGCTGGCTGGCGGCCGATTCGCTGGGCGGCCCGACGGCGGCCGCGCTCAGTGAAGAGGTCGGGGCCACGGCCACGTGGAGCGCCGCCGGCCTGGGCAGCGGCAATACGTACCGGGTCTATGCCACGTACAAGCTCAACGATCCGGCGGGCGACCTCCGCAAGCTGGACGGCATCGCGCAGTACACGATCAACCATGCCGGCGGATCGACGGCCGTGGTCATCGACCAGAACGACACCTGGAACCGGCAACTCGACACCGACTCGACGCTGTGGGTCGACCTCGGTTCGTACGTCTTCAACGACGCGGCCAGCGTCGTGCTCGCGCGGACCGTTTTGGCCGGACCGGGCGATTCCACCATCGCCGGGAGCATCGTCTTCCGCCGCAGCGGCGACGCCGACCGCGTTGTGGCCGCGCCCGCGCTCGATTCCCCTTTCATCCGCAGCGGCATTGCGGGCATTCCGGCGGGCGGATACGTCGTGCTGGCCGCCAACAAGGCCGCCTTCAACCTCCGCTACAACAACGCCGACAATCACATCCCGGTCGCCGGCAGCTACAGCGGACGCCTCGACGCCGGCGGCGAGGACGTGAACCTCGTGGCCTATGCCGTGACCCACGCCGATCCCGTCGGCGGTTACATCCCCGCCTACAAGCTCGACCACCTCGACTACGGCAACGGCGGCAACTGGCCCGCCACCTCGGGCACGGGCGGCGCCTCGATCCAACGCCTGCGGCCGGAGGCGTACGCCAACGAGCCGGCCAACTGGGCGGCCAGCATCGTGACGACCACGCCGGGGGCGGCCAACGCGCTGGTCCTCTCCGTCGATACGCCCGACGCCACGCACGTCCGTATCTTCTTCAGCGAGCCGCTGACCCTTGCCAGCGCGCAGACATTGGGCAATTACACGTTAGCCGGCCGCACGCTGATCGGGGCGGCCCGCAGCGCCGTGGGCACGATGGTCACGCTGACGCTCTCCTCGCCGATGGCCTCCGGCGGGCAGTATGCGCTGACGATGAACAACCTCAAGACCGTCTCCGGCCACGCCCTGCCCGCGTCGATCGCCACGGTCGTCGTCTACCCGGCCGCGGACGTGGCGCCGCCCACGGCGTCGATCGCGGCCGTCACGCCCGAGACGCGGACCGTGCCCGTCGGCCAGGTGCAGATCGTCTTCAGCGAGCCGGTCGCCGGATTCAACCTGGCCGACGTCCGCCTGACGCGCGACGGCGGCCCCAACTTGCTGACCGGCAGCCAACCGTTGACGTCGTCCGACAGCATCACCTGGACCTTGGCCGGCCTGGCCGGCTTGAACTCGGCCGCCGGCGACTACCGGCTCGTGGTACAGGCCGCCGGCTCGGGCATCCGCGACGCTGCCGTCAACTACATGCTCTGGGATGCCGTGACCACCTGGCGGATCGTCGTGCCCGCGACCGTGGCCGGCCGCTTTGTCTTCTACAACCGCTCGGCGTTCGACGGCGGCGATCCGGCGGCCACCGCGGCCGACGACGCGGCCATCGCCACTGACAAGCAGCCGCTGTTGCCCGGCGGAACGGCCGCCTTCGTCAACTACACCAGCTACACGCGCGGCATCAACGGCGTCGTAGTCGATATCGCCGGGCGGGCCGGCGCGGCGGCCCTCACGGGCGCCGACTTCGCCTTCCGCGTGGGCAACGACAATACGCCCGGCGCTTGGAGCTTCGCCCCGCAGCCGACGAGCGTCACCGTGCGGCCCGGCGCGGGCGCCGGCGGCGCCGACCGCGCGATGATCGTCTGGGCTGACAACGCCATCCAGAACCAGTGGCTCCAGGTGACGGTCAAGGCCACCGCCGCCACGGGCCTGGCGGCGGACGACGTCTTTTACTTCGGTAACGCCGTCGGCGACAGCGGCGTGGGCAACACCGCCGACCACGCGTTGGTCGACGCGCAGGACGAAGCGGCCGTGCGGTCGCACAAGACGGGTTTCGCGCCCACGGGCATCGCCGACGTCTACGACTTCAACCGCGACCGCCGCGTCAGCGCCGGCGACGAGCTGACCCCGCGGTATCTCGCCACGACGCCGGCGACGGCGCTGCGGCTGATCGCCGTGCCGGCGCTTCCCGCGGCCTTCGGCGTGGCGGCCTACGACTGGACCGATGCGGGACTGACGCTGACCCTCGGCGGCGACGGCCAACTGCACTTCTACCGCACGGGCACGACGACCGACGCCGTGGTGCCGCGCGATCCGGCCGAGGTCGCCGCGATCGTCGTCGTCGGCCGCGGCCTCAGCGACCGGCTGACCGACAACTACACCGCCGCGTATACCTCGCTGCTGGTCCGCCAAGCTACGCTCAAGATCACCCAGGACGACCAGATTTCCGCTGGCACGGCCGTGACCATCGACGGCGGCTGCCTCGATCTAAACGGACACAGCGACACCGTCGGCTCGCTTACGCTCCTCTCTGGCAGCGTCGTCAATGGCGGGCTCAGCGCCAGCTCCTACACGATCCTCGGTGGCACTGTCAGCGCAACGCTGGGGCCGGGTTCAATCATCAAGCAAACTGGCAGTGCGGCGACCGTTACAACGCCCATCAACGCCACAACGGTCAACGTGCAATCGGGTCAACTTATGGCCGCCAGCATAGTTGCCGATACGCTCGTGATCGGCGCGGGCAGTTCAGTCGTGATTGCGGAGTCCGTTCCCGAGGGCAGTTCGGCATCGCTAGCGACGACTTCGACGCCGGCGCAGGCGACCGTTGCTTCCGCACCCACCGTAGAGCCCGTCGCTCCGGTGGTGGCAAGGAGAGATGCTCCGAACGTGGCGGTCCAGACAACGGCGGCCGTGACAGCAACGGACACCTCAAGCCTTGACCGCCTGACGTTGCTGTTGGCAATGGAGCGATCCGAGACCGATCTTGCGGCACAGCGACATCTGCGGGCGTTGGATGCGGTGCTGACCGAAGCAACGTCGAGTTTCTTTGATCCGGCCGATGGGTTCGCTTGGCGAAGGCGGAAGGTGTTGTAGTCCAGCAAATTCTCTTGGCAGGAATGACGGAGAGCACCTGCATTCGCGCTGGCCGCGCCGGGCGTGGCATGAGACGCGAAGATCTTTGCCCCCCGGGCCAGATCGATCTTCACGAGGTCTTCTCCGGCCATCGATCGCGGCGCCGCGCTCCACAACAGCAAGATCGCCGTCCACAATCTCGCCGGCATGATCGTCTCCCCAGTTACACTGAGCAGGGAACCGAACCAGGTCCGCTCACCGCAGCGGCGAGTAGTCGGTCGGCTTCAGGTTCGTGCTGTCCACCTTGTATGACTGAGAATAGGGGACGGCAAAACACCGCCAGCGTACCGTGGGCACGGCGGTCGAGACTTCATGGGGACTGCGTTTCTGCCTTGACGCCGCTAAGCGGGTGGCGCGTGACGGCATCCCACGCCAACTCCTGCAACAGACGGTTCAACTTGTCATTCTCATCGCGGTCGCCGGCCTTCGCCAGGATGGCGGGCAGCGGCAGGCCCACGGGGCTGCGACGATAGATCACAGCGTAGTGACAGTAGGCCACCAAGACTTGCAGCGGCGGTTTGGCGTGGCCAATGGCATCGGTGAAGAGATCCTCCTGCATCTTCAATCCGGGCGCCTGGCCGGCGATGATCTTCTCACGCAGCGCGATTACCGCCTGCCCGACCGGCACGACGAATACGGCCTCCTTGCCGAACTTCTTGTTCAAGTTGCGGACGTGGTCGTCCATGTCCCGGAAATACGCCTCGTGCAGTTTGCGCAGCTCCGGGCCGGTGGGAGTGTTGTGGTCGACTTTCGCGGGCCGCTGCTTGAACGCCGTGTCGTAGATCTCGAACGGCATCCACGATGCACATGTTCCAACGTCAGCCTGAAGTAGAGTTGCATGGATTTCTCCTCTTGCACAATGAAGATACTACAGGACAGGCGAACCGCCAGATATCCCGGCGGTACACCGTTGCGCGCTTAGTTTTCCACTATCCGTCGCCTCCTGCCTGGTGGCCGACAACCTGGATCGTCCCCAGCCGATACCGCCGCTGGCCGTCATCGCCGTCTGACGGCAGGGCGATGCGCGGAGTGCCTGTCCGCGTGCCGATGGAGATGAACACGTCGTATGGACCGGTTGTGAGTTGGAACGGCAGCGGCAAGCGACTTTCCACCGAACGGTTCTCGGCCTTGCCTGCTTCGGCAACCGGCAAGGAGCGGACGTCGAAAGACTCGTCCACCAGCACGGCCGCGATCCCGCCCTGGGAATCCTTGAGGGTAACAGCCGGGTACCCTCCCGGCAGACACGGTGCAACGCCGGCGTTACGCCAATCAGTGCGGAAGGCCAACTGCCCGCCGGTCCTGACGGTCTTCGGCCAGGATGCCTCGGTCAGTTGCAGCCGGTATCCCAGCCGCAGGTTCATCTTCCGCACCAGCTCGCGGTTCTCCTTCAGAAACTCGTGGGGCCACCAGTGGATCGAGGCATAGCTGGCGTGGTAGTCTTCGACCGCCTTCAGATAGAGACGGCCGTCCTTCCAGCAGCCCCGGTCCTTCGAGCCGCCGTAGTGCTCGGACTCCAGAATCACCGGCACGCGGGGCCAAAAGGGCTGCGCCCACGCGGCATGGAAGTAGGCGTTCTTGTCCGGTTGCACGAGGATGCTGTCGTCGCGGAGCGTAAGTCCCTGGTCCGCGGCGTACTGCATTACCTCGTTCGCCCCGGCGGCCTGCGGGCCGCCCATGTCGTCGTTGGCCGCCAGGAGCGTCTTGGGGAAGTGCTTCTTGTGCAGATCGAAGTGCCGCTTCACGGTGGCAGGCGGGATCGGCCGTTTGGTGCTCGCCCAGGTGTGCCCCTCGCCCCAGACGCCCAGCGATCCAACGTCGACGAAGGCCACTTCGGGACGGCCGTCGTAGCGGGCGGCCATCGCGGACAGGAAGCGATCGAGCTTCTTCAGGAAGACCGGATCATCGAAATCCGGTTCCCAGTACGGCCCGTCCAGTTCGACACCCTTACCGGGGCGGAAGTTGTAGCCCTTGGCGCCGGCTTCCTGAACCCAGCGGGGCGTGGCCCAGCGGATCCAGGATTCGCTCGCCGTGATGCGGAAGGCCACCTGCTTGCCCTTGGCGATCCATCGTTGGGCGGGCGTGTCGAGGACCGACCAGTTGAACCGCCCCTCTTCGGCCTCGATGTACGACCAAGGAATGCGGAGATAGATCACGGTCAGCCCGGGCCAACCGTCGAGCGTGTCGGACGGGACGAGCTTAGAGCCGTAGTTCTTGGGTTGGTTGTCGTAATAATGGAACACCCAGCCCATGCCCGGGTTGCACAACTCGGCCCCGTTGTCGGCGGGACGGACGGTGACCCGATCATCGGCCCCCGCGGCTACCGTGTCCGCGGCCATCGATTGGCCGCTGGGCAATCCGCTGTACACCAGCGCTACGGCTATCGCCGGTGTCATCCACCAGAACCGTCTCATCATGTTCTCTCCTCATCCACATGTTACTGTCCGGGATACCAATCGAGCACGCGGATCTCGATGCCGCTCTGCGTGCCAACGAGTTTCTTGAGCCGCTCGAAATCGGGATTCGTGCCGTCGCTGCTGCGGCAGTGGTAGGGATGGACGATCAGGTCGCCTTTGTCGGTGGCCACCCGGTCGCCGGAAAGCGGCGGTTCCCCGGCTCGGCCGCCGGCGGAAAACGCCACCCAACCAAGGGTCAACGCAGCGAGGCAAATCGAGACGCGACGATACATGGAACCTCTCCTTTCCAGAGCAGCGTGATGGTCGTGCCCATGATTCTCCCACGATTGAAGCACCTCGGCAAGCAGCACGACAGACGTTGAGTAGAAGTCCATTCAAGGCTAGAATACGCCAATGAGTTACCACCGCTCTAGAAATACGAGACTTCCATGAACGACGCGTTACAGTTCTTCCAACGCATCCTCGAAACCCCCAGTCCCTCGGGCTACGAAAGCCCGCTGCAAGGCATGGTGCGGGAGTACGTGGCCCCGTTTGCCGACGAGGTCCGCACCGACGTCCACGGCAACGTGATCGCGGTGAAGAACCCCGACGCCCCGTTCAAGCTCATGCTGGCCGGGCATTGCGATCAGATCGGCCTGATCGTGCAGCACATCGACGACGACGGCTTCCTCTACATCCAGCCCATCGGCGGTTGGGATCCGCAGATGCTCGTCGGCCAGCGCGTGAAGGTCTGGGCCGACGGCGGGCCGCTCTTTGGCGTCATCGGCCGCAAGCCGATCCACCTGCTGACCGAAGAGGAACGCAAGCAGGTGCCGAAGATCAAGGACCTGTGGCTCGACATCGGCGCGGCCAACAAGGAAGAAGCCGCCAAACTGGTCCGCATCGGCGACCCCGTGACGCTCGAACTGGCCTTCAGCGAGGTCCGCAACCAGCGGGCCGTCTCGCCGGCGATGGACGACAAGGCCGGCCTGTGGGTGGTGATCGAAGCCCTCCGCCGCGCCGACCAGAAGAAGCTCCGCTGCGGGCTGTACGCCGTTTCGACCGTGCAAGAAGAGGTCGGCCTCCGCGGGGCGCGTACCAGTGCCTTCGGCATCGACCCGCAGGTCGGCATCGCCGTCGACGTGACCTTCGCCACCGACTGCCCGACCGTCGAAAAGAAGGAAGAGGGCGACGTGCGGCTCGGCAAGGGCCCCGTGATCTACCGCGGCCCGAACATGAACCCCAAGGTCGTGCAACTGCTCGTCGAAGCGGCCGACGCGAACAAGATCCCCTATCAGCTTGCGGCCGCCGGCAAGGCCACGGGCACGGATGCCAACGCCATCCAGATCAACCGCGCCGGCGTGGCGGCCGGATTGGTGAGCATCCCCAACCGCTACATGCACAGCCCGGTCGAAATGATCTCGTTGGAAGACATCGACAAGGCGGCCGACCTGCTGGCGCGGTTCGCAGAAACGTTGACGGAGGACATCGAGTTTACCCCGTGACACTTGTAAAAACCGGCCGGACGTGGTTTATTAACGCTTTTCGCCGGTCTTGGCCGGCCGCAGCAGAAGTGTAACCATGTTCCGCCCCGTCGATAGTTCGGTGTCGTTTCCCAAGCTCGAAGAGGCCATCGCCCAGTTCTGGAAAGAGCGGCGAATCTACGAGAAATCGTTGGACGCGCGGGCCGGCGCGCCGGCGTTTGTGTTCTACGAAGGCCCGCCGACGGCGAACGGACTCCCCCATCCAGGGCACTGCCTGACGCGGTCGATCAAGGATCTCTTCCCCCGCTACAAGACCATGCGTGGATACCTCTGCCAGCGCAAGGCCGGCTGGGACACGCATGGCCTGCCCGTCGAGGTCGAGGTCTGCAAGGAGCTGGGCATTCATAGCAAGGAGGAAATCGAGGCCTACGGTGTCGAGCCGTTCATCCGCAAATGCCTCGAAAGCGTCTTCCGCTACACGCAGCAGTGGGAGCAGCTTACCGAGCGGCTCGGCTTCTGGATTCACCTCGACGAGGCCTACGTCACGTTCCACCAGAGCTACGTCGAGAGCGTCTGGTGGGCACTCAAGAACCTCTTCGACCGCGGACTGCTCTACCAGGGGCACAAGATCGTCTGGTGGTGGGCCCAAGGCGGCACCGCGCTTAGCAGCGGCGAAGTCGGCCAGGGCTACCGCGAGGTGGCGGACCCGAGCGTGTATGTGCGGTTCCCGCTCGTTGGCCAGAAGGGAGAAGGGAGAGGGGAGAAGGAAGAGAGCGAACTCGATGCCGACCTGCTCGTCTGGACAACCACGCCGTGGACGTTACCGAGTAACCAGTTTGCGGCGGTGAAACCCGACTTGGAGTATTCCGTCGTCTCGGTCGCGGGCGAGAAGCGGAAGCTGATTCTGGCCTCTGCCTTGGTCGAACAGGTGGCAAAGAAGTCGGGCAAGGAGTTTACGGTCGAGTCCACGCTGACCGGGGCGGAGATGCTCGGCTGGCGCTACGTGCCGCCATTCGACTACTACTATGAGCGCCACGGGCAAACGCAAGGCACACTCAAGGCCGGCCCACGGCAGCATATCGCCTGGCGCGTCGTGGCGGCCGAGTTCGTCACCGTCGATACGGGCACGGGTGTGGTCCATCAGGCCCCGGTGTTCGGTGAGGTGGATTTCGACGTGCTGCTGGCCGAGCAGGCCCGCTTCGTCGACGGTGAAGGTCCGCCGCTGATCTGCTCGGTCGCCCCCGACGGCACCTTTACGGCCGAAACGCCCGAGTACAAG
>Ga0233425_10005583_pt1 | contig 19681 bp, 13 predicted proteins | sample Watercolumn_Towu_2_FD_181712 | JGI IMG/M metagenome (GOLD analysis project Ga0233425, IMG submission 181712) | Freshwater microbial communities from Lake Towuti, South Sulawesi, Indonesia - Watercolumn_Towuti2014_140_MG | ecosystem: Environmental > Aquatic > Freshwater > Lake | place... | reverse complement strand
GGCAAGAAAAAGACTTATAACCAGATTCTGGAGATATCAAAAAAAATATTGAATTATTCAGAGATACTGCTTATAACAAGAACCGGACAGGATATATATGGTCAGCTTAAAAAGGAAATACCGGGGATCCTGTTTAATGAAAATGCCGGAGCGATATACACCCCGCTTAAAAAACCCGATGAAGAATTAAAAGACGGGGTGACAGTCATTTGCGCCGGTACAACCGATGTACCTGTTGCTGAAGAAGCTGCGCTTACTGCATATCTTATGGGAAACAGGGTAAAGAAAATCTATGATGTCGGCATCGCCGGCATCCACAGGCTCCTGAACTTTAAAGATGAACTTTATAGTTCAAATGTCATAGTGGCAGTGGCAGGCATGGAAGGGGCCCTGCCGGGAGTAGTGAGCTCTATTGTCGATTGCCCGGTAATAGGTGTACCTACAAGTGTTGGATATGGCGCCAGTTTCGGGGGGCTTGCACAGTTGCTAACAATGCTGAATTCATGCAGCCCCGGGATATGCGTCGTCAATATTGATAACGGATTCGGGGCAGGTTATGCAGCGGGCCTTATAAATAACAGGAAGTGAAAAAAATAAAAAATGGCAAAGAATTTTGTACACCTGCATGTCCACAGCGAGTATTCGCTTCTTGACGGGCTCCTTAAAATCGATGATATGATAAAAAAGGCAGTTGACCTTGAAATGCCTGCTGTTGCGCTTACTGACCACGGAAACATGTATGGCACCATTGATTTTTATAAAGCAGCCAGGAAAGCAGGCATAAAGCCGGTTATCGGTTGTGAAGTTTACCAGGCGCCTAAAAGCAGGTTCGATAAAAAATTCAACAGGGACAAAAAAGAGGACCTTTATAATCATCTTACCCTTCTTGTAAAAGATAAAGAAGGCTACAAGAATTTGTTGAAACTTGTCAGCCTGGGATTTCTTGATGGTTTTTATTACAAACCCAGGATAGATGCGGAACTGCTCCAAAAATACAGCAGTGGACTGATTGCACTTAGCGGTTGCATGAGCGGAAAAGTCCCCAGAAGCATTGAATCAGGCAGGGCAGACCTTGCCCAAAAGGCAGTGGAGGAATATGTTGAAATATTTGGCAGGGATAATTTTTACCTTGAACTCACAGATTTCGGAATAAAAAAACAAAAAGAGATAAACGCAGCAATGTATGATATTGCACAGAAGTCCGGTTTAGGGGTCGTATGCACAAATGATGTCCATTACCTTAGCAGAGAAGATTTCAAGTACCATTTCCTCCTGCTTTGCGTACAGGCAGGCACCACAATGGGTGATTTCAGGAAATATTGCGATGACCTGGTGCAGGATGCAGATCTTGACAGCAGTATCAGCCATATAATAAAAAAACTTGCCCAGCAGGAAGAACAGAATAAGGAAATCGATTTTGAAAAAAATGAGAAAAGCGGTTTCTTCCCCCGTACTATGGAATATTATTTCAAAGACTTAAACCAGATGGGCGCCCTTTTTAGAGATTACCCGGAAGCAATTGAAAATACTCTTGAAATTGCATCAAGGTGCGATGTGGAACTTGATTTTAACCTGGGGTTAATCCCTCCCTTCAGGGTACCCCAGGGTTTTAATCCGGATGATTACCTGAAAAAACTCTGCAGCGAAAATGCATCGGGTAAATATGAAGTTGTAACAGCAGAAATCGGCAGCAGGCTTGAAAGGGAACTTGCTGTCATTAAGAAAATGGGTTTTGCAGAATATTTCCTTATAGTATGGGACTTTGTAAAGTTTGCAAAAAATAATGGCATCAGGGTAGGGCCGGGCAGGGGTTCTGCTGCAGGAAGCATAGTGTCTTACCTGCTTGGCATAACCGATATTGAGCCATTGCGGTATGACCTGCTTTTTGAGAGGTTTTTAAATGATGAGCGTAAAAAAATGCCCGATATCGATATAGATTTCAGTGATGAAAAGCGTAACGAGGTTATCAGATATGTGACAGAAAAATATGGCGAGAACAGGGTTGCACAGCTGATAACTTTTGGAACCATGGCCGCAAGGCAGGCAATAAGGGATGCAGGAAGGGTCCTTGAAGTAGCTTATGCTGAAGTTGATAAAATAGCAAAACTTGTGCCCATGGAACTTAATATGACCATTGATGCGTCCCTGAAAATAGTAGCCGAACTGCAGGAGCTTTATGACAGCGATAAAAAAGTAAGGGAAATAATAGATACCGCAAAATCACTTGAAGGAAAAGCCAGGCAGCATTCAATACATGCGGCGGGTGTTGTCATCTCTTCGGAAGAGCTTTATAACTACACTCCTGTCCAGAGAGATGAAAAAAGCGGTGACATAAAGACTCAATACAAGATGGAAGATGTACAGGAAATCGGCCTGCTTAAAATGGATTTCCTCGGGCTCAAGACGCTGTCGCTAATTGATAAGACACTGTTCCTTATAAAAAAAGCAAGGGGCATAGACCTTGATGTAAACAATATAGACCTGGCAGATAAAAAAACATACAGGATGCTCTCAAATGGCGACTGCCTTGGCGTTTTCCAGCTTGAAAGTTCAGGCATGCGGGAGCTTGTAATTAGCCTGAAGCCAAACCGTTTTGAAGATATCATTGCCACGCTTGCGCTTTTCAGGCCGGGCCCCCTTCAGAGCGGCATGGTAAATGATTTTGTTGAAGCAAAAAATAAGAACAGGCAAATTAAATATTTCCATCCCAGCCTTGAGCCAATACTTAAGGAAACATATGGCATAATACTTTACCAGGAACAGATAATGCTGATAGTCTCAAAGCTCGCAGGATTTTCCATGTCAGAAGCTGACATTCTCAGGGATGCAATAAGCAAGAAAAAAAGGGATGTCATGGAAAAACAGAAGAGTAAGTTCCTTAATGGCGCAAAGAACGCTGGAACAATAGACGAGCAGACAGCTGATAAGCTATTTGAGCTTATAACCCATTTTGCTGAGTATGGCTTCAATAAATCACACAGTACCGCATATGCCATGATATCTTACCAGACAGCTTTTCTTAAAGCTAATTACCCTGTAGAATTCATGGCCGCCCTGCTGAGCATAAGAATGGGCAGCCAGGAAAAGGTGGCCCAATATATAAATGAGGCAAACAGGATGGGCATAAAGGTACTGCCGCCTGATATAAATGAAAGTTTTGCAGATTTCACAGTTGTCGGCGCATCAATAAGGTTCGGGCTATCTGCAATTAAGAATGTCGGTTCAAATGTAATTGAGCTTATAGTCCAGGAAAGAAAAGTAAACGGAAAATATAACAATTTCGAAGATTTCTGCACCAGGGTCGAAAGCAGCGTCCTTAATAAAAAAACAATTGAAAGCCTTATAAAAGCTGGCACATTTGATTCCCTTGGCCTGACCAGAAAGTATCTTCTTGAAAATTATGAAAAAATAACAGATGAAGCTTCAAAAATAAAAAAGAGCAAACAATCCGGCCAGTATTCATTTTTTGATGAAGCAATGTCAGCAGGAATGGATTCTCTTTCAGTTTTCGGGTCAGGAATCGAAAATAATGTTGAGGACCGGAATAAGCAGGATAAAAAAACTGACGAGTTTTCTTCAAGGGAGCTTCTTAACTTTGAGAAGGAAATGCTTGGCCTTTATATCTCCGGGCACCCTCTTGCAGAATACCAGGAACTTCTTTCAGGATTTATTTCCATCCAGGACCTTTTTGAAGAGAAAGACAAATCAACACAGACAATTGCAGGAGTAATTTCCCAGATAAAACAGATAATTACAAAAAGCAACCAGCCGATGTATTTTGTGACCCTTGAAGATCTTTCAGACAGTATCGAAGTAATCATTTTCCCCTCGGTGCTTGAGAAACACCGTGCAATTCTCGAAACTGACCACATTATAAAGGTAAAAGGCAAGCTTGACCGAAAAGAGGACCAGGTAAAGATAATTGCTAATGAGGTTGAAGATATAAAAGGCGATACAATAAAGGGTACCGGAAGAAAGAAAGCTGAAAATACAGGAATCGATGACATTGAAACTATCAATGACCCTGATGATGATGGTGGGTTCAATGGCGAAGTGCCAGGTGAAAGCTATGATACGGTCGGTTATCCGGTAAAAGATAAGCATGACTTTATTGTATCGGAGACTGAAAAGCTGCAGGAAAATGGCAGCCTTGTAATTATACTGGATAAGAAATCCATGGATAAAAAGTCAGTATATGAGCTCTATGAAATAATCCGTGGCAATCCGGGAGAAATAACTGTAGAACTTAAAATATCAGGCGGCAGTGATAACAGTATAGAAAAACAGTATAAGCTTGCAGTTGATTACAGAGTCAGTTGCGCCGGACCGTTTTTTACACAGCTGAAATCAAGATTCGGTAATAAAATAAAATGGGATATAATACCTGATATAAATTAATACATAAATTCTCGAAAAAAACATGATAAATTTATATAATACTTTTTTATATTATGTAAATCATTTAATTATAAAGATAAATGTTTAAAGAAAAGGAAGAAAACCTTATTTTAAAACTGCCCTTCGGTTTCAGGGATATCTTACCTGTTGAGGCCCATGAAAGAAGGGAAATAGAGGATATGCTTCGGGCCGAGTTTACCGGATGGGGTTACGGAGAGGTAAGGACCCCTGTAATAGAGTATACAAAGAACATTTCTGCAGGTGCCGGCGCCGACTGGAAGGATAAGCTGATAAGCTTTTTTGATAATGACGGCAATATAGTCTCGCTTCGCACAGACATGACAGTACCTATCGCAAGACTTGCCGGAATGCGGCTCAAAAAGGATATGCTGCCTGCAAGGTTTTTTTATTTTGCAAATTCATTCAGGCAATCAGATATACAAAAAGGTGCAAAAAGGGTGGTTAACCAGGCGGGTCTTGAATTAATAGGGCCCGAAGGAATGCCTTCAGATTTTGAGGCAATAAACATACTGATGAATATTTTAAGCAAGCTGGGAATAAATGATTTCCGTGTTGCTGCCGGCAATATGCAGTTTGTTGAAGGAACAGCAGGATGGCTCGGGCTTGACAGCCAGGAGACTGCATTACTTAAGTCGATGCTTTTAAAAAGAGACATGGTGGCAATGGGGCAGCTTTTATCCGGAAAGGATAAAGCTAAAAAAGAGTTGTTTTTTGAGCTTATCAAGCCGTCAGCAGATATGGAAAAATTAAAGGAATTATGCGATTTTTCCGAAGATAAAAAAATGATTTCCAGTTTTAATTATATAGCAGAAATCTGTGGTGTCTGTGAATATGCAGGTTTTAAGGGACAATTGATTATTGACCTGGGAATTGTTCGAAACTTCGGATATTATTCAGGGCTCATATTTGAAGCCTATGCCCCCGGCATAACAGAGCTTCTTGGCAGCGGCGGCAGCTATGATGGACTTATAAAAAAATTCGGCCTGAATGTTCCTGGTACGGGTTTTGCACTTGATGTGGATATTCTGCACAGGGCACTTAAAAGTTCTGATATATTCAGCAGTAATTTAAAAAAGAAGGCACTGATTATTGCGGAACCGGCTGAATGCAGGAATGCATTGCTTCTTGCAGGCAAGCTCAGGAAAACCGGAACAAATGTTGAATTATTATTTGGCAGCTATAAAAGCATTTTAGAAATTTGCAAGCTGAGGAAAGCATCATCTGCTTATGTTGCAGATTTTAAGAATAATAAAGCCGAGGTTTTTCAGTTCAGCAGTGATTATAAAGAAAGCAGTGCCAGAAAGGTAAAGCTTTTTGAAAAATAAAATGGAAACTAAAAGCGATCAATATAACCTGAGCATAGCAGTGCCAAAGGGTTACCTTTTTAATGTTTGTGCCGGCATGCTTAAAGATTCGGGCTATGACACTTCACCTCTTGTGGAGGAGTCAAGGAAACTTTTTGCAATTTCCTCAAAAGACGGTTTCAGATACATAATATCAAGGCCAATGGATGTACCTGTATATGTGGAGCAGGGAGCATGCGATATAGGATTTGCCGGAAAGGATGTGCTGGAAGAACTTGAATCAGACGTCGTTGAACTGGCAGACCTTAAAAATGGCACCTGCAGGGTCGTTGTAGCAACACGTAAAGACAGCATCTCGGCGGTAAAAGAGAAATATGAGCATTTCGGTTCTATTAAGATTGCAACTAAATATCCGAATATTGCCAAGAAATATTTTGACGGAAAAGGCATGCAGGTGGAAATCATTAAATTGTATGGCTCCATTGAGCTTGCTCCTATTCTTGGAATTGCAGATGAGATAGTTGATATAACTGCAACGGGCAGTACACTTAAATCAAATGACCTTGTTGAAATGGAGACTGTTATGTATTCCACCACCAGGCTCATTGCCAACAGAGTAAGCTACAGGCTCAAATTCAATAAAATAAATAAATTTCTTGATAAATTAAAAAATAATAAAATAATATAAATATAAAAAGGCATAAAAAAAGACCTGCCTTTTTGACTCAGATGTTTGAAAGAAAGTTTAAATAATAAAAAATAATAATATTTTATATATTTAAAAAGGAAGCTACGGAAAAAGCTATGGAAAGAAAATCAAAAATCAGCAGGAAAACCACTGAAACTGAAATCGATCTGGAACTTAACCTGGATGGAAACGGCAAATATGAAATAGATACTCCTGTACCATTTTTAAATCACATGCTTTCAAGCTTTGCAAAGCATGGAAATTTTGACCTTTTTATTAAAGCAACCGGAGATACAGAAACCGACCCGCATCACCTGGTTGAGGATACAGGGATATGCCTTGGTATGGCTATAGCAAAATGCCTTGCTGATAAAAGCGGCATTAACAGGTTTGGATTTTCTATAATCCCGATGGATGAAAGCAGGGTGACTGTCTCACTGGATATTGGAGGAAGACCATATCTGGCATATTGCGTTGAGATGCTCAGTGAAAAAATAGGAAACATGCCCACGGTACTGATAGAAGATTTTTTTGTTGCGCTTACAACCAATGCTTTAATAAACCTACATATTGAAAAGAACAGGGGTACAAATTCGCATCATATAATCGAGGCGGCTTTTAAAGCTTTCGGGATAGCCTTACGGTGCGCAGTTGTAAAGGGAACCGGCGGTCTGGTTCCATCAACTAAAGGTGTGATTTAAACCCGGATCTTACAGCATGCTGATTTTTAAAGGAAGAGAAATATAAAAACCGGCTGGTTTTTGTTTTAATCCCCAAACCAATTATAGAGATAAAAAATATTATTTGGACCAGGACAGGAATGTATATAGCAATAATAAACTACAATATGGGAAATATAAGAAGCGTTGAAAACGCTATGAAAAAGATAGGTGCAAACTTAAAGGTGACATCCAGCCCTTCGGTAATAAAAAATGCTTCTTCGGTTATTCTTCCTGGCGTGGGAGCTTACAGGGATGCAGTAAAAAATCTCAATGAACTCAATCTATATGACTGCACCGTAAATGCCATTAAATCAGGAAAACCTTTCCTTGGCATATGCATCGGTCTGCAGCTAATGTTTGAATTCAGTATGGAAGGCGGGAAAAGCCGTGGCCTTGGCATTTTTAAAGGCGCTGTAAGGAAAATACCATCCGGCGTTAAAATTCCCCATATGGGATGGAACAGACTTTGCATTAAAAAAAGGGACAGCAGTTTACTGAGAGGAATAAATGATGGGGATAGTTTTTATTTTGTCCACTCATATTATGCAGACTGTAAACAGGATGAAATAATCAGCAGCACTACAGGATACGGGATAGATATTGTATCAAGCATTGAAAAAGATAACATATTCGGCCTGCAGTTCCATCCTGAGAAAAGCAGTATAATGGGATTAAAAATACTGGAAAATTTTAAAAACATTTCGGGATTGTGAATCTGGAATAATAATAACTGGGTGTAAGAAATGGTTATATTACCTGCAATAGATATTATAAAAGGCAATTGCGTAAGGCTGACTAAAGGTGATTTTAAATCAAGCAAAAAATATTTTAATGATCCTGTGGCTGTTGCTGAAATGTGGGAATCTATGGGCGCAAGCTGGCTGCATGTTGTAGATCTTGATGGGGCAAGGACCGGCTTTCCTGAAAACCTGGGGATTGTTGCTAAAATAAAAAACAAAACTGGCCTTAAAGTTGAATTCGGGGGAGGAATAAGGCGCATTAAGGTTATGGATGAAGTAATTGCTGCAGGGATGGACAGGGCAATAATAGGTACCGCAGCCCTGGAGGACCGCAATTTTTTTGACATCGCCATGGAAAAATATAAAGAAAAAACCATAATAAGTGTGGATTTTGACAGCAAAGGAATAATATATACAAGGGGATGGCAGCAGGGTACGCCTTACAGCATCGAAGAATTCCTGCCCTTATTGAAACAGTCAGGCATAAATGAAATAATCATTACCAATATTACAAAAGACGGAACGCTTTCCGGCCCTGACACGCGGCTCATCAGGAAGGTGCTGGTTGTCTCCGGACTCGATCTCATCATTGCCGGCGGCATCACCTGTATAGAGGATATAAAAAAACTTAAAAAACTTGAAAGCAAAGGAGTCACAGGCGTAATAATCGGTAAGGCACTTTATGAAGAAAAAATAAGCCTTATTGAAGCAATCAATGCCGGCAGGTGAAACATAATGATATCAAAAAGGATAATACCGTGCCTTGATGTTAATAAAGGACGGGTTGTAAAAGGAGTAAGTTTTTTAGACCTGCGGGATGCCGGCGATCCTGTTGAGCTTGCAGAGTTTTATGATCTTGAAGGTGCAGACGAGATTGTTTTTCTTGATATTACTGCATCTCATGAAATGCGCAAAACAGTTGTAGAGCTTGCAAGCAGGACTGCAGAGAAAGTCTTTATTCCATATACCATAGGGGGCGGTATCAGTTCAGTTGAAGACATCAGGGAAATACTTCGAAAGGGCGCAGACAAGGTGTCAATAAATACCGCAGCTGTAACCAGGCCGGGGCTTATAAAAGAGTCTTCATCAATGTTTGGCAGCCAGTGCATAGTTGTTGCCATAGATGCCAGGAAAAACGGGCTGCAATCATGGGAGGTTTTTATTCATGGCGGAAGGACCCCGACCGGAATAGATGCTGTTAGCTGGGCAAAAAAGGTGCAAAGGCTTGGAGCAGGAGAAATACTGCTGACAAGCATGGATAAGGATGGCACAAAGGACGGATATGATATCGAATTGACAGCAAATATTGTGAGCGCAGTAAATATCCCGGTAATTGCATCCGGCGGAGCCGGCAGATTGGAGCATATCAGGGATGTTTTTATCGAAGCTAATGCGGATGCTGCTCTTGTGGCATCAATATTTCATTATGGAGAGTTCAGCGTGAAACAGGCAAAAGAATATTTAAAATCTTGCGGTATAGATGTGAGGTTATAAAATGGAAAATAAAAACCGGATTTTAATACCGGCAATAGTACAGGATTATAAAAGCGGCCAGGTTTTAATGCTTGCATATATGACAAAACAGTCACTTGAAAAGACATTGGAAACAGGTACAACATGGTTTTACAGCAGGAGCAGGAAAAAATTATGGAACAAAGGCGAGACTTCAGGCAATACACAGGAAGTAAAAGAGATAAGTTTTGACTGTGATCTGGATGCACTGCTCATAAAGGTAAAACAGCAGGGAAATGCCTGCCATACCGGCAGCATGAGCTGTTTTTTTAATAAAATAGATATGGGGCAGACAAGTCAACCGGCAGAAGAAATCATTGGCAGGGCTTTTTTCCAGGCTTGGGGGCAGCCTTACAGGGACACGATTAATGAACTTTATGATGTTATAATTGATAGGATAGAAAGCGATAATCAAAATTCATATACAGTTTCTCTTCATAAAAAGGGGCTGGATGAAATCCTTAAAAAAATGGGAGAAGAAGCAATAGAGGTAATTCTGGCTTCAAAGCACCAGTCAAAGAAACAGGTCATTTATGAAGTTGCTGACCTTATATACCACCTGCTTGTACTGCTAGCTGAAAAAAAGATTTCAATTGAAGATATATACAGTGAACTTGATTCAAGGCGCAAATAAAAATCAGGGTTCAAGTTAAAATTATTTTCCGGAAAGGATTTTTATGGGTAAAGATATAAAAAAAATCGCAATGATAACAAGCGGCGGCGATGCAAGCGGGATGAATGCTACTATAAGAGCCGTTACAAGATATGCAAGGCATAAATCCCTTGAAGTAATAGGCTTTTATGAAGGTTATAAAGGAATAATAAATAATAATTTTATAAAGCTTAATGTAGACAGTGTGGGCGGCATTATAGACCGTGGGGGAACAATGCTTTATACCGCGAGGTCCGAAGAATTCAAAACAGAGGAAGGAATGCAGAAAGCTATATCCAACCTTAAAAAGAACAATGTGGACGGGCTCATTGTAATTGGAGGTGACGGCTCTTTTCGCGGGGTGCACGACCTTCATGTCAGGGGAGTGCAGGCAGTTGGAATTCCCGGGTCCATAGACAATGATATAGCAGGGACCGATTACAGCATAGGTTTTGATACTGCTTTAAATGTAATAATCAGCCTTGTATCAAAGATACGCGACACAGCCTTTTCGCACGACAGGATATTTGTCATAGAAGTAATGGGGCGAAGTTCAGGGCTCATTGCAATAAATTCCGGGGTTGCTTGTGCAGCAGATTATATTCTCATACCTGAGGTACAGGTGGATATTGCCAAAATGGCTTCCGATATAAAAAATCACAGGCAGGGCAAAAGGCACACCCTTATAATTGTTGCCGAAGGCGCAGCAAAAGCAAGTGATGTTGCAGCGTCAATAAAACTGCTTGTCGGGCATGAGGTCCGCATATCTGTGCTTGGGCACATACAAAGAGGCGGTTCGCCGTCTGCTATGGACAGGCTGCTGGCTGCGGAATTCGGCAAAAAAGCAGTTGACATGATAATGGACGGCAAGAGCGATGTGATGGCCGCTATACAGGGCAAGAATATTGTGGCTGTGCCTATAGAGCATGTCATGAATAATAAAAAAGGGATTGACAGGGAACTTTTCAAGCTTGCGCATGTGCTTTCATAATGGTGCCGAAGGTCGGGGTCGAACCGACACGAGCCTTGCGGCCCACTGGATTTTGAGTCCAGCGCGTCTGCCAGTTCCGCCACTCCGGCACATTTGAAATAATACAATTAATCTTTTTTTATATCAAGAAAAGCATAAAAACGGTCCGGGATTTTAAATAAAAAGGAAAACGTAAAAAAGTGGCGAAAAAAAGGAAAATAATACTGGTAGACAGCAACAATATTGCTTACCGCGCCTTTTATGCGCTGCCCCAGACTATTATAACTTCAACAGGCACTATTACCAATGCAGTTTACGGGTTTACTGCAATGATACTGAAACTGGTAGAAGAGCAGCGGCCCGATGAAATAATATGTGCATTTGACAGCAAGTGGCCCACTTTCCGCCATGAATTATTTGAAGAATACAAAGCCCAGCGCAAAAAAATGCCGGAAGAACTTTCGGGCCAGATACTGCTTATCAGGGAAGTAATGGAAGCTTTAAATATCAGCTCCCTGGAAATCTCAGGGTTTGAAGCGGACGATATAATAGCGACGCTTGCAAAAAAAGCATTGGAACTTTTTGATGAAATAATAATATTGTCCGGCGATAAGGATATACTGCAGCTTGTATCTGAAAAAGTTAAAGTCATTTCAATGAAAAAAGGCATCACAGACACGATCCTTTATAATACTGATGGTGTAATTGAAAGATTTGGAGTTGAGCCGTCAAAAATAAAGGACCTTCTTGCTTTAATGGGTGATTCTTCTGACAATATCCCCGGGGTACAGGGAATCGGCCCTAAAACTGCCCTTGAGCTGGTCTCAAAGTTTGGCAGCATCGAGTCCATATACGAAAACCTTGGAAGCATAAAAAATGAAAAACTCAGGAACCTGCTTTTTTCAAATATTGACACTGCAAAAAAAAGCAAAATCCTTACGGAACTAAATGATAATCTTGAGATAGATATAAAAAAGATTACTGGCAAAGCCTTTAAGGATTTTGAATACAATAAAGTTGAAAGCATATTCAACTCTCTGGAATTCAACACTCTTAAAAAAAGGGTGAGGGATATTGCAGCAATTTACGGTAATTTTTCCGTAAAAACCGGTTCATCAAACGGGGCACAATCTGCGTCTTTAAAAGAAACAGATAAAGAGGCAGCGGGGCCAGTAAAAAATATAGTGGCAGGCTCTGCAGCACAAATAGAAAGGCTTAAAGGCAAAAATACATTATACCTGTCTGCTTATACTGTAAAAAGAGACAATCTGCAGCCAGTTGAAGGAAACAGCGAAAGACATGAAGGCACAGAGGATTACATAATATTTTGGGACGGTGAAGATTACTTCCTGGTTTTTGGCAGTAGCATGCTTTTACAGCAGGAAATAGCAAAAGAGCTTTCAGGCATCACCGGCAATCCTTCGCTGCAATTGTCAGGATTTGACTTAAAAAATTCCTGCAAAATATTTCATAAATACGGCATTAAACTGGAAGCTTCTTTAATTGACCTTAAAATACTCTACCTGCTCTTGAACCCGTCCAAACCGGATGTTGCTTTTGACGAGCTTTATGAAGCAGTAACTTCAGATGCAGCTGAAAACATTACATCGCAATGTGTTTTAAATATAATCAGGCATGAAAATCCTGGTGATAAAAAAGCTGCTGCAGAAGCAGGCAAAAGGCAAAAAGATGAGCAAGCAATTGAAATTCAGCCAGTGACTGCAACAAGGCCAGGCCTCTCTAAGGACCAGATGTTTTTTTCCTTTGATGACAAAAAACAGGAAGACCAGGCAAGACTCCCTGGAACTGAAGAATTTGCAGAGAAAAATAAAACAGCATTTTACCGGCTGGCTGCTCTACCATTTATAAAACAGGCTCTTGAATCAGATATAAAAAAAGAAGGCCTTGAAAACCTGTATAACCAGATCGAGGGACCGCTTATAAAAGTGCTTGCTTTAATAGAGTTTAAAGGAGTTTATATAGACCTGCCTTATTTAGGAAAGCTAATAAAACAATATGAACAGGATATAAATGACCTGACAAGCGATATATTCGGCCTCTGCAATTCACAGTTCAATATAAATTCAACACAGCAGCTTGCAGAAATATTATATAAAAAACTTAATCTTGCAGCTACAAAAAAAACCAAGACCGGCTTTTCAACAGACGCTGCAACATTGTATTCGATTTATGATTCTCACCCTGTTATTGCAAAAATCCTTGATTACAGGGAAAAAGTCAAGCTCAAAAACACATACCTGGATGTTCTTCCGACCCTTGTGGATCCTGCAGACGGAAGGGTGCACACTACATATAATCAGCTTGGGACCACTACTGGAAGGATAAGCTCAAATAATCCAAACCTGCAGAACATACCCGTCAGGACGGACCTCGGCCGCCAGATAAGAAAAGCATTTGTTCCAGGCAAAGGGTACGATACCCTTCTTTCAGCAGATTATTCACAGATAGAGTTAAGGATACTTGCCCATCTTTCAGGTGACAGCGACCTTATTGAAGCATTCAATTCCGGACAGGATATCCATACCCGCACGGCATCAGAGATTTTTGGTGTAAAATATGAAGATATCGATGAAAGCTTAAGGAGGAAGGCCAAAGCAATTAATTTTGGCATAATCTATGGTATGACCGAATTCGGCCTCAAAAGCAGGCTGTCAATTTCCGAAGATGAAGCCAGGGAATACATAAGGTTATATTTTGCACGGTACCCGGGCGTCAAACAATATCTGAACCAGCTTATTGAATCTGCATACAGTACCGGTTATACAACGACCATGTTTGGAAGGAAAAGATATATAAAGGAACTTGCAAGTACCAATGCAAACTTGAGGAGCCTTGGTGAAAGGCTTGCAGTAAATACCCCCATTCAGGGGAGTGCAGCTGATATTATGAAGCTGGCAACAGTAAACCTGGCAGGAATACTTAAATCCATGAGGTTAAACAGCAATCTGATACTGCATGTACATGATGAAATAGTGCTTGAACTTAAAGAAAAAGATATTGATGAGCTCCGTTCGATAGTAATTGATTCAATGGAAAATTGTGTCAGGCTCAAGGCTTCGCTTAAAGTTGATATCAAAACAGGGAAGAACTGGTACATCTGAAAATTGATGTTTTACATTTAATATTTTATGTATCTGCCTCATTATCCTTAAAATGCCTGTTTTTTCATTTCCTTTAAGCTTATGGCGCCATTCCGGCTCCGCACTTTTTAAAAACCGGCAAAACAAGAATATTTTTTTTGAAATATTGATAAATTATTTTAATAATGATATCCTTTTTTGGTTTTGATTTGAAAAATGGAGGGTGATTTTTTTTATAATGATTAAAAATAACAATTTTAGCAGGCTGACAGACGAAAACTACATGATAAAGAATGATAATGGTGACCTTGTTCCCAACTATGATGTTACTATTATCAGCTTTAATGAAGGTGATATTCTAAAAGGGAAAGTGGTGAAAATCGATAAAGATGAGGTTCTCATTGACGTCGGTTATAAATCTGAAGGTGTCATACCGATGGTCGAACTTTCAATCAGGAATAATGTAAAGCCTGAAGAAGTCCTTTCAATAGAAGAAGAAATCGACATCATGGTGCTCCAGAAGGAGGATCAGGAAGGAAGGCTAATACTTTCAAAGAAAAGAGCTGAAGTAGAGCGAAGCTTTGACAGGGTAGAAGAAATCTACAGGAACGGGGAGACAGTAGAGGGAGAAGTAATTGAATGTGTAAAAGGCGGGCTCATTCTTGACATAGGGCTGAGGGGCTTTTTACCGGCTTCACTCATAGATGTGCGAAAAACAAAAGAGCTTAACTCGTATATTGGAGAAAGGTGCCTTTGCAAGATAATAGAAGTCGACAGGAACCGCAACAATGTGGTTCTTTCAAGAAAAGCAATTATTGAAGATGAAAGAAAAGAGCAGAGGAAAGCAGCGCTCGACAATATAGAGGTAGGGCAGATAAAGAACGGTGTAATAACAAGCATTGCTGATTTTGGCGCCTTTGTTGATGTTGACGGCATAGACGGGCTAATACATATATCTGAACTTTCATGGAACCATGTTAAACATCCTTCTGAAGTAGTAAAAATAAATGATGCAGTAAGCGTAGAAGTCCTTGATATAGATAAAGATAAGCAAAGGCTCTCTCTTGGTTTAAAGCAGACACAGAAAGATCCATGGCTCGAGAAAATCAAAAGATTCAAGATAAAAGATGTCATCCAGGGTAAAGTTACAAGAATAGTGAAGTTTGGCCTCTTTGTCATTATTGAACCCGGTATGGAAGGGCTCGTCCACATATCAGAACTTTCAGTGGACCCTGTTAAAAGGCCAAGCGATATTGCAAAAATAGGAGACGAATTGTCTGTAAGGATAATAGATATAGATTTTGATAAAAGACGCATGGCATTCAGCGTAAGGCAGGTTGAGCATCCTGAACTTGGTGAAGAGAAAAAAACAAGGGAGGATAACAGCCAGAAACCTGAAGGCGTGCAGAAATATGCATCAGAAGATACAAAAAAACCTGTTAAAGCAAAATCTGTACAGAAAGATGAATCTGAAACAGATGAAACAAAAGCTGAAGTTGAAGACTTAGCTGGCAGCACCGAACCTGAAAAAGCAGGTGCTGAGTCAACAGAAACTGAAGTTGATGAAATCAAGGCCCAGAGCAATGAAGTCGATGAAAAAAAAGAGACAATCAAAAAGCTCCTGGAAGAAATGAAACACGAAGCAAACCTTGATTAATTAACTTGTTTGCAGTTAATTGCAGTTCTTAATGCATAAATCGAATATGATCGAATACTGTCTCCAGAAAGGTTATATATAATAAATATATAACTGGTAACCCTATTGCTGCTGTTGAAAAATCAGCATCTGCAACTCGCTTAGGCACAATCAATAACCTGGATTGACATGGCTTGCTCCTAATAAATACGTTAAAAACTTATTTTTTAAGTTTTATGCTTACCTTGCCTGAAAAATAGTATACAATAATCATTGTCCTTAAAAAGGATAGCGCATGTCTTTATAAGGAAGGTGATAAAAATATTTGTTATTGGAATTGCAGGGAAAACCGGTTCCGGTAAAAGCACCGCTGCTGGTTATCTACAAAGCTGCCTTAAAGACTCACTTTTAATAGATGGCGATAAAATTGCAAAAGAGATTTATTTATCTGACAGGTCTGCCAGGGAACAGGTAAGGACATGTTTTGGTGATTTTGTATTAAAAGCTGATGGCCAGATTGATTACAGAAAACTCGGCAAGCTGGTTTTTTCTTCAAAAGAAAAGCTTTGCAGCTTAAATGATATTATGCTGCCCAGGATAGAATCTGCAGTAAAAGAAAAATTAAGGCTTAACACCGATAAAAAATATTTAATAATTGATGCAGCAATACTTTTTAATACCGGAATATATAAAATATGCGATTTTATTATATGGGTCAGGGCAGACAGGAGAAGAAGGCAGGAAATGCTGGCTGAAAAGTCCGGTTTGACCGAAGATGAAATAACTCTCAGGGTAGAAGGGCAGATGGTTAAAAGAATACCATCAAGGATAGATTTTATACTGGATAATAATGGCACGGTTGAAGAAATGCAGGATAAAATAAATAGTATTGTTGCCAATATAGGCGATACATTAAATAATAAATCTATTGGATAGGCGGACCATGATTAATAAAAATGGATGCACTTATCAATAAAAAGTTTGAGATAATATCAAATTATAAACCCCAGGGGGATCAGGACAAGGCCATAAAACAGCTTTCTACTGGGGCAAATTGTGGTTACAAGTATCAGACATTACTTGGAGTTACCGGTTCCGGGAAAACATACACAATGGCAAATGTGATCCAGGAAATACAATTGCCCACTCTTGTTCTTGCCCCCAATAAGACACTTGCTGCACAATTATGCAATGAATTCAAAGAGTTTTTCCCTGATAATGCCGTCGAATACTTTGTGAGCTATTATGATTACTATCAGCCCGAGGCCTATATTCCCAGCAAGGATATGTATATAGAAAAGGATACTTCAATAAATGAAGAAATAGAGAAGTTGAGGCTTTCGACTACCAATTCATTATATATGAGAAATGATGTCATAGTAGTTGCAAGCGTATCGTGCATATATAATCTTGGTTCACCGGTAGAATATGAAAAACAAAGGATATTTTTAAAAAGAAATGAGGAATATCCCAGAGAGAGAATCATAAAAAATCTTGTAGGAATTAAATACGAAAGAAATGACTATGAATTTACGCAGGGCAATTTCAGGGTCAGGGGAGACAATATAGAAGTCTATCCTGCATACCAGGACAGGGCGCTCAGGGTCCAGCTTTTTGGGGATGAGATTGAAAGGATAATTGAATTCAACCCTGTTTCGGGTGAAATCTATGCTGAGCTTGAAATGGCAGTTATCTCGCCGGCAACCCATTTCCTGGCGACAGCAGAATGGGTCCAGCGGGCTTTAAAGACCATTGAAGAGGAACTTGGCGGCAGGCTTGAGTTTTTCAGGAAGGAGGGAAAGCTTCTTGAGGCTCAAAGGCTGGAATCGAGGACAAGATATGATATGGAAATGATAGCAGAGCTGGGGTTTTGCGGAGGGATAGAAAATTATTCAAGGCACATACTTGGAAAATCACCGGGCGAGACTCCAAATACGCTTATAGATTTTTTCCCGCATGATTTCCTTACGATTATAGATGAGTCCCATATATCTGTACCCCAGATAAGGGGAATGTTTGAAGGAGACAGGTCAAGGAAAAAGACGCTTGTTGATTATGGTTTCAGGCTGCCTTCCGCACTTGATAACCGGCCGCTGCAGTTCGATGAGTTTCTAACCAAGGTAAAACGTGTCATTTTTACAACTGCAACACCCGGACCATTTGAAAGGAAAGTGAGCTCACAGATTGTGGAACAAATAATAAGGCCGACGGGCCTTATTGACCCGGAGATCTCAATAAGGCCGACACACGGGCAGATAGATGATCTTATGACTGAAATAAGGCGCAGGGTCGATAAAGGACAAAGAGTTCTTGTAACCACACTCACCAAGAAAATGGCAGAGGACCTGGCTGATTATTTTTCAGGAAGGAACATCCGGGTAAGATATTTGCACTCGACAATCGATACACTTGAGAGAATAGAGATACTGCGTGGATTAAGGTCAGGTGATTTTGATGTTCTTGTGGGAATCAACCTGCTGCGGGAAGGCCTTGACCTGCCTGAAGTATCGCTTGTTGCAATCCTTGATGCAGACAAGGAAGGATTTTTAAGGTCAGAAATATCGCTTATACAGACAATCGGAAGGGCATCAAGAAATGTGGATGGTATGGTAATTATGTATGCTGATAATATAACTGGTTCTATCAGGAATGCTGTTGACGAGACAAACAGGCGAAGGAAAATCCAGATGGATTATAACCTGGAGCATGAAATAGTTCCTACGACAATAAATAAGAATATCTCAGATATTCTTTTTGCATCAGGCATCAGATCCAAAAAGGAAACCAGAAAAGCAATGGCAGTTAGTGAAAGAAAACCCGGTTTTACTGAAGATACCCTGATGAATATGGACTTTTCAAAGCTTGATAATATAATAAGTGGTTTGGAAGAAGAGATGTATCTTGCCGCACAGGAGCTGGATTTTGAAAAAGCTGCCATTATACGAGATGAAATCAAAAGAATAAAGAAAATAGCCAGGCTGTAAGTTAAGGAAGATTTAAAGTGAAACCAGAAATAATAATCAAAGGCGCCAGGGAACATAATCTCAAGAATATAAATCTGCGGATACCCAGGGATAAGTTTGTGGTATTTACCGGAGTCAGCGGTTCCGGCAAATCATCTCTGGCATTTGATACTATTTATGCTGAGGGCCAGAGAAGATATGTAGAATCCCTTTCCTCATATGCCAGGCAGTTTTTGGGCCAGATGGATAAACCTGACGTCGACCTTATTGAAGGTCTGTCGCCGGCTGTGTCTATAAACCAGAAAGGAGTTTCCAAAAACCCGCGCTCGACTGTTGGCACTATCACTGAAATATATGATTACCTCAGAGTGCTTTATGCAAGAATCGGCACCCCTTTTTGCCATATATGCGGAAAACCGGTTACAAAACAATCAGTTGACCAGATAGTCGACCAGGTAATGGAGCTGCCACAGGATACAAAGTTTATTATACTTTCCCCGGTTGTAAGGGGGCGAAAGGGCGAGTACCAGAAAGTATTCGAATCAATAAAAAAAGATGGGTTTTTGAGGGTAAAAGTTGATGGAGAGTTATATGACCTTTCGGAAAACCCTGTTTTTAACCTTGATAAAAATAAGAAGCATAGCATAGAAATAGTAATAGACAGGCTGAAAGCTTCACCTGACATAAAAAAAAGGCTTGCAGAAGATATTGAGATTTCACTCAGGCAGAGTGAAGGAATTGTGCGTACAGAGAACATGGACAGCGGTGAAATATTGACATTTTCAGAAAATTTTACCTGTACAGACTGCAATGTAAGCTTTGAAGAACTTTCACCCAGGATGTTTTCATTTAACAGCCCGTTTGGCGCATGCAAATTATGCAGCGGACTTGGTGTAAAAAAGGAAATAGACCCTTCACTGATTGTTGAATATCCATCAATTTCCATAAATGATGGCGCAATTCCTTTTTTTAAT
>Ga0233425_10005582_pt1 | contig 19681 bp, 18 predicted proteins | sample Watercolumn_Towu_2_FD_181712 | JGI IMG/M metagenome (GOLD analysis project Ga0233425, IMG submission 181712) | Freshwater microbial communities from Lake Towuti, South Sulawesi, Indonesia - Watercolumn_Towuti2014_140_MG | ecosystem: Environmental > Aquatic > Freshwater > Lake | place... | reverse complement strand
AACGGATATTTTCCAGTCTGAATGTAAGCAACAGGTCGACCCCCGAATCCTGAACCGCCTTCCTGACTTTTTCTATCCGGTCTTTCCTCAAGCGGTCAAAATTGACCCGCTCTTCCCAATCAACGCCTATTAATCCTCTACCGTGATCCATTTGATATCCTTTCTGAAAATAATTTTTTCACTAGCTTTATCATTTTTATTACGTCAGAGTCTGGATTGCATTGAGATATAATCTTTAAACGCGCTGGACATATGAAACTTCATTTTCATTTCTGCAAGTTCTTCATTTTTCTCTTTGATGGCCATTAAAATATCGATATGCTCGTTAAAGGCTTTATTAATCCTCTCCGGAAAGTGGATACCCATCTTCCAAAGCCTCATAATTTGACACTCTAATGGTTTTATGACATTTACAATTCTTGAATTGTCACAACTTCTCAAAATAAATTGATGCAGTTTATACCCAATGTCAATTTTTCTTTCATAATCGGTATCGGTAAAAGAGCTTTTTGCTTCTTCAAAAAGAGCTATCATTTCGTTGAGTTGATCATCGCGTCTTCTTCTGGCGGCCAATTTCGCGGCCATTCCGTCTATCGCTTCTTTCAACTCAAATATTTCTTGAAGATCCTTTGATGTGATAACCTTGACAAATGCGCCTTTCGACGGAATTTTTTCAACTAAAGACAACTTATCCAATTCATCGATCACCTGATGTATCCTTGTTCTGTTGGTCCCATATTTATTTGCCAAAGGTATTTCAGACAGAGGTTCTCCTTGGCTATATGTTCCGTTGATGATCTCTCTTTTCATTTCTTCTAAGATTAGTTGCACTTTAGCAGGAAGCATAATCATAACCTGGTTGGTTAAGTTGTACGACAATTATCTAACATACTGATAGCAGTCTGTCAACATGATATTTCAGTTCACCAGAAGCCACCCACAAAGACCTTTCTGCATGCGGGTCGTTTCATTTATGCCGTCTAAAATACAAAGGAGTCATCAGGGAGTGTATCCGGGTGCGCTATTCAGCGCGAACTTTGTCCGCACCCACCGGGGGGTGCGTAAAGAACTCCAAAAAGCGGAGATCGTCATCCGAGTGGTTCATAATGGTGTGCTTTTCTCCCGGTCGGATGAAGATCACGTCACCCGCCTTGATCGGGTGCTCTTTCCCTTCGACGTATTCCACAGCCTCGCCGCTGATGATCAGGAGCAATGATTCGCGGCGATTGTGATAGTGGTAATCCCCTTTGCCGTGCGCAACGATGATGCCGAAAAGGCCGCCCAGTTCGTTGGCGTGATCATCCTGGCCCAGGATCTCCTGGCGAAAGATCTTCCCGGGGGTCGGGTTGTTGAGTTTGACGTAGTCATCCACTTTAAAAATCTTCATTTTCCCTCCGAATTAAGAGAGACGATCCCGCAAAAAGTTACGTTTCCCCTCCCCTGGCGGGAGGGGATTGAGGGGAGGGGTTTTTGGACTTTTTACGAAGCCGTCATGCGAATCGGTTTCGATGCAGCCAGCTCCCCTCCGGCCTCAGTGTGCGGGGCGCTGGCTCTTCAGCGGGGAGTCCCACGGAAAAGGCCGCCACGAGCTCCATCTTCTGAGGGGCGTGGAGGATGGAGTTGATCTGCCCGATGGCATCGCCGCTGAAGCGAGCGATCCTTGACGCCAACCCTTCGGCGACCGCGGCAAGCCCCATATTTCCGATGCACAACCAGGGGCCCGCGGAATCGGCAAGCTCGCGGTTGCAATAGACCATAACCAGGCTGGCATTTTTAAACGAATCCCTCTGCCTCAGCGCCACTTTTTCCACCTCTTCGGGCACCGCTTCTCCCGCGGCCCTTCCTCGGTTATGAACATATTTAATCTGGCCGATTTGTTCGATGATTCCCGGATCATCAACAACGACGAATTCCCAGTTTTGTTTGTTCATCCCCGATGGCGCCTGGGTGCCGGCTGCGAGTATGCGCTTCAACTGGTCTTCGGTGGCGGGCCCTTGAAATTTACGGATGGTTCGACGTTGTTCGATACCCTGATACAGTTCCATGGTGATAGGCTCCTTTTTATGTTGGTATTCCTGACCGTTTTCGTTAATGATGCGGCGTTCCGTCATCGGGATCTGATTCAAACTGGCGATCATAATTCGATACGATACAAAGGGCGGTGGTCTATGTCAAGAAGTTATTATGGCATTTCGCTACGTCATCAAAAGGCCGCCGGTGACTTCGATGACCGCGCCCGTGATGTAGCGGGCCTCGTCCGAGGCAAGGAAAACGACAATGCCCGCCTGCTCTTCCGGCACGGCCAACCTTCCCATGGGATTTCGCTCCTCGCGCTCCTTCAGCCTTTCCGGATACAAGGCGAAGGTTTTTTGCGTGCGGGGCGTGAAGGTGGTGCCGGGCACCGTCGCGTTGACCGTGATCCCCTGCCGCGCGACCTCGAGCGCGAGATGCTTCGTGAAGCCGATCACCCCGGCCTTCGCGGCGGCGTAGGCCGGGCTCGTGAGGCGCACCGGCAGGCGACCCGCGTCGGAAGAGATGTTCACGATACGCCCCCAGCCGCGCTCGCTCATATGGGGCAGGACGGCGCGCGCGCACAGGTAGTGGGACCGCAGGCAGAGCGCGAAGGTGGCGTCCCACTCCTCGGGGGATACCGAGAGAATCGTTCTTCCGCCGAACATGCTCCCCGCGCAGTTGACAAGAATATCGACGCGGCCAAAGCGCTTCACCACCTCCGCCACCATCTGCCGGACCTGTTCGGATTGCGTGACATCACAGACAACCGGCATGGATCCGGCGTCAAGGGCGAGGAGCTCCGTCGCCTTCTTTTCGGCGGCAACGGGGTCCTTGTCGACCACCGCCACCGACACACCGTTCTCGGCAAGCGCGCTTACGATTGCCCCGCCGATTCCGACGGCGCCGCCGGTTACTATCGCCGCCTTACCGGATAGATCTGCAAACCGCCCCATACGCCTCCTTATTCGCGTTTTTTTATAAATGTATAGGTTACTCTAGCAATTATAAAAGAGCCTGCCATGAGGATCATCACCAGTGCAATCGGCCTGTCGAACATCGGCAATAAAGTCCCGTGAAACATCATCAGGGATTTCCTGAAACTGTTTTCAGCCATAGGGCCCAAAATAAGGCCAATGACCAATGGGGCGATGGGGTATTTCCATATGCGGAAAAAAATGCCCAGGATTCCCGCAATCAGCATGACCCAAACGTCAAACATGCTGTTGCGCGAGCAATAGACGCCCAGCAGGCAAATGGTGCTCACGATAGGCATCAGGAACGTTGGCCGGATGGTCGCCACGCGGGCGAATAGACCGACCAGCGGCAAATTTAGAACCAAAAGAACCACATTGCCGATATACAGAGCCGCGATGTAAGTCCAAAACACCTGAGGCGAATTTTGAAAAAGCAGGGGGCCCGGTTCGATATTGTGCATCAGCAAACCCGCCAGGAGGACAGCTGAGGGAGCATTGAAAGGGATTCCCAACGTGAGCAGCGGAATCATGGATCCCACACAGGCGCTGTTGTTTGCCGATTCCGGACCGACCACACCCTCTACAGCCCCATGACCAAATTCCTGGGGTTTATCTGCAACCCTTTTTTCAAGCGCGTATGAAACAAACGAGGAAATAACCGACGCAGGTCCGGGGATGAGGCCGACAAAAAACCCAAGGATCGATCCCCGCGCCATGGGACCAACGGAACGCCGCATCTCTTCCCGGTTGGGGTATAAGTCCCGCAGGCGAATCTTTTCCAGCATGGGAGGAAGATAAGGCGCAACGCTTGTGACGATGATTTCACTGACACCGAACAAACCCACGGCGACCGGCAGGAACTCGACACCCATCATAAGGTCGTCGACACCGAAGGAAAAGCGTTCTATTCCGTCCAAGGGACCGACCCCGATAACACTGAGCCACATTCCCAGCGCAAACATGATGGAACCTTTGACGGGTGAATCGCCGCTGAGATTGGAGAGTAGAATAAAGCAGAGGATCATCAATGCCAGAAATTCCGGGGGGCCGAACTTTAGTGCCGCAGCTCCCAGCAGCGGGGCAAATACCTGGGTTCCCAGGATGGCCACGGTTCCTGCGATAAAGGATCCTACGGCGACCAAAGCCAATGCGGCCCCTCCCCTGCCTTTCTTGGCCATCTGATAGCCATCGAGACAGGTGACCACGCTGGCCGCTTCTCCGGGGATGTTCACCAGAATCGAAGTCGTGGAACCTCCATATTGGGAGCCGACCAGGATCCCGGTCAACATGATAATGCCGAAGGTGGCATCTTGGGAAAGGGTAAAGGGGAGCATCAGGCTCATGGTCGTCGTGGGCCCCAACCCGGGTAAAACGCCGATTACCGTGCCCAGAACAGCGCCGATCGCACAGGCCAGAATATACTTGAATGAGAAGAAGATTACGAATCCGTCGAACAGGGCTTTAAACTCCATAATCCTCGAACCCTTTCCGGAGGTTATTCCTAAAAAACATTGGGCAGGTCAATCAGCAGCAGGTAACCGAAGAGAAAGTAGGAAAAGAGGGTGTTGGCCGTAGCGAGTATCAACGGTTTGATCCAGCCTTCCAGTTGCATGATCTTTGCGAAGGAAAAGGTCACAAAAAAAGTCAAAGGCAGCCAACCCAGCAAGGGCATCAATACGATCCATAAGATCAACGTGACGATCGAAAAGATGAATTTCATGATGGCGCTTGGATTCCCCAGCACTTCCTCTTTCTCCCGGCGCTCCTGCTTGAAAACATGAGATAATATGCTTTGAATACACAGAATCAACCCGCAAAAAAAAGAAAACAGACCGGGTCCCGGTTTCGTGAGTTTGCCAAGCCCTATCTGAATCGATCCAACAACAATGATCGAGCCAAGGACAAACAGCAGGGCGCTAAAAAGTCTTTCTCCTTTTGGTCTCATATCGATATTCATACATTTTTCTCTCTCATGTTTGCCGGAATGTTACGGCCAAATGGCGAATGTGGGCATCCCGTCCGCCGGATTGGCGGGAGACCTTTCGCGCAGCGCATTGGAAGAGACGACGAAGCGACAACCCCCAGGGCATCACTTGGTCTTTAGCAGACCCATTTTCTGCAATACGGTCCTATAGCCACCTTCCTGTTCGTTGCAGAATTTTAAGAACGCCTCGGGAGACATATATTCCGGGATCATATTACGGGCAATGACGGTCTTCTCGACTTCGGGATCCTTGATGGCTTTTTCAAGCGCCGCCGATAATGTGGAAACGATCTCTTTAGGCATTTTGGGAGGCCCCAGCACGGCCGCGAACGAACTTAGGCTGGCATCGTAACCAAGTTCCCTTAAGGTTTTTACATGATTATATGCTCCGGGGTATCGCTGCGGTCCCGCCACAGCGAGAAAGCGAATCTTTCCCGCTTCGATCTGACTTTTTGCGGCTGAAAAACTGGTCACTCCCAGATCCGTATGCCCGCCCGCGATCGCTGTAATGACATAACTGGCCGAACCCTCTTGGGGAATCAGGTTAAAATTCACTTTCAGAGCGCTTTCGACCATCTGCGCCGCTATCCAGTAAGGGCCACCCACGGCGGTCGTCGCCATGGAAACCTGATTGGGATTTGCCTTGGCAAAGGCAACCACCTCATGGATGGTTTGAAAGGTGTTTTTGGATGTCGTTGAGGCAAGAACAATGGGTAAGGCATGATAACCAAAAGCGATCAGGGAGAAGTCGTTTTGATTGTGTGGAAACATGCCCTGCATCTTGGACATCATGAGTGTGGAGGCGCAGGTGCCGATCGTATAACCGTCCGGTTTGGCTTTGTACACCTCTCGATACCCCATCGTGTGACCCGCGCCGGGTTTATTGATGACGACAATGGGTTGACCAAGTATCTCGGAGGCCTTTTTCATGATCGTCCGCATGTTGATGTCTCCATCGGCTCCTGGTTCCATCGGAATAATGCAATTGATCGGTTTGTTCGGGTAACCCGCTGCCACAACCTGCTGAATCATTCCCGGTCCACCCAGAACAACCGCAGAAACTACCATCGACAGCCATAATCTTTTCATTTTTCCCTGCCTTTCTGTTTATCGAGCGTGAAAGAACGTGTTGCGCCACCCTCCGTCTCCGATTAAAACACTTTTTTTCTACGGATTTTCTTCGGCCGATCGGCAGGAAACACCGTGCCGCTGACGGTGACGCCAAGATCGACCAGCGCTTTGCACAGTGTAATCGCACAGCTATAGCCTTCCAGCACCGGCACATCCCAACCCATATCGTGCAGTCGCTGCTTCAAATGGGGTTGCAACCAGAACGTTCCGGAGCAGCCGAAGGTGATCACATCCGCGCCGTCTTCCTCGATGGCGGCGACGGCCTCTACGATCGCGGCTTCAACCATTTCCGATTTTTCGCCGCGGGCCATTTTTGCCATCTGCTCGGCCCGCGTGGTCTCACCGGTATGCGGCGGCCGCGGCAACGGAAAGTTGATGTTGCGGATCGATGCGCAGCGGTCGGCAAACTGGTGGCGCAACACCAGATCGTAGTAATACATGTTGTGATTCTCGGCGAGATCGATCACGCTGAATCTGTGGCCGAGCGTGGAAGCGATGTGCATCTGCGAATAGGCGCACGAGGTAACCGGGATGCCGAAGTGATGGCCGATTTCACGAGAGGCGAGAAAGCCCGGTTCGCCGCCGCCCAGCAGCACGATGCCGTTGTATTTACCGCTCTCGCATGCCTTGCGCACGATGGGCAGGCGCGCGGCCGACACGATGTCGAACTCCTCGCGTGTTTCGACGGGCCAGTCGCCGTACGAGGCCTCGGGTCCCGGATCGCGCTCCCACTCGATGGTGTCGAGCAGAGGCTTCAAGGTTTTGAAGTTCATCAGCGTTTCTTCCTTCGGTCCGAGGAAGTTGCGCGTTGCGTGCTTTGCCGTCGCCTTCAGATGAAAGGCCTCGATCAACAGGAAACGGTATCTGCTTTTGTCGTCAACCATCCGGGTATGTTCCTCCTTTCGCTATCTACGCGGAACCGCTATCGTTGCAGGGACACGATATGCAATCAACCTTCCTCAAGGCCTAGCGCTTTGACAATCTTTTCCCAGAATTCATTCTGCTCCTTCGTGAAAGTCGAGAACTCCTCCGGTGATTTGCTGATGAATGGTCTCGCCCCGCCTGTGCCGAGTCGCTCGGTCACCTCCGGGTCCTGCATCACGTTGGTGACCGCCGAATAGAGTTTGTCGACAATCGGCCTCGGCGTTCCCGCCGGGACATACACCCCTTGCCAGGCGCTGGCCGTCAGTTCGGGAAAGCCGGCCTCCGGGAAGGTCTGTACATCCGGCAGGGAGGGATGGCGTTTTTCAGACGACACAGCCAATACGACGAGCTTCCCGGTTTTCGCATGCGGGATGAACGACGATATGCTCACAAAGCAGGCCTGGACCTCGCCGCCTAGGAGCGCGATCGTGGCCGCGCCGGCCCCGCCTTTGTAAGGAATATGCACGAGTTTGATGCCCGACTTGACCATGAGGTATTCGAAGGCCAGACGCGTGGAGCTGCTGGCGCCGGCGGATCCGTAGTTAAGGGCGCCGGGACGGGATTTGGCGTAAGCGATAAACTCGTTGATCGTTTTTACCGGTACGGAGGGATGGACGGCAATTGCCCCTGGAGAATCCGCCACGGCTGCGACGGCGATCAGATCGCGCACCGGTTTGATTGGAAACTTCGGAAAAACGCTCGGGTTGATCGCCATGGTTCCGACGTTTCCCAGCAATGCGGTGTAACCATCGGGTACCGCGCGGGCCACCACATCGACGCCGACATTGCCGGCGGCGCCGGCCCGGTTTTCCATCAGGACTTGCTTGCCCAACACTTCCGATAGTTTCGCCTGAATGATACGGGCCACGAAGTCGGAAGCGCCGCCCGGAGCGAACGGAATGATCATGCGGATGGGTCGTTCCGGGTAGTTCGCCGGAGACTGCGCAGATGTGGGGCCTGCCGTCATAACCAACATAACCAGTAGAAATAGACGTTTCATCATTTCTCTCCTCTGCCGAAAACTGGGTGTATCATTTCATAATTACGGTGTCATATCGACCGAAGGGAGATATCTTGTCACGTTTACGAATCATAAAGATTTCACACTGTGTTCGAAATGACAGTAACGTGCATATGCTGATGCAATGAGGAACGCCCTATTTCCCCCCTCTAATTTTCTTGATGTTCGCCTCGTGGAGCGGCGCCAGGACAGTCGCATCGGGAATGGCATTGATGACTGCCGTTTTCCCGGAATTGAAGGCCCGCTCAAGGGCTGGGCGAATCTGCTGGGCCTCGGTTACCAGTTCGGTATGACAGCCCATTTCCGCAAAAATTTTATCATAGCGGACATCGGGCAGCATCCCCCAGGAATCCATTGTGGGACAGATCATCTTCTGGTAGTGCGTGCTCATCCAACCGCTATTGTTGAAGACAAAGAACACAACCGGGATTTTATAGCGCACCGCCGTTTCAATGTCGAAGCCCGCCACCCCGATACCGGCGTCTCCAATGATGGAAATCACCTGCTTACCCGGTCTGGCCAGCTGGGCACCGATGCCCATGCCGATGGAATGCCCCACCCCCCCGTATGTGCCCGCATCGAGGACCTGCCCGGCGAATTTGGCTTCCAGGCGATCCGTGACAAAGGCAACCAGCGTGAAGGAGTCGTAAATGACGGTGGCGCTGTCATCCAGAAAGTCCACGATCTGTTGTCCCATGAATCGCGGATTGATGGGGTGCGCCTGGCAAACCGCCTCGGCGCCTTCCCGCTGCTCTCTCCTATACTTCTCCCGGGCTTGGGTGACCTGATCGAGCCACTCGGTCCGCTGCGGCATGTCCTGACCGAGCGAACGGACGCAATCGATCATCTGCTTGAGGACCTTTTTGGGGTTGCCCCAGATGGATATCTTGGCGGGAAGGAGGGGGGAAAACTCGATATCCGCCTCTCCCACCTGGATATACTGCGTGTTGTTCCCGTATGTCGGCGGCTGACCGAAGTTTTCGAGGGAGTTGAGCTGATGCCCTATCACCAACATCACATCGCAATCCCGGAAAAAGGGCCGCCGGTAACCGCCGGCGATGGTCAGGGGGTGATCCTCCCGCACCGCTCCGCGGCCGATTCTGCGGGTGTGAACCGGGATCCGGATCAGCTCCACAAACGCGCGTAATTCTTCGGAGGCGTCCGCCCAGTATATGCCGTTTCCCGCCACCACGATTGGTTTTCCCGCCTGCATGAGCAGGCGGACGGCCTTCTCGATTTGCGCCGGATCCCCGGAGGCAGGCGCGGGTTTGGCGTTCTCTCCTTTTGGGATGTACCCAGGCTGGGGGGCTTTCACGGGGGTCTCCATCCTGCCTAGGATATTGGACGGAATCTCTACCAGGACCGGACCCGGCGGATAGGCCAGCGAATCGCGGAAGGCTTTCTGCATCCAGAAGGAGATCTGGCCGGTATGGGTCACCCGTTTGGACCATTTCGTAATGGTCCTGCACGCCTCTGCTCCGTATGCCTCCTGCCAGGAGCCCCATCCATCCTGCGTGGTCGGATGCTGCCCGGCGATCGCCACCACGGGGCTACGCGAATGGAAGGCGTGGGCCAGTCCCCCGACCATGTTGAAAAGCCCCGGGGAAGCGGTCCCGAAGCAGACGCCCGGTTTTCGGGAAGACCTGCCCCACCCGTCCGCGGCATAAACGCCCGACTGCTCGTGCCGCATGTGAATCATTTTGATATCGGCCTCGCAAATCCTGGACAACATGGCCCAGATATGACTGCCGTGTATTCCGAAGACATGCTCAATGCCTTCCTCCTTCAGAACCCCGGCTACGGCATCAACCCCACTGATATCTGCTTCCAATTCAAACCCCCTTCTTTAAAGCATGGTCCCGACCGATGAAAAGCTTCTACGGTTACTGTTAAATCACTTCTTCCTGCCTCAATTGGGCAATCTCCTCGGCCCTGTATCCACCCAGATCCGCAAGGATTTGGTCCGTGTGCTCCCCCAGCTTTGGGGCAATCCCCACGCGCCCGGGGGTCTTGTGGAGTTTGACGGGAAGTCCGAAGACCTTGATCTTTCCCTCGTCGGGATGATCGATATCCACGATGTACTCGTTGGCGACGACCTGGGGATGCTCTGCCGCCTCCACGGGCGTGTTGATCGGGGCGGCGATCGCCCCTGCCTCAGCGAAGATACCGAGCCACTCGTCGCGCGTTTTGGTCGCGATTCGCTCATCCATGGCCGACAGCAAGGCCTCGCGGTTTTCAATCACATTCTCCCCCGTTGTAAATCTGGGATCATCGATGAAGCCAGCCAATCCCAGTACCTTGAAGCTCTTCACCTGCAATTCGCGCCCGACCATCAGAATCATGAGCGGTTTGCCATCCTTGGCGTAATGGCTGCTGGTCACCCCTGCCTCAGAACGGAACTGGGTCAGTCGGGCTCTTGGCATTACGAACCGCTTAGCCTTGCCGCCCGGAACCAAGTGGCTCTGGAAGGTCCATCCGATCAGATTCATTGTGCTGGCGAGCAGGGAGGTGTCCACCTGTTGCCCCACTCCCGTTCGTTCTCTTTGGAATAGGGCGACCATCGCCCCGTAAGCCAACAGGAAAGCAGCGCTCTGATCCGCGATAGAGAATCCCAGTCCCGCCGGGGGAACGCCTGGCGGGGTCCAGGTCATATCAAGGAGCCCACTCATGGCCTGACCCACCCCGTCGTACCCGGGACTTTTCCCCATCGGTCCTTTCAGGCCGAATGCCGAACCGGTAAGATAGACGATGCCGGGGTTGATGGCGGAGATCGCCTCGTACCCGAATCCCAGGCGATCTGCCACCCCGGGACGGTAGTTCTGGGCAAAGACGTCAGCCCCTTTCACCAACCGGAAAATGATCTCCCTCCCTTTTTCTTTACGCAGATCCACGGTGATGCTCTTCTTGTTGCGGTCGTTCGCTTCAAAGAAAGCCGGCGTTCCCTCCGGCCAGAGCGGTCCGAGTTTTCTCCCGGGATCCCCCGCGCCCCGCTGTTCGACCTTGATGACATCCGCGCCCATGTCCGCCAGCATCATTGTAGCATATGGACCCTGCTGGTACTGGGTCAGATCAATCACCAGAATTCCTTCCAGCGCTAAAGGCATAACATGTCCTCCTTCTTAGTTCCTAACTCCGAAAGTTCCAAGGATTCTGTATATCATCCCTTCATGAATCCATTGGGTATCATCTCTCGTGTTAACAATATACCTGTGCTTCGAGGCGCATCTTCGCTCGGGGTTCGATTAGTCCATGTCTCTTTGCGCCCCCGGATCGTCCTTATCAGAGGGAATCGCCATGCAATCCTCCTTGTCGACGACCAAACAGATTGGCACACCCGGAGAAGCGAGCGAAAGAGAGCGACTTCGGGCCTTGAGTCGCAAACCGCCTATTTTTACGCTGTACTCCACGAATTCACCAAAGAAGAGCGCTGCCTCAACTTGCCCGGGGATGCGATTCAATTCATCGGACGCCTCCCCGTGCAGGACGGAGGTCATTTCAGGACGGAAGGCAACGACTACGGGGGTTCCTAGGGAAGTATTTCCGCTAGGAATGGATGCAACCAGGGGGAAGCGGCCTTCATCCGCTTCAACGAGGACAGTCGAAGGCCCTCTTATTTCGACAATCCGACCGTGAATCATGTTAGAAGCTCCCATAAAATCTGCAATGAAAGGTGTGCGGGGTTTCAGGTATATCTCTCGCGGAGTCCCTTGCTGTTCAACGACGCCCGCCCGCATGATAATCAGTTGATCGGAAAGGGCCAATGCCTCTGCCTGATCATGGGTCACATAGACGGCAGTGAAACCGAGCCGCTTCTGCAACGCCAAAATTTCTACTCTCATATACTCCCGAAGTTTGGCATCCAGATTGGAAAGAGGCTCGTCAAATAAGACCAGTTGCGGCTCCGCCACCAAGGCACGGGCTAATGCGACACGCTGCTGCTGACCGCCGCTGAGATTCGTGGCTGGCCGATCGGCGAAATCCGCTAGACCTACAAGACTCAGGGTCTTAAGAACCCTCTCGCGAATCGTACTGCTGTTTATTTTTTTTTTCAAACGCAATGGAAAAGACACATTCTGGAAAACCGTCATGTGCGGCCATACGGCATAGGATTGAAATACCATTCCGATCGACCGTTTTTCGGGGGGCACCTCGATGCCGCCCTCTACGTCATTGACTTTCGTATTTCCAATCGTGATTACCCCCGCGCATGGGGAGTCGAGGCCGGCGATGCATCGCAAAGTAGTCGTCTTCCCGCATCCACTTGGCCCCAACAGCGAAATCACGCTGCCTTTGGGAACATCGAATGACACTTCCCTGGCAGCTACAACGTCATCGAATTTCTTCCACAAATTTCGGACCTTCAGCAACACGGTATCGCTGGCAATCACTAGAATCCCCCTTCGCTTTTCTATGATTTCTCAGGTTATGTTTCCCGAGATTTGCTGCGTTTCCCACTGTCTCACGGACCCCATAGCAGGCTGGGGAGAGGATCATTAACAAGACGGTATCAAACCTAATCACAATGCGTATCATGCTGAACAGTTCTTCGGTCATCCCAGTCCCGGCTCGATGGTTTGACGCGCCTTCTGGGTGCTGGCGACACCGATCCCACCCATCGACGAGAGTTTGCGGAAAAAGAACACCGCGAACAAAATAATCAGCGTCTGTAAGCCTCCGAAGGCCGCGGATGCCCCGAGGGTTTCATATTGCATGATCCCTATTAGGGCGATTGAAATCGTCTCCGTACCGAAGACATAAAGCATCATGGACGAGCTGACTTCCCGCATGAAGGTTACGAAGAGAAGCAACCATGTGCTGACCAGACCGGGCCACATCAGGGGCAACAGTATCCGCCTTAGAGCCCCGAACCACCGGGCCCCGGAGACGCGGGCAGACTCATCGAGGTCCGGTGCAATCGACCCCAGGCTGGCTTCCATGCTGCGTACACCGACAGGCATGAAGGCGACGATGTAGGCAAGCATCAGTATCCAGAGTGTGCCGTAAAGCGGTGTGCTGATCCAGGCGATCAAAAACCCTGTTCCGAGAACGATCCCAGGAAAGGTCACCGGCAACATGGCGACGAAAGAGATTCCCGAGCGGCCGGGCAGTTTGGTCCTATGGATCATAGCAGCCAGTAGAGCAAAAATTCCCAACCCCAAAGTTGCCCCCAATAGGGAGATGATAACGCTGTTGCCGAAGCCGCGTTGGGTGATTGCGTTTACAAAGAGTACGGTCCGATAGTTGTCCAGCCCGAACTGGCTCAGCTTTATTTCCCCCGTCCACCCCGGAAGGAAGGAAATAGTGATCATGGTCATGAAAGGCATCAGGATTACCCCAAGATAGATCAGGTTGATACCGAGGGCGGCCCAGCGCCAGCGACCCAAGACGATGAGGCGGGGGCGGAATCCTTTTCCTGTCACTGTGTAAAAACGGCGCCGGCCAAGAATCTTGTGTTGGACAAAGACCAAAAAGACTGTGAAGATCAGAAGGACGGAGCTCAGAGCGGCAGCGCCGTTGTAGGAAGGGGGATAAAGGTTGATCTGATTGTAGATCTGAGTGGAAACCGTGTTCACCCTCACGGAAGTGCCGAGGACCATAGGTACGCCGAAGATGCCGGCCGTCAGGATGAAGACCAGAATCATTGATGAGAGAATGGCTGGCGCCGCCAGAGGCAGGGTGATCTTCAACATTGTGCGGACCGTTGAGGCCCCGCTCATTCGTGCGGCGTCTTCCAAGGCCGGATCCATGTTCTGAAGGCTGCCGACTGTGAGCAGGTACACGTAGGGGGTGTAGGCCAGCCCCACGACCATGCTTATCCCGGTAATGGAGTATATGTTGAAGGGGGGCGCCCCAAGATCGAACAAGGAAATCATCAGTCGATTCAGGATGCCGGTTTTGGGCGCAGCCAGCATCTCCCAACTTAGGGCAATGACCAAATTGGAAAGGTAGAAGGGGATCATGTTGAGAGGCTCAAGAAACTTTTTGAAGGGCATGTCCGTTCTGGCGATCGCCCAAGCGAGGAGTACCCCCAAGGCCGTGGATATGAGAACGGCCTCCACGCTGATCAGTATCGTATTCTTCAGCGCATCGACAAAGGCCCTGCTGCTTAGTAGGCTGCTGAAATTGACCAAAGTCCATATGGACTCTTTTCCAGGGCGGCTCGTTTGAAAAGCGCTGAGAAAGAGACGCCCGATAGGATAGACCACCACCAGAAGGAGAAGAACATAAACGGCGGCAGAAATCCCGTGTCTCTGTATCGATCGTATAGGAGTTTTAAAAAGGCTGGTCAAGTTGAACTCCTTTTTGATTTCTTGGCCTGTGTCCTCAGCGGTGACAGGTCTCGGGGGCACAATTCGGCCGTGCATGAATTTGAAAACGATGCGACCGAACGGGAACAGGTTTTCCCGTTACCCCTTTGCTCGCTATTCTCGCCCTTAGCTGCTTAGTGTCTTATCCGGTGATAGTTGAAATCCCTCGCCTTTGAAGTCTATCTCATCTGGCTTTCGAGATATGGGAAGCGCCTATCGACCGGGAACGCAACCCCCGCCCTTGGGGCGGGGGTTGCACCTCTGTGCGCGAGACCACCTGGCCGAGGATGATTTAGTTTGACAGTCCGATGTCAAGTGTCCATTTCTGGATCTCCTTGACGGCGTCCTCTCTGCCGTCGACGTCCCAGTTCATTGGAATCACATTGATGTTTTCCCAAGCAGGCAGTAGGTCAGGCACGGGCGACTTCACCCCCGGGCGGCCGAAAAAAAGCAGGGCGCCGGAGTCAACAACCGTTTTCGTCCCTCTGGCGCTACGGATGTAGTCTATGAAAAGTTTTGCCGTGTTCGGATGGGGGGCGTCGGTCAGGATGATGGGGGCGAAGGGAAGCAAGACCACCCCTTCCTTAGGGTATACCAGCTTAACATTTCCACCCGAGGCACGTGCCGCAGCAGTGTTTTTGGCATGACTGGTGAGGGTCACGGGGTACTCTCCGGAAACAACCCAGTCCCGACCCTGGGCGGTCTTGAGGTAGAGGGCCGGCTTCACGTCCTTCACCAATTTTGTGAACCATTGATTGCCCAGCACCTTCCGCAGGCCCAGCGCCATCTGAGAGGAGGAAAGGGACTGGCTGATATTGTCTATACTTACTTTATTTTTCAGCTTTGGGTCGGTAAAATCCCACCAACTGGTAGGGTTCCAGTCCTTGAAACCAGCGGCATCCATGGCTTTGGGGTTGAACATCGGGCTGAAAGTGTAGGCATCCGATACCCAATAGCCGGGCATGGACAGATTGTCCTTGTTTGAAAGGGTGTATTCTTTATACATGGGCGATTCGTAACGCATGATCTTGTTGCGAGCCAGTAGGTCTTTGTACCATGCCCAGCCCACCATCCAGACGACATCAAAGTTGTTACGCCGGGCGTTGAGGAGCTGTTCCACCCGGGTGACGATGAGATTGGAGGCGCTGTACGAATACTCACCTTTGGTGTTCGTCAGCCCGTAGTAGGTCTTAAAGCCTTCCTCGATCGCCTTGGCGTGGTTCGGTTCAACCATCATCCCCAGCCATTCCAGTTTACCCTCGGTCTTGGCGCCGTTGATCAAAGACTGGACGCGAGCCCGTTCGGCGGGATCCTTGGCGTCCCGAAGGGCTGGAATATCTGATGCACCTTGGGCGATGCCGGCGGTAAGGGTGAAAAGCAAGCTCAGTGTTATCATCCATATACTCTTGGCCAAACAATTCATAGTCCCCTCCTTGTCGAAAAAAGCTATAGTCTGAATGTTCTCCCCCTTGATCAACGATACGACGATCTTACTGGCCGCTCCCCTCCTCTTGCAGCTCTCGGATGACGGCTTCCCCCACTTGGTCGGTTGTGGCCTTCCCGCCCAGATCGGGAGTCAGAAACTCCCCTTTGGCGATCACTTGCTCGACCGCTCTCCGGATCCGTTGTCCGGCCTCTTTCTGCCCCAGGTAATCGAGCATGAATTTCGCTGAGAGCAAAGTTGCGATTGGATTGGCGATCCCTTTACCCGCTCTTCCGGGCGCTGTGCCGTGCGCAGGTTCGAAGACGGCGACCTTGTCGCCAATGTTCCCGCCCGGGGCGAGCCCCACCCCGCCGGTCAATTCGGAGGCCTCGTCCGAAAGGATGTCCCCATAGGCGTTTGTGGCCAGGATGACGTCGAAGCGCTCCGGGTGGCGGATCAGATGGGCCGCTGCGGCATCGACAAGCATCTTCTCGATCTCAATCTCGGGGAACTCCTCGCGACGCACCCTTTCAACCGCATCCAGAAAAAGGCCGTCGCTGATCCGGTGTGCGGGCATCTTGTGAACAACTGTAACCTTCTTTCGCCGGTCTTGAGCCAGTTTGAAGGCGATCCGTGCTATCCGCTCCGATCCCTTGCGGGTGACGACCCGCACCGCGCAGGCGGAATCCTGTCCAACCCAGTATTCGATCCCGCTGTAGAAACCCTCGGTATTTTCCCGCACGACGACCAGATCGGTTCGCCTGCCCTCCGGGGCGAAGCGGGGATAATCCTTCACCGACCGGATATTGGCATAAATATCAAGACCGCCGCGCATGACCCGTAGAGGGTTCGGCAGATGCCGGGGCATCTCGGCCGCGGCAATGGCGACGAAGAGAGTCGCGTCGGCAGAACGCATGAGTTCCAGGGCCGCCTGAGAGATGGCCTCTCCTGTCTTCTGATAGGCCCCAAAACCCATGGCAAAGGGGATGAACTCGAGGCGGAAACCACCCTCCAGTTGGGCAGCCATCTCTAAAGTTTTTTGAGCCCACCCAATAATCTCATGGCCCACCCCATCCCCGGGGCTTATAGCAATCCGATAGACTCGATTCATATGCACTCCCTCTATTGTCTATTACTTCTTTTCGGTCCTTCCCGTCTCTTCTGTTCTATAGACCGTGATGACAGTGAAGACAAAAAGAACCTTACTGACGCTCTAAGCTCCCTGCACCTCTGAAATCGACTTTTCCAGAGCGGAGACGACCTTCTTGTTCTGATCGTGGGTTCCGATCGTCACCCGAATGAATCCCTTGTAACCCCAAGGCGTCATCGGACGCAGGATCACGCCTTTTCGGACCAGCGCTTCATGAACTTTCATATCATCGGGTCCAACCTTCACAAAAATAAAATTGGCCCATGTGGGGAGGTAAAAGAGACCCATCTCCTGGAACTTGTCATAGTAAAATTGTCTCCCTTCCCAGACCATCTGAGTGGACAAACGAAAGTGCTCGCGGTCACTGAGCGCCGCAATCGCCGCCATCTGGCCAATGCGATTCACATTGAAGTTAGCGCGGACCCGGTTCAGGTATTTTATGATATCCGGACTGGAGATCGCGTAGCCCACGCGGGCACCGGCCAAGGCGTAAACCTTGGAGAAAGTCCGCAACACAATTACCGCATAGCCCTGGGAGATAAACTCCAATGCACGGGGATAGGCTGGATCATCGACAAATTCTCCGTAGGCCTCGTCAAAAATCACGATCCGGTCCTTGCCTACCGCTTTCAGAAATACTTCCACTTCCTTTTGGCGAACAATGTCTCCCGTTGGGTTGTTCGGGTTGGCGATTACAATGAGTTTCGTTCGGGGAGAGAGTCTTTGGGCCATCTCGGCCAAGTCCACCCGGTAGTCTTTCAGCGGAACGAGAAGATTTTCCCCTCCCATGATCTGGGTAATCTCCTGATAGCGATGATAGGTGGGTTTGGGGATTATCGACTCATCCCCCTGGTTGATGAAGGCAGCGCCGATGAAGGTGATCAGTTCACTGGAACCGCTACCGTGGAGGACCTGTTCCCACGTCACCCCGTAGGCAGAGGCAATTGCCGCCCTCAGGTTATAGCCCGATGGATCCGGGTAAACACTCATCTGGGCGGCCATCTCCCTTCCAACCTCAACGGCTTTGGGGGAGGGACCCAGCGGGTTTTCGTTCGAGGCGAGTTTGATGATCTCCGTGAGGTTATACTTGCGTTTCACCTCATCCAGAGAAAGCCCTGCGGATGACCCCTCAAGGTGACTTATCCCCTTTCTTAAAAGTTTTAATGCCTGCTCTTTCGACATTTTCTCCCCCTTTTCAGACGTGGTGCATGCTACATTACTTCCCTAGAGGCTCTTCGTTTTTTATTTGATAACGTATTGTTTTTTAACGGATAAGCATATTGACCTTCTGAACAGATTAATAATTGACATTTCTATAACATACTGCTAACATTGTGTCAACATATTTCTAAAGGAGAAATGAAAGGAGAAATAAAATGAAAAAAGTGAAAATTTTTTTCTTGTGATCACTCTTCTTTTGACGGTGGGAGCTACCTATGCCCAGAATTATCCAATAAGACCGGTGCGTATGATCATACCATTCGCGCCTGGAGGGGTATCGGATGTCGTAGGCCGTCTTATCTCGCCTGCTCTGGCCAAGGAACTGGGCCAGCAAGTCGTGATCGACAACCGTAGCGGGGCATCCGGCAACCTCGGGGTGGAGATTGCCGCCCGCGCTCCGGCCGATGGCTACACCATCTTGCTGGGCAATATCGGCGCTATGGCTATCAATCCGAGCTTCTTCCCCAAATTTCCGATAAAGCCGGTACAGGACTTTATCAGTGTAACCCTTGTGGTTGACTCTCCCACCGCTCTGGTTATTCATCCTTCATTACCTGTGAAGAGCGTAAAAGAATTCGTGCAATATGCCAAAGCCAATCCCTCTAAGCTTGATTTCGGCACCGCCGGCGCAAGCAGCAATGGTCGGCTCGAGATGGAAATATTCATGCGTGCGACCGGCATTCAACTTGTTCATGTTCCCTACAAGGGGGGGGCTGGAGCGTCAACTATCGGTTTATTAAGCGGAGAAGTCAAGTGTGCCTTTACATCACTCGGATCGGTTATGACGCACGTCAATGCCGGCAAGCTGAAAGTACTCGGTGTAGCTGCGCCCCAACGTGTCATGGCATTGCCTGATGTTCCGTGTTTCCCGGAGCTTGGATATAAAAACATGAAGAGCGGTTCCTGGCAGGGGATATTCGTTCCGGCCGGCACGCCGGTCCCGATTGTCGATAGACTTTTTACCGTCTTCACGACGGTGTTGACTGATTCCACGATTGTCAGACGTCTCCAAGAGCTCGGCCCACAGGTGGTGTTAAGCAAGTCACCTGCGGAGTTTGCCGTCTTCTTGAAGGAAGAAACCGACAAATGGTCCAACCTGATTAAAGAGATTGGCGTGGAAACAAACTAGCATCCTCAGGACGGGTTGAACACACCGACCCCTTTACATCTGATTTTGCCAAGGCTCACTTGTTTCCAGAATAATCGGTGAATAAGTTTAAACTTTAATTACCGGTTACCCCGGACACTTATGGGCAAGGCCACATAGTCCAAATGTTTTCCTCAAACGTCATTTTGGCAAGAACTTGGGTAAAACCACTTGGGCAAAAACTTCTTGACATGTAAGACTGTTCTTCATATCGTACGTCCCCACAAAGGCAGGACCCAGCTGCTTGTATGGCTCGATGCCCCCTTCGAGGATATGGAGCCCATCGATTCATGAAGCGATACATCATCAGGCGGTTTATTTTTGGGATTGTCGTTGTATGGATTGTATCCGTGATGATTTTCCTGGCCACACGGATCGGCCCCGA
>Ga0233425_10005581_pt1 | contig 19691 bp, 15 predicted proteins | sample Watercolumn_Towu_2_FD_181712 | JGI IMG/M metagenome (GOLD analysis project Ga0233425, IMG submission 181712) | Freshwater microbial communities from Lake Towuti, South Sulawesi, Indonesia - Watercolumn_Towuti2014_140_MG | ecosystem: Environmental > Aquatic > Freshwater > Lake | place... | reverse complement strand
ACAAAACATGGTAAATATAAGTGCTTCAATCCTTTGTGCAATCTGTGTAAATTTCTCTGTGAACTCTGTGGTTTCATAATTTAATTATATTCAATTATTTAGACAGGGTGAATAGTTACAAACAAAAAAAACTCAAAATCCCTGCTTTGTGATGCCGGAACTCTGAGTTTTTGCTTTTACCGAATCTCCTTTAAGGCAGCATGCTTTGCAGTTATTAATTCTCAGAAACCTCTATATTATCCAATTCCCATGTTGCACATGCTGAATTGGTCGAAGTGTACCTGAAGGCTATATGGACATTGGCTCCGATGAATGCCGAAATGTCCACTTTTCCTGAAGGAACCCATTCCCAGTTGTTACCACCGGGCGAAAGCATAACTTCCAGGTCAGTCCACGTAAAGGATTCCGGATCGCCTGATCCGTCGTAATCGGTTGAGATTTTAACCTGGAGAGCATTGCCGTTGTAGTTCTTTGCAGTTTCGATCGAGAGGAAAGCTGTCAGTATGCCGGAAAGATCGATTGATGGTGAAATCAACCAATCCTCGTTGGCATAATAAGTTCCCGCATATCCGCTCATAGTCACTCCGGGTGCAGGATTTCCGTAGCTTGTGCTGTAAGTCCAAACCTGATCACCCTCGAGGCTTATAGCTTCCCACTGTCCCATGCCTTCATCGAATCCTTCAAAAAATTTGATATTTCCGGTGCCGCCGTCGCAGCGAAGCCCGTTAAGCAATACCTCGGATGTTTCGCGGATAACGAGTTGCACATCTGCATCGTAGAGACTTGCAATAGCTTGTAATGGTCCTTTTCCCTGAGGAAGTATAGTATTGGCAAAACTAGCATAGCCGCTGGTTCTGACGATAAGCTGGTTACCGTCGCAGTCCTCGAGCATGTGATTTTCGTCAATGAAATGCGCTGAATCAGCATAGGTTTTACCCATTTCACTGTCGGTGAACTGAACACTGTCGAGCCTGATCAGCGTGCACTGGTAGGTGTCGATGTTGGTATTCAGCTCTTCAATGGTTACGGTTTTCGGCTCGTAAAATTTCCCTGTTGCAATTTTAAAAACATTGTCTGCAGGATGCAGGTTTTGAATTTCATAAAGACCATGATACAATTCAACGGTTCCTCCCTTCAGCAAAATTCTAACCGAATCACCCAGGTACATCCCGCTGGTGTAAATGAAGTTCAGCTGAATACCTCCGGTAGAGTCCTGTATGAACGAACTTTCGTAAATATTTCCCGATTTTTCGTCCATCACCACTACGCCAAACAGTGAATAGTTTTCGGTGAAAGTGTATATCCCGCCGCTGTCAACTAGCATTTGTTTTACCTGTGCAATGTTCAGAACCTTCGCAGGATCGAAAGGTATGGCTGTTGCCGGGGGTGCATCCGGTTTATCCTGGATACAACTATTTAATACGATCACTATTCCGGCTGTGATTGCGAATCCATATTTGATTATATTTTTCATCTGGAAATTTATTTAGAATTGAACTAAAACCTGAAATTTATATTAAGGAAAAACTGACGACCGTATAAATAGAAATAGAAAGGCGGGAACTTATCCATGTCGAACGGATCATACCTCCATTGCTCGTATCCTCCAATGGCTAAATCCTGAGTGTCGAGGATATTGCTGATGCTGAAACTAACGGAAACAAAGTAGCGCTTGATGTACCACGATTTACCGATATTGGCGTCGAGTGTGAACCCGGGGTCCGTTTTTTCCTGATCGAGAACCTCGGCACGTGCAGCATACTCCGGACCGTAGTTGGCTACGGCTTCGGCACTGCGGCGGTCAGGATTAAGATCGAGGTAAATGTCGTCGTAATAATTGATGTTGATCCCTCCGAAAATGTTTTTCGACGAGTAGTATTTTATACCTGCTGATGCTGCGGTTTGCGGAAATCCGCCATCGAAATAGCCTTTCAAATAGATCTGCCGGTTATCGAGAACTTCGGCGGTATTATCCACCGTTATGGTGGCGATGGGATTTGAATTGTAATAATACTGTCCCATTCCCAAAACACCGAACAGGGTTATGTTCTGCGTAACCTTGCCTTCGATACCCAGCTCGGTTCCCCAATGGATTTTATCGATTCCTGTCATCTGGAAGTTGCCGAACGACCGCAATACCTCATGATAGAAACTGCGCGAATATATCTGATCGGTAAACTCGGTGTAATAAACTGTTGCCCTTGCTTTGATGTAAGGTGACCGGTACAGATAGCTCAGATCGCCAGAAAGGATTTTTTCACTGGTGAGATTCCCGACTACCTCATTTCGGGTTCTCGGCGATATATAGGTTGCCCTGAAATAAGGAGCACGGGTCATGTACATGACATTGGCATCGATGAGGTGGCGACCGGTAATTTTATAGGTTCCGCCCGCTTTGAGCCCGAAATCAGTAAAGGTTTCTTTTTTCGAATCCCCGTAAGAGTCGTTCGGGAACTTGCCGTTGCGCATATTCCCGGTCCGCCAGAATTCGGTGTAGGAAACTGTGCCGCCTGCAAAGAATTCTATTTTATTGTACTTAAAATCAGCCTGAGCGAAAATGTTATATGTATTGATGTTTCCAGTATAATCGTATCCAAACTTGTCGCCTTCTTTAATCACCTGGTTCGGATGATTCAGATCATTCTGAATGGCAGGGGAGCCTTGAGGATAATCCCGCTCAGCGAATTTATCCCAGTTGTGGTAAAAATCGCCGCCGAGGAGATCGTCAACCACTTTAAATTGGAATGTCTTGAACCAGTCGAGGTTTACGCCTGTACTTAGCTGAATATGATCGTTGAGGCTTTCCTGAAGGTTGATATTGATACCTTTCTGGTACTTGTCATTCCTCCGGTCCTCGATGATATAATTTGAAAGATTCCCTGTGTAGGCGCTTCCCTCCGCCCCGTCCACATTATACATGGTGTAAAGGTTCTTAGAGTTGACGAAATAGAAGAAATCAAAATCGAGCTGTCTGAAGCTTTCGTCATTAATCCAAAGGTACTCTCTTTGATCAGCGGTAAGCCCTTTGAAATCACGATCATCACTAGGAAGGTTCCTGTAATAATCCGGGCGCGGGTCAGCAGCATCGTACCAATCGAGCCGTGTAGAGCCGCCTCTTCCAAACGCATAATACACCGATGAAGTAAGTTTCGTCTTTTCGTTCAGTGTCCAGTAATGGCTCAGAACCATCATCGGCTGGTGATAATTCGAAATGCTTGAGTTCCTTTTTTCACCATTCTGGTAACCCCAATAAGGATTATAATAATTCGAACCGGCAAGGTCATAAGCCTTCTGAACACTGGCTCCGTTTCGACCGTGCTTATTGGGTGAGCCGAATCCAACAAAACCGATGCTGTGCTTTTTGTTCAGCTTCTTTTCAACCGACAGAAAATAGCTGTAAGCATCATAAAAAGTACCTTCCACATAGCCTTCCTCTGCCCAACGTTTCGAACCGGAAGCGGTAACAGCCCAGCCGTTCTTCATTAATCCGGTCGAGTAAAGAAACATCAGCCTGTTTCGGTAATTACGGTTAGTAAGCGAATAGGTGAACTTTATCTGTTTGCTGAACGAAGAGGCGCGGGTGATCATATTCGTGACGCCGCCGGGCTGTCCGAAGGAATAGCGGGATGAAGCAATCCCGGTTTCAACTTCCTGGTTGCGGGTAACGTCGTTCAGCCCTCCCCAGGCTGACCAGAAAGCCCTGCCGGTTTCCATGTCGTTAAGCGAAATACCATTCATCAGCACGGAGTTGTATTCCGACTCATAGCCCCTGATTTTATAATAGGTTTGACCAAATACAAATCCGGCGGTAGAAACATAAATATCGTCCGATGACTGAAGCAATCCGGAAATTTCCTGGGTTTGCTCATCGCTTTCGAGGTCTTCAGCCAGCATGGTCACCTGGGGAATATCCGATTTGTCGGGCTTTCGTTTCAGCGTGTCGCTCTCCTGCGCGGAAGCAGCCAGCATGATCACCAAAGTTAGCAATGAAAAAAGTAATTTTCGTATCATAAATTTTAAAATTTCGAATGATGAAGGGGAGCAAAAATAAATAAAATGGTCAAAAAACAATGGTTTAACGGTTCTAAATTAGGATTCTTTGAAAAGGCTCAAATTACTGCAATGCCGGAATATTTCCTTTAAATTGTATTCCTGTCGCCCGGATGGCTGATATTTGTTTTGTATTATTTTCGCAAGCTCAATGACAAGGTAGTCGGATGAGCCGATCGAAGAAAAAAACAGAAATTGCTGCCTCGGCAGATGATGTGAATTACAGAAATAAATATCCTTCAGTAGCGGATGAAAAAAACAATCGCATGAAAAATTTTATCTTCAGCCTTCTTTTCCTGGCAATTGCAAGTGCAATAGCCACCCGGATCACAGCACAGGACAGCACAAAATTCAAAGTTGCAGTCATTGGATTTTATAATATCGAAAACCTGTTCGATACTATTAACGACATTGGGCTCGAAAACAGCGAGGAATTTACCCCGCAGGGAGTCAATAAGTGGAATACAGAGCGGTACAGGAATAAACTGAACAACATAGCAATGGTAATTTCTAAAATCGCTGCCGAAACCAGCCCGGACGGTGTGGCTATACTCGGAGTGACCGAAATAGAAAACCGGCGCGTACTCGAGGATCTTGTTAAATATCCGCAGATTGCCGAAAGGAATTACCAGATCGTCCACTACGATTCGCCCGACCGCCGCGGGATTGATGTGGCGTTGCTTTACCAGCCGAAATATTTTACTGTTACAAACAGTCGTACGCACCCGCTGACGATGCCGGACGATACCGGTTTTAAAACCCGTGACCAGCTTGTGGTTTCGGGATTATTTGACGGTGAACCGATGCATGTGATCGTTAACCACTGGCCGTCGCGGCGCGGCGGCGAGCGTGCCAGCCGCCCCAACCGGAATGCTGCCGGCGATCTCAGCCGCCATATCGTGGATTCGTTGCTTGCACTGGATCAGAATGCCAAAATCTTTGTGATGGGCGACCTGAACGATGATCCTGTTAATCCAAGCGTAAAAGATCACCTGCGCTGCAAAGGCAAAAGAGAAGAACTGGCTCGGGGGGACATGTTCAATCCGATGTTCAAAATGTATAAAGACGGAATCGGATCGCTTGCTTACCGCGATACATGGAACCTGTTCGACCAGATCATCCTCTCGCAGGGATTGCTGGGCGATGATAAGACTACTTTCAAATTTTATAATGCCAAGGTGTTCAATAAAAATTTCCTGAAGCAGCAGGAGGGCGCCTATGCCGGTTACCCTTTACGCACTTTCGCCGGCGGCGTTTATATGAACGGCTTTTCCGACCACTTCCCGGTTTATGTAACACTCATCAAGGCGGTGAAGTAATTGAGGCATGCGATCAGTCAAAAGCCTGAAATGATATGATCGGTTAAGACAGATCCGCAGCCAATCAGGGAGAAACAGGTTACTACAGAGTTCGACTCGTCAAAAAAAAATCCGGCAGCGATTTACTGCCGGATCAGCGTTATTTGAAACTTTCTCATTCGTCGAACTCAACTGTTAGTTCATGGATTGCCGCCGGATTGTATGGTGTAAGCCCTGCAATAAGATTTACCAGCGGATCATAAGCCGGAGAGGGTGGCGTGCCACCCTGGATAAATCCATCATGGTTAAAGAATCCCGGCGCTTCGGTATTGTAAAGGTATGCCTGCACACTGGTGCTGTCGATCCAGGGCCAAACGGCATAAATCTGTTCGGTGAAAACAGTCTTAATTGAATTGTCAACCAACAGTACTTCACGGTCGCCGGAGTCGAGGGTGTTCGGGGGTAATCCCACTTCTGCCACACCGATATCTTCGCTTTGCCTGCCGGCTGCAACAAAAGCCCAATCGAAACCGGTATCCGAGGTAAAGAATTTTGCATTGGGATGTTCAGTATTCCCGTAAACGCTTACCGTTTCGTCATTCTTCCCGACAAACATTTTCAAAGTGGAGACGGAATATGGATTCTCCAGTGGATCTTCGAGTGGAAGTCCGTCAAGGGTCACGATCATGTGATAAGCATAACCCATACTGCCTGTTTCGCTGTAATCGATACGGTACATGGTTTCCATGAATTTGGGATCGGTGTTGCGATCGAGGTTGTACGGGTTCAGGATGGAGATGCCTTCGATCGGATTCTTATCCCAGAAAACCTGCGCGGCTGTGCTTTCAACTGCATCGGCGCCGGAATCGGTAATGGTCATCTTATATTCCCATGTGTGATCTTCGAAAAGAGCATTTTCGATGATCACCACGGTTTTCAGCCTGCCATCGGATTCGCTGGTGAAAGAGAAGGTCATGGGCTGGCTCAGGTGATACAGGCTGATGGCAAGGATCAGCTCGCCGACCACTCCGGCGGCATGTTCGCCCACGTAAATAAAAGTCCGCAGGTGGTTATAAATATCGTTACCCTGGAGTGTGTCGATATTGGCATCTTTATAATACTCATACGAGCTGATGGAGTTAGGGATGTCAATGGTGAACCGTTCGGGGATGATGTTTTCCTCCGTTGCGGGAGGTTCGGATTCGTTCTTGTTGCACGATGGGAGGATGACTGTCATTAGCGCTGCTGCAAGGATTGTCAATACTTTCAGTGTTTTCATTTTGTTTACTTTTTTTGTTTGTGAATTTTCTCTTTGAGCCAAATACACGGAGAGTGCAGAATACCCTTAGTCGGTTACCATGAATAACAAAAAAAATAAATACAAATGGAATTTCGCTCAGTGAACCTCGGCGTCCCATTTTTGTTTCTCCGGGGTAATTTTCACACCTCCACCAATTTCTCAAATTATATTATTCGTGCATTCGCGGCTGTTTTCTCAATTAAATTTGCATTCTGAAATTCAAACAACAGATGGTTCTTATTTGCATGTTGCGGGGTATTAACGTCAGCGGGCAGAAAAAAGTCCCGATGACTGAACTGAAGATTCTCTTCGAAAACCTGGGCTTCACCCATGTTACCACTTATATCCAGAGCGGAAATGTAGTTTTTACATCCGGCAATTCAAAACTGACCGCCGTTGCAAGTCTGATTAGAAAGGGAATTTATAAGCATTTCGGTTTTGATGTCCCTGTGATATTAAGAACTCCCGGAGAGCTTCAGAAAGCAGCCTCGATAAATCCTTTCCTCAAAGAAAAGGACATCGATCCCGAACGGCTTTATATTACATTTCTTGAAACCGAGCCAGCCAAAGACAAGCTGGACAAAATAAAGGATGTCCGTTTCGAACCCGAACGCTTTTTCATCCGTGAAAAGGAAGTTTATCTATATTGTCCGAACGGATACGGCAGGGCAAAACTTAACAATAACTTCTTCGAAAGCAAGCTGAAAGTAACCGCAACTACCCGCAACCTGAGAACCGTTGACGAGCTGCTGAAGATCGCCTCCGGAATAAAATTATAATCCATCATAAACTTTATGACCCAGGCTGAAATAGCACAGAATCGTTTAATAAGCCAGAAGATCAGGTCCTCTGGATTTACAAGCGCACTTGATGTTGTAAGCTGGATGGGAGCAGTCCAGGCACAGGATTTTGCGATGGCGCATTGGGCAATCGGCTTAAGGTCTCCCGGTTCCAATGCCAGTGAAATCAAAGAATCACTCAACCAAGGCGAAATCCTCAGAACCCATGTGATGCGCCCGACATGGCACCTGATCCCAGCCGAAGATATTTACTGGATGCTTGAGCTGACGGCTCCGCAGATCAGGGCTGCGACAAGAATAAGGCATAAGCTGCTGGGATTGGATGAGAAATCGGAAACCCGTTGTTTTAAAATCCTTGCAAAGGAAATCGGGAAAACCGATAGCAGTACACGGGAAGAATTGTCGGATGCTTTCAGATCTGCCGGGATCGAAAATAAAGACAACCGTTATGCGCACATCCTGCTTAGGGCTGAGATTGCAGGTCTCATTTGCAGCGGGCAGGTAATTGGAGGCAGGCAGACTTATGCACTCTTGCAGGAAAGGGTTCCCAAAAGAAAGATTCTTACAAGGGATGAATCACTTGCTGAACTGGCGGTGCGGTATTTCAGGAGCCATGGTCCCGCAACGCTCAGGGATTTTATATGGTGGTCAGGCTTAAGGGCAAGGGATGCAAGACAGGCGCTGGAAATGGTGAAGGACAGGTTCATTTCAACAAAGGTGGAGGAGAAAGAATTCTGGTTTTCAGAAGCCAATCTGTATAAGGCTTCTCAGAATACAACTCTTCATTTGCTTCCGGCTTATGATGAATTCCTTGTGGGCTACAGCGACCGGAGCGCTTCACTTCCTGAATCAGTGAATAAAAAAACCATTTCGGTAAATGGAATTTTCTATCCTGTAATCCTTATAAACGGCGTGGTGGCAGGACTATGGAAAAGAACCACAAAGAAAGGACATAGCGGGCTGCAAGCTGATTTTTTTAGAAAACCAGCCCTGAAAATTCATGAACAGTTAAAGCAAAAAGTCAAGGAGTTCGAGCGGTTTTGGGAAAAGTGGTGACGATTATTTTTTCATGTCACAATTCTCAATGCGCACAACCCGGTCGTTTCAGACTTACGCAAGCAGGGTCTTATGCCTGTGGGGTTCACTATGTCGGCTTTTATCTGGTGATTACTTGATAAATGTGAAAAATTCATGAATTTTCAGGTTAATTAGTACATTTGTATCAATCTTGAAAAAAAAGTAATTTCATTGGAATAAAATGAAATATCAAGAAAAAATATTTGAGGAAATTAAAACTATAGCCAGAAAATATTTTGCGGATGCAGAAATAATGTTGTTCGGATCAAGAGCAAGAAAGGATTTTCACCCTGCGAGTGATTACGATATACTTATTATGATCCGAAAGAGCATTCCGGTAAAGGATAAACTAACCTTAAAAACAATGATCCGTAAGGATTTGCTGGAATCGAACATACGAACAGATATCCTGATTCAAAGCAAACAGGAAATTGAAGAAAAGAAATTGTTACCGGGTCATATAATCCGGACCATATTAAAGGAAGCAATCCTTTTGTGATTATGGAAAAGTCTGATTAAATAAAAAAATGGCTTTTTAGGGCGCATGAAGACATTGCAGTAATTGAAAGTCTTGTTGACTCAGGAGTTGAGTATTATACGAGTTCGATATGCTTTCATGCGCAACAAGCTGTTGAGAAATTTCTCAAAGCTTTTTTAATATTAAATGATGTTGATTTTCCCAAGACACATGATTTGGATTTTTTACTAAAAGAGTGCAAAAAGATAAACAAAAATGTTTTTGAAGTTGATCTAAAAAATTTAACCGAATTTGGAGTAGCAGTAAGATACCCTGACGATTTCTACGTTCCTGATGTTAAAGAAACTCTGGAATACCGGCATATTGCGCTTGAAGTTAAGGAAATCGTTGAAAAGATGGTTTCCCAGACACTGTAATTACTCCGCAACCACCGTATCCGCCACTACCGAACATGCACTGAAATAACCCAACCCTCCGTTCGAAATATTGGTCGGCAGGTTGCCGCGGGCATCCTCGAAAAGACTCCCCTGCCACTCGGTTTCTGCAAGCAGCGCACGCAGGTACGCGGCAAAATCTTCGGTAAGGGAATATTTTCTGACGATCAGGATGCTGCCTGCCGGAAACAAAACCTCCTCTTTCTCCTGCGGAAAAACAATATGACTGACATCGATCGTATTCAGTGTATAATGCATCATGCGTGCTTCGGTAAGGGTGTCGGTCAATGTGGAATCGACAAGATGAGACCAGGATATCCGAACCTCATACATCGCCAGATCATCAGGATTGTAGCCGGGAGCTGTCCAGTTTACTTTCCGGAGATTATTGTCTGCCGCAATTACCTGCAGGGGCATGCTGGCAATGACAGGAACCATGCCTGTGGAAGATGAATAGACCTTTCCGCCGGTTTGAACGGTTAGGGTATAAGTCTTATCGATAGAGGCGCCTGCCGGCTCTTCGCCCAGATAAGTTCCTGGATTCTCCGGCGATTCGGCAAAGTTCATCTCCGCCGTTCCGTTGCTGACTGTGACCACCGCCCCGCTCACCGGAATGCTTTCCCCGTTGATATTGCCGAACGGCTTGCTCAGCTTCACGGTCTGTTGCTTCACTTCGTTCGTGAGGATAGCATCCACGACAACCGTTTTCAGGTCACCCGGAACAATTTCCCAATTCGTCTTCTCCTCGCATGATGGCAGCAGGATAATCAGCAAAACCAATTTAAAGAGCCAGCCTTTCATCAGATTTTGAATTTATAGGTTATTGACGGCATGATCCCGAGAAGGTAGGTTTGTGTGGTTACAACCAGGTCGGTTCCGTACAGGTTAGCCGGAACAAGGAACCGATTCTCGCCTTCCATCTTGTTGAAATTGACCGAAACCGCATTGTGCCGGTTGTAGAAGTTATAAATACCGAATGCAAGTGAATGCTGGAACTTCCGCTCCGGCTTATTCAGGGTCCACGTCAGAGCTATGTCCAGCCTGTGATAGTCGGGCAACCGGTCGTTGTTTTTATTGCTATAAAGCGGTACCGTACTCCCGTTAAAGTCATAAAATCCCGTTGGTGTTGTGATTGCCGAGCCGGTGTAATAAATCCAGTTTGCTGAAAGGTTAACCTTTTTCCATGCATTGTACGACACAAAAACCGACAGATCGTGCGGGCGGTCGTAAAAGGGCGGGAAAGCTTCGTTGTGATTAACCCCTTCAATCTTTAATCTGACCTTCGAAATTGTGTAGCTGATCCATCCGCTTAATCTGCCCTGTGTCCTGCGAACCAGGAATTCAATTCCCAAAGCTTTTGCTGTTCCGAACCGCAGTTCGCCTTCGATCAGCGGATTCAGGAGCAGGTTCGAATGAGGCTCATAATCCACCTGGTTTCTGAGGATTTTGTAATAAGCTTCAGCCGTGACCTCAAAGTTTATTTTCCTGAAGTACCTGACGATTCCGACAGCAACCTGGTCGGAACGCTGGGGTTTGATGTTCGGACCTGCCGGCAGCCAAAGCTCAAAGGATGTAAAAGGACTGAGCGAGTTCGAAAGCAGGTTGAGGTACTGGTGATAAATTCCAAAGCTGATCTTGGCAGACAGGGTAGAGTCGAACAGGTATTTCAGGCTCAGCCGTGGATCCGGGTTAACATAAGTTTTAAAGGATTCGTTTTCACCATAGACAAGAGTGTCGGTGACAAGATAATTCGTATCGAATGCATAAAGTGTCGAAGGACCCTGGTCGGACCATAAGGAAAGCCGGATGCCGGCACTATAAGAAAGCTTTCTGGTCAGGTTTTGTTCGCGGCTGAAATAGAGGGCAGTTAGCGACGACTTAATCTTCGAAACCACAGGGAACACATATCCCGGTTCTTCCAGTTCCAGATTGCCGGGATTAAAGGTATATAAGCTTTGGTTAATTCCCATTTTCAGGGTAAGACCCTGCTTGCGGAAGTAAGTAAAGTCGTAATTGAGATTGAGACTGCTGATTTCAGAAAGCCACTTTACTTTGGTCAGGAGGGCATAGTTATATGAGCTGCCGAAAAGGGTGAGGTTCGAAAAGAGTTTTTTGCTGAACACATGATTCCACCGGAGTGAAGACGCCAGGTTTGTCCAGCGGATACCTCCGGTTTCGTTGTTCACGTTGTTGGTGAAATTATCCTTACCGTAATAGATGGAATAGAAAATCCTGTTGTTGGGATTGAGTGTGTAATTTAATTTGCCGTTGAAATCATAAAGGTAAAGATCGCTGTTCGGCGCTGCCGTCCTGTACAGCCATCGGAAATTGGAATGCCTGAAGGAAGCGTAAACCGATGCTTTTTCCCGACGGATGGGTCCTTCAAGAGAGACCCGGTAAATCAGCGGATTCAGCATCCCGTTTACCTCGTACCTGTTCATGTTTCCGTCCCTGGTCTGGATATCAATCAGGGAAGAAATCCGGCTGTCTTTTTCAACAGGCATGTCGGCTTTATAAATACTGATATTTTTTGCCACTTCGGGAATGATCACTGAATAATAACCGAACAAATGTGATGGGTTGAAAACCGGCGCTTCATCGATCAGGATCAGGTTCTGATCCTTGTTTCCGCCTCTGACAAAGAAAAAGGAAGATCCATCGCTGTGTGTTTTTATTCCGGGAAGCGTCTGGAGGCAACGGTTCAGCCCGATTTCGCCTGCAAACTCCGGCATGAAAACCAGGTTTTTCGGATTCACATTGATGCGGCTCGTCTGGCTTTTTTCAATCGCTTCAATCCGGGGATCTGTGGTGACGATCACTTCACCCAGTTGTTTGGAATTGAAAACCATGCTTTGGTTGATGGTCAAATCATTTTCCAACCGGATATGCGTCTGTTGAGTTTCAAACCCGACAAATGAATAGTGGAGAGTATAATCTCCTCCCGGAAGTGTGACTGAATAATATCCGTACGAGTTGCTCATTGTACCGGTCCCGGATTGAGCGATCATGACCGTTGCCCCCGGAAGGCTTTCGGAAGTTGCCTTGTCGCGTATAAATCCGCTAATCGTGAAGGATTGTCCAGGCACTGTTTTCTGCTTGTGCTTTTTAATGACGATTTGGTTTCCGACAAGTTCAAATTCCAGCCGGAACGGCTGGAGGATTGTTCTGAGTGCCTCATCCATCGGTTTTTGCATGACTTTCAGGGTAATAACAGTATCCGGAATGATACGGCTGTTGTATGAAAAATGAATGCCGGTTTGTGCTGAAATCATTCCGAAAACCTTCTCAAGTTGTTCATCCCTCGCATCTATTGAAACCGGTTTTGCCAGAATATTCTCCTGCCCGAAAGCAGGAACCGAACTCAGTCCTGAGCAGGCTAATATGATTATGAATGTCACACTTCTGATAAAAGAACTATGCTGCCCGGTATGTTGAACAAGCCAAAAAGCCGAAATCAAGAAGAAATTCCGCGAATTAAAACTTCTTGTTTCCTTGTGCCTCCGTGCCTTCGTGGCAGGAAATGAAGGGATCGTTTTGATAACCGGCAATAAATTTGAATTCAGGTTCCTTTTAACTTCCATAATCATTCCGCGGATTATTTGGAGCAAGTTGTCCCCGAAACCTGGATCGCCCCGTCCTGAGTCCTGACATCAAAACCAAAAGTAGCTGCTATGATTTCCATTACCGTGCTGCAGGGATGATTATCGAATGTGGCAGTCAGCCTGCAGTCGAGGATTGCAGGAGTCAGTACCCTGATTTTTACGCCATAGGTTTGTTCTATCCTTGCAAAAACCGATGCGAGAGATTCATCATGAAATACCAACAGTCGGGTTTTCCAGGAAATGAAGTTCGGATCCTCGTTCAATGACTTGCTGACAATTGCATCCTTTTTGCTGAGTGTCCCCTTTTCGCCGGGATTTATGACCAGCTCCTGCAATCCGGCAACCAGCGATACTTTACCCGAATTCACGATCACCTCCACAGCAGGAGAATCCTGTCTGGCATTCATGTAAAACGAAGTACCAAGCACTTTCACCTCTGTGGCGCCAGCCCTGACAATAAACGGTTTTTCCTTGTCGTGAGTCACTTCGAAATAGGCATCGCCATCGAGTTCAAGCCTGCGCTCCTCTCCCTTGAATTTCAAAGGGTAGCTCAGCTTCGACCGACGGTTAAGAGTTACCTGCGATCCATCGGGAAGAGTTTTGGAGACGACATCTTCCATTGCTGTAAGTTCAACCAATGTCGGTTTTGAGAAAAGATAGTACAACACACCTGCAAGCACTGCAAGGATAATGAAAGCAGCCGCCATGCGCAGCAAGGGTGCGGGCATTCTGACCTTTCCGGCTTTCCTTGAGGTTTCCGGATGAATCTCCTCCGGCGTAAGCTTTTCACATAGAACAGCCCACTCCTGTTCCACAAATGCATGGGAGTATGGCTTTCCTTTTCCTGCTGCTATCCATATCTTTTTATACCCGGCAAAAATCCTGGCATTTTCATTGCTTTCTGTCACCCAGTCTTCAAGCCGCCGGATTTCCTCAGCATTTGCTTCGCCCGTCAGGTACTTCCCGATCAGCTTCTCAAATTCAATATGTTTGTTTTCATTATTCATTTTGTCATCATGAATACACCCGAACCGGGATTTACCCTTATAGAAATATAAATGTGAAGATGGAAAATATCGAACACAATCCGAAAAACATTTGCAAAACGAAATTGCTGCGCCTTCCCTAATTGTTCTTCGCTAAAACTCCGCGACAACGAAGAGCTCCAGCGACAGCGTGATCCGCCCTTTCGGCGGGAGATGCTTTCCGAATATGTACAACAGGGCGTCATCATTTCCAGAAATTAAGTATCACCAGCCACAAAATCAAAAGCAACTCCTTTAACTCCTCCCGGAGTATCCTCAACGCCTTCGAAATATGCACTTCCACGGTTTTCACCGAAATGTTCAGCTTCAGCGCAATTTCGTTGTACTTCATTTCTTCGAACCGGCTCAGCTCGAAGACTTCACGGCATTTTTCGGGAAGATTGTCCATGGCTTTTTCAATTTTACCGGTTAATTCCTCGCTTTCGGACAAGGAAGTGTCAAACGATGGAAACTTCTCCTCGATCTCCACATCCAAAACAAGGCTGACGAACTTTTTATGATCGCGGATATAGTTCAGGCACCTGTTCCTCACCGACGTGAACAAGTAAGCTTTAACCGACACTCCCGGCTCAATTTTATCTCGTTTCTGCCACAGATTTACAAAAACATCCTGCACGATCTCACGGGCGGCATCCCTGTCGCGGATATAGCCCGATGCAAATCCGCAAAGTGGTCCGAAATGCATCCGGAACAACTGCTCGAAGTCTTTTAAACCGAAATGAATATTTGAGTTTTCCTGAATCAAGCGATAAACGGGATTTATGGCAAAATTAAGATTTATTCATCAGAACACAGCGCATGGGCAAACGCGTGAAGCAGTAATCAGACAATTGGGTGCGCTGTATTACTTTTTTAGGCTACATTTTATTTTGATGTGCTGTAAAGAATGTAAAACTGAACCTGATCTGCTTTTTATTAGACAGAATGGTTATTTTTGCAATATAACAAAGAAGCAGTATTCAATAGCCCGTAGAGCCTGCCCCGCTAAAAGCGGGGGCTTATATATCAATAGAATTAGATTGTTTAGGATTCTTATTGTCCGTAGGACATAAACAAACGCAATATCAATGGCAAATACGTATACCCAATTGTTCCTACATTATGTTTTTGCTGTGCAGAACAGGTTATGTCTGATCCATGATAATTTCAAATACGATAGTTGTTGATTCCCTACGGGAAATCCTTTTCAGGCTAGCTCTTTTCTATGAAGATTAATGCCCTACGGGCAAAGGGTTCATCACTTACCCTGTACATATTTACCAAGCCTAATTGAGCACTATAATATTGCCAGCACATCAAAATATTATTTAGCCCTTTTTTTAAAAAGAACCGGGGGTTGGATTTTTTTTGTATAAATTTACAACCGAATTAAGCTGATAGCTCAAAAAATGTTGAATATGAAAACAATAAAACCCGGTAAAGCTTTTTTCATAAGAGTTTTTATTCTAATTATTCCTTTTCTATTTATTGGCTTTTCTACAGGAGATAGCAAAAGCGAATATTGCATCCCCCTTGCCGCATGGAGCGTTACTGCCGGAGATATCGACATGGATGGTGACAACGATATAGTAGTAGGGCATAACTATAGTTCGCAAACTCAATGGAGTGGTGTAAGTTTTCTCTTAAACGATGGTAATGGCACTTTTTATCTTTATGATTCATTGTTTTTATTTTCATGGCAAACTAATATTTATTCAGTAAATTTAAACACAAATATAGTTCCAGAAATCATTGCAAGACACTATGAAAATGAAACACAATACATGGCAATTCTCAAATACGAACAAGGTGTTTATGTTACTAATCTTTTTGACATGTTATATGGTATTTCCGGTCATAATATTGGTGATGTAAATGGTGATGGTTTTATTGATATTGTAATTTATTCAAGCGATTTTAATAATAAGTTTTGGGGGCTTATGTATAACGATGGTACTGGAAATTTTTCAATTCCGGAATACCATTTTGTAACTGACTATTTTCCGAATGCATTAGTATGTGGTCTTCTTAATGAAGATAACCGAGCCGATATTGTTGTATGCGGTCAAAGCACTGAAGTTTATTTCAGCTATCCTGAAGGTTTTCAACTAATGGAACTGGAAACGAATAGTTTTAAAGAAGGGGTGTCAATTGTTGATTTTGATTTGGATAATGATAATGATTTGCTTACATTTTGCGGTATATATTTTGGTGATTTATCATCCATTACCATCTATCAAAACCATGGGAGCAATCTATTTGACACGCTCGGTGAATTTTACTTCCCATTTAAAGCCGACAAGTTCTTAACTGCTGATTTTAACAACGACAGTCTTCCTGATGTTTTATTCCAATTACTGAATAATTCGGGCTATTTCCTCTATTACAATAAAGGCAATTTTCAGTTCGGAGATTCGCTATTTATTGCAGTCCCACCTTCAAATCCTCCCGAAGGGTGGCGGAATTGCCACATTGCCGATTTAGACGGGAATGGATTTAATGATATTGCCGTTGTAAAAACCATTAACGCTTACATACCCGACAATCTTGTTATTTTATTTAACGACGGGAATGGGAATTTTGTCGAAAATCCTATAACGAGTTCCCAAACCTCACACTCAGAATTTCAAACTTCGAACCTGAATTGTTATCCCAATCCATTTAAATCAGAGGCTACATTTGAGTATATAATAAAAGAAACAGCAAAAACGGAGCTGTCGGTTTACGACCTTCAGGGAAGATTAATCGCAAGTTTAACCAACAACGATCAGAAAGGAGGTAATAATAATAAAATAAAATGGGACGGGTTTGACGTAGTCGGCAAACCTTGCAAGCCCGGTCCCTTAGTCGCTTACCTGATGGTAAACGGTAAAGTCCGCCAATCAATCAAGTTAATAAAGTTAAACTAAATTTTAGGTTCAATTTATCTCCTCCAATCTCATTCCCTTCTTATCCATATTAGTTCCTAACTGCTCCTGCCGGTTCCTTCCAGTACCAGTTTTTCCTCTGCACCCTGAACATCCTGAAATTTTTAACGTTTTATTAAAACCCTTTGACTTGGGTCGAAGGCGTTACGATTTAGTTAGCGAAGCGGGAAGGGAATGAAATTTTCCACCGCAGTTTTTTAATGAAGAGATATTGTTAATGGAAATCCTGCTCGTGATATTATTGGCTCTTGTGATTGGGTTATCTTTCTTTTTCACGATCCTCTGGCGCTCGAACCGCCGAAACCTTCTCCTGGTGCGAAATGTGATAAATTCATTTGCTCATCCGTTTTATGTCATCAATGCCAACAATCACAAGGTTGAGTTTGCAAATCCTGCCGCCCTGTCGCAGCATCTGCCTGTAAACAACCGGTGCCACACTCTGAAAGGACAGATATCCAAACCTTGCCGGGGTGAGGATTGCAGTTGTTCCCTCCAAAACCTTTACAAAACAGGTGAAAAATATAAAACCGAAGACCTCGAAATCGAAGTGAATGGTGAGACCGAATATTATGAACTGCATGGGTTCCCGATATTCAATAAAAATAATGAGCTTATCAAGGTGATTGAATATAACAGGGATATTACTGCTCGTCGCAAGGCGGAAATTGCTCTTTCACAATCGGAAGAAAAGCTTCGCAAAGCCATTGCTGCCAGGGAAAAATATTTTTCCATCCTGGCTCACGATGTTAGAAATCCATTTAATTTTCTTATAGGCATCACCGATCTCCTTCGGAGAGATCTGGATGAAATACCCAGAGATCAGCTTGAGCAAATGCTGGATAAAATCCATAAAACCTCGATTCAAACCCATCGGATTTTCGAGAACCTGTTGTTCTGGGCTCAGGCGCAAACCGGCGAAATCAGGTTCTCACCTAAGTTTATTGACATACGCGAACTGATTGAAGAAAATATTGAAAATGTCAGGGTATTTGCTGAATACAAAGGTCTCGAAATAGGTTCGGAAAACATAAACGGCATTTTTGCTTTTGCTGACGAAAATATGGTTAAAACGGTTATGAGAAATCTGCTGATGAACGCCATTAAGTTCACCGAAAGGGGGGGGAGAATAACAGTAACAGCAGAACAGAACGATGAAATGACCGAAATCAGTGTAAAGGATACCGGCGTCGGGATAGAAGAAGAAAACCAGCAAAAACTCTTCAACCTCGAGTCCAATTTCTCTACGGAGGGAACTGCCCGTGAAAGTGGATTCGGATTAGGTTTGCTGGTCAGCAAGGAATTCGTCGAAATGAACAAAGGAAAGATAAGCTTCACGAGTACTTACGGAAAGGGCAGCACTTTTAAGTTCACGTTACCGAAAGAGTGAGGAGTCTTGAGTCTTTAGTCTTTAGTCTATAGTATCTAGTGGGATATGAGAAATTCATCAATTCTCCATGTCTCTTCGTGCACTCCGTTTCTCCGTGGTTAAATCACACCCCTTTCCCAAACCCAAATCTCCGCTTCATCAATTCTTTGGAACTAGCTTAATACCATTTAAATATCCTTAATCCTGCACCAAAGAAAACAACCCCGATTGCCACAAGTATAAAAAATGAAGCAGAGACATCCATGATCCCGGCTCCTTCGATGATCAGGCTTCGGATGCCATCGGCAACCATCGTAAGGGGCAGTTTCTGAATGAAGGGAATACTCCAGTCGGGGAAATTATGGTAGCTGAAGAAGACGCCCGACAACACCATCATTGGCATGACCACGGCATTAATGAATCCATTCCCGACCTCGGTACTTGAGGTGTGACATGAAATAAACACGGCGATCCCTGCAAAAGCAATGTTCCCTGCAATAAATAATGCGATCAGCGCCGGGATATTTCCCTGGATTGTAATCCCGAAAACGAGCCACGAAAACAGCAATAGCAGACCCGATTCAACGAAGTTCATTCCTACCCTCACCGTGATCAGCCCGATCAAAAAATAGGATTTTTTCATTGGAGTAGCCACCATCCTTCGCAACAGCTTTTTCGATCTTTTCTCTATAATTCCGTAGCTCAAACCCCACATGCACGACATCATTACACCCATCGCGATCAAACCGGGAACCAGGAAGTCGATATACCTTGTACCGACCAGGGTCAAAGGCTCAACGTTTTCGTTACCGGGATCCGTAACGGGATTTCCCCGGTTGAAAAGTCTTACCAGCTTCAGATAGGTTAGCTGGGCATCGGGATTCAATGGATCGAAATGATAAGAAATAGTTCCGTTTTTTTCCTCCATCACCACTGCGATATTTCCACGCTTAAGCAAAACCATGGCTTCATCCCAATGGGTTGGAATAAAGAACAGCGTGGTATTTCCCATTTTTTCGTCGGGTAATTCAATCCTGTAGTTGCTGTTTCTTTTACTTGCAGAGTCTTTAATACAAAAACGGTTCAGAAGTTCCAAGATTTTCGGATCGGCACCGTCATCAGTTACACTTTCGCCAGTACTGCCGATTATAGCAACCTTTCGCTCAATATCCTGCTTCTTCGAAAAAGCAATGCCCAGTCCGAGTGACATGAGGATCGGAAAAGCGATTCCCCAGAACAGGATGCCGGGTTCGCGGATCATTTCCTTGCAAGAGGAAATGATCAGAAGATATAATTGGTGGTTCGCGATTCTCTTAATCATTCAGGCGTCTTCC
>Ga0233425_10005580_pt1 | contig 19693 bp, 16 predicted proteins | sample Watercolumn_Towu_2_FD_181712 | JGI IMG/M metagenome (GOLD analysis project Ga0233425, IMG submission 181712) | Freshwater microbial communities from Lake Towuti, South Sulawesi, Indonesia - Watercolumn_Towuti2014_140_MG | ecosystem: Environmental > Aquatic > Freshwater > Lake | place... | reverse complement strand
CGTAGGTCGGGTCGTAGCCCTTCGTCGCGAGCCAATCGCGGGCCTTTGAGTCGAGATGCACCGTGATCTTGCGATCTTCGAGCAGTTTCTGCAGCCGCTTGATCTGGATGTCGACGATCGCGCCCATGTCCTCGCGCTGCAGGCGGTTGAACAGAATGATCTCGTCGATCCGGTTCAGGAACTCCGGCCTGAAATGCGTCCGCACCACCTGCATGACTTCATCATGCACGGCGGAAGAATCCTCCCCTTCCTTCTGCATGACGAGGAATTCGGAGCCGAGATTCGACGTCATGATGATCAGCGTGTTCTTGAAGTCTACCGTGCGGCCCTGACCGTCCGTGAGGCGCCCGTCGTCGAGCACCTGTAAGAGCACGTTGAAAACGTCCGGATGCGCCTTCTCGATTTCGTCGAAGAGCACGACCTGATACGGCCTGCGGCGGACGGCTTCGGTCAAAGCGCCGCCTTCCTCATAGCCGACATAGCCGGGCGGCGCGCCGATGAGCCGCGCCACCGAGTGCTTCTCCATATATTCCGACATGTCGAGCCGCACCATCGCGGTCTCGTCGTCAAAGAGGAAGGCCGCAAGCGCCTTCGTCAGCTCGGTCTTGCCGACGCCCGTGGGACCAAGGAAGATGAAGCTGCCGATCGGACGGTTCGGGTCCTGCAGTCCGGCGCGCGCGCGGCGCACTGCGGTCGACACGGCGACGACCGCTTCATGCTGCCCGACGACGCGCTTTGAAAGCTCGTCCTCCATGTGCAGCAGCTTCTCGCGTTCGCCTTCCAGCATCTTATCGACCGGCACCCCGGTCCAGCGTGAGACGACTTGCGCCACGTCATTGGCCGTGACCTCCTCGTCGACGAGCGTATCGGCTTCGCTTTCCGTCTCCGCGAGCTTCTTTTCGAGGTCAGGGATCACGCCATAAGTGAGTTCGCCCGCGCGCTGATATTCGCCGCGCCGTTGCGCCTGCGCCAGTTCATTGCGCGCCGCTTCCAGCTGTTCCTTGAGCTTCTGCGCGGCTCCGAGCTTGTCCTTCTCGGCCCGCCAGCGCGCGGTAAGCGCACCCGACTTCTCTTCGAGGTCGGCAAGCTCGCCTTCGAGCTTTGTCAGCCGATCCTTCGACGCCGTATCCGTCTCTTTCTTGAGCGCCTCCTGCTCGATCTTCAGTTGGATGATGCGCCGGTCGAGTTCGTCGAGCTCCTCGGGCTTCGAATCGATCTGCATGCGCAGGCGCGACGACGCCTCGTCGATGAGGTCGATCGCCTTATCCGGCAGGAAGCGGTCCGAAATGTAGCGGTTGGACAAAGTCGCGGCGGCGACGATCGCGCTGTCGGTGATGCGCACCCCGTGATGGAGCTCGTATTTCTCCTTCAGGCCGCGCAGAATCGAGATCGTGTCCTCGACAGTCGGTTCATCGACGAAGACCGGCTGGAAGCGTCGAGCGAGCGCTGCGTCCTTTTCGACATGTTTGCGGTATTCGTCGAGCGTCGTCGCGCCGACGCAATGCAATTCGCCACGCGCCAGCGCCGGCTTGAGCAGATTGGAGGCGTCCATCGCGCCATCGGCTTTGCCCGCGCCGACGAGCGTGTGCATCTCGTCGATGAACAGGATGATCTTGCCTTCGGCGGCGGTGATCTCGTTGAGAACGGCCTTGAGCCGCTCCTCGAATTCGCCGCGATATTTCGCGCCGGCGATCAGCGCGCCCATGTCGAGCGCGAGCAGCTTCTTGTCTTCAAGCGACTCCGGCACGTCGCCATTGACGATGCGCAGCGCGAGGCCTTCGACGATCGCGGTCTTGCCGACGCCGGGCTCGCCGATGAGCACGGGATTGTTCTTAGTGCGACGCGACAGCACCTGCACGGTGCGGCGGATCTCCTCATCGCGGCCGATGACCGGATCGAGCTTGCCTTCGCGCGCCGCTTCGGTGAGGTCGCGGGCGTATTTCTTGAGCGCGTCATAGGCGTTTTCGGCGGAAGCCGAATCCGCCGTGCGGCCCTTGCGCAGATCTTCGATTGCAGCGTTCAGAGTCTGCGGCGTGACGCCCGCGTCGCGCAGAATGCGCGCGGCCTCGGAATCTTTCTCCATCGCGAGCGCTAAGAGCAGCCGCTCGACGGTGACATAGGAATCGCCCGCCTTCTGCGCGATCTTCTCGGCGTTGTCGAAGAGCCGCGCGGTCGCGGGCGCGAGATAGAGCTGGCCTGCGCCGGAGCCCATCACCTTGGGCAATTTCGCGAGAGCGGCCTCGGTCTTCGCTAAGGCCTCGCGCGAGCGGCCGCCGGCGCGGTCGATCAGCCCGGCGGACAGGCCCTGATCGTCGTCGAGCAGGACTTTCAGAATATGTTCGGGCGTAAACTGCTGGTGGCCTTCGCGCGTCGCCAGCGCCTGCGCCGACTGGACGAAACCGCGCGCGCGTTCCGTGTATTTCTCAAAATTCATTCATAGCCCCTCTGACCATGAGGCGGCCCTGAAATCAGCGGCAAGCCTCGCGTCCAAAATCTCGTGAAGGCCCCTTGCGGCCGCCCTCGTGGTCGATATGGGAAGCGGGGACCATATGAAAAGGCCCGACCTCGGCGCAAGCGTCGCAATTTGCCGCTGAGCCGGCAGGACGTATTGTCGCTGCCGAATTTCTCGGAGTTCGCATGCGACTCGCCGCACTCTATCGCTACCCCGTCAAGGGCCTCTCGCCCGAGCCGTTGGACGCCGCCGATCTTCAGGCCGACGGCTACTTTCCCGGAGATCGGCTGTTTGCGTTGGAAAATGGGCCGTCCGGCTTCGATCCCGCGGCGCCCGAGCATCAGCCCAAGATCAAATTTCTGATGCTGATGAAGAACGCTGCGCTCGCCGGACTTGCGACACGCTACGACGAGACGACCGGCGTATTGACGATCGCCAGAGGCGGACGCCAGGTCGCGGGGGGAGATTTGCGGACGCCGGAGGGGCGCGCCGCGATCGAGAGTTTTCTCACCGAATTTGTTGGCCGGCCGCAAGTCCGAGGTCCCGTCCGGCTTCTGGCGGCTCCAGACGGCTTTCGCTTCACGGATTCGAAGTCGGGCTTCGTTTCGCTCGTCAATCTGGCGAGCGTCGCAGCGATCGCGCAAGCGCAAGGAGCGGCCGTCGATCCGCTGAGGTTTCGCGCCAACCTCTATCTCGAAGACATGGCTCCCTGGGCTGAGGCGGCGCTCCCGGGGCGGACGCTCTCGGTCGGCGGCGCGCGGCTCGAGGTTCTCAAAATGACCGACCGTTGTGCGGCGACCGGCGTCGAGCCGGGCGCTGGGCGGCGCGATATGGACCTCGTTCAGACGCTGCGCGAGAACTTTGGCCACATCGATTGCGGCGTCTACGCGCGGGTGACGCAGGGCGGCCGCATCGCAATTGGCGACGCGATCAGGCTCGAAGCCCCTTAAAAGCGATCCGGCTCCAGCGGAAGTTCGCCGACCTGCGGCGTGTCGTCATCCCGCGATCCGCCGGCGACGTCATCCATCGGCGGGCGAGGGCGCCGGCGGCGCCGCGAACTCAAATGATAATTGACTCCGCCCTCGTGTTCACGCGGGGCGTTTTCGCGCTCGAGAAAGGGTTCCGAAGCTGCGCCCTCGCTCGGAGCGGCGCGCGCAGCAACCGGCGCGGTGATGAATGACGGAAGCGCGGGCGACGCGCCGCCCTCGGCCGCGCCGGCCTCAGCGCGCGGCTGGAAACGGCGATCGCGGCCGCGATCATAGCCTTGGTGACGCTGGCGGTCGCCGCCCTCAGCGTTGCGATCTCGATGGAACGGCGGCCGCTCGGGCCGCTGGGGGCGCTCGGGGCGTTCCGCGCGCTCGCTCGCCCGCACGTCGCCGATCGGGCGCTCCTCGAAGGGCTGGGGCTGTGACTGCGCAAAATGCGGCTGCGGCGCGAAAGGCTGCGGCTGCGGCTGGTAGGCCGGCGCAGGAAGCCGCTCCGAAAGCGGCGCGAAACGGTCGGGAAGAGCGGCGAAATCGTCGTCGTCCTCGGCAGTCTCGACTTCTGCTTCGAGCTGCGTGCGCGCATAGCCGTTGACCGGCTGCTGCTGCTGCGCGGCGGCGATCAGTCGAAAATAGTGCTCCGCATGCTGCAGCAGGCTCTCGGCCATGATTGTGTCGCCGGAGGACTGCGCGTCGCGCGCGAGCTGAAGATATTTTTCCGCGATATGTTGAGCCGTGCCACGAATCTTCACGTCGGGGCCATTGGACTCATAGGATCGCGTAAGCGGATTGGGCCCTTTTCGGCCGTTGCGTCCCCGCATTCTCTTGTTTTGTCCTGGTCTCATCAAACTCCCCGAAATCTCGCTGCGCTCGGCCCCCGCCGGCGCGGCTTCCCAACAACGCCGCCGCTAAATCCCTAGCCAGAAGCAGCCAGCGGCAAACGCGCGCCAAACGCACCGGCGATAGCGATCCGTTCCCAGACCGCGAGCTTCGAGAGCGGCGCGCGCGAGTCGATTTTCCTCAAGTCGGCCGCAATCGGCGGCCCCGGGTAGTTCTGCGCCAATTCCCCTCAGCGCCAAGACATGACGCCCAGCGACTACATGCCGCCTGCTTGCCGGGCGCATAGCGCCCGCGACAATCGAAGTGGCCTCACTCCGGCGCTTTCATGTCGATTTCGACGTTGCTCCTGGCCGGTCGTTTCCGGCTTCCGTTCGCGAAGCGGAGCCAAAGATTTCGAGGTTTCTCTCTCTCGAAGTCGGCGATCGGCTGGACCTGGAATGACTATAGTGGAGGGGGTGGCCCCCAACAAGGCCAAGCGTCGCTCGGCGGCCCAAAAAAGGCGTTACTGTACCCAATATGTCACGTCTGGGAGGGCGCGAGGCGCGCCGCGACCACCCTCTCGTGGCGGCCCGCATCGCGCGCGACGCGCTCGATCCGGAACCCTTGGGCGCCCAAAAGAGCGGCGACGCTGACGGCTTGATCGAAGCCGACTTCGAATGCGACGAGCGCGTCTTCGGCCAGCAGCCGCGGCAAGTCGCCGATTATCTCGCGATAGCAGTCGAGTCCGTCGGCGCCGCCGTCGAGCGCCAGCGCCGGATCATGGAGTCGCACCTCGGGTTCGAGCCCCGCGATGTCCTCCGTGCGCACATAGGGGGGATTGGAGACGATGAGGTCGAAGCGCCCCTGAAGCGCCTCCGCCCAGCGGCCGCGCACCACGCTCGCGCGGTTGGAGAGGCCGCAACGGGCGAGGTTTGCGGCGGTCGCCGCGCAGGCTTGCGCCGAAAGATCGACGGCGACGGCCCACGCGGCCGGAAGCTCGCTAAGAAGTGCGCAGACAATGGCGCCGGAGCCGGCGCCGAGATCGAGAATCGAGAGCGGCGCGTCGCGCCTTTCCGCAACGAAGCTCAGCGCCGTTTCGACCAGCGTTTCCGTGTCGGGTCGCGGATCGAGCACGTCGGGCGCGACGGCGAGGTCGAGCGTCCAGAAGCCGCGCTCTCCGAGAATGCGCGACACGGGCTCATGGGCGGCCCGCCGCGCCGCGTAGTCGGAAAGGGCGCTCGCTTCCTCCTCGGAAAGCGGCGCGCGCGGCGCGAGAGCGAGTTCGAGTCGCGTCAGCCCCGTGGCGGCGCGCAGCAGAGCGCGCGCGTCCTCCTGCGCATCAGTGATGCCGGCGGCCTCGAGATAGTCGGCGACCGTCGCGATCGCCTCTAAGCGCGTCGGCGGCGGCTCGCTGTTCGTTGCCGCCTTTCTCCCGACGCTTAGCTTCATTTCCTATCCCTTTTTGGCGAGAAGCGCCGTCAGTCTTTTCGCAAAAGCCGCCGCGTCGATCGGATGCTCGCCGTCGGCGACCCGCGCGAGATCCAGCAGAAGGAGTTGGTCGTCGCGCGTCGCGTCCCGCCCTTCCGCGCGCAAGGCCGTCGTCAGCGCGACGATCGCCTCATGCCTCGGGTTGATCTCCAAAACGGGCTTTCCGAAGGCCGCCTGTTGGCCATGTTCGGCCAGAAGGCGGGACAATTGGCGGTCAAGACCGCTGTCCGGCGCCACAAGGCAAACGGCGCTGTCGGTGAGCCGCGTCGAGGCGCGCACGTCTTCTATATGTTCCGCGAGCGTCTCTTTCAGGGCTGCAAGGAGGTCGGCGACGTCGGCCGGCGCTGGGGCGTCCGTCTTGGCTTCGTCGACGAGCGCGATCGCGTCGATGTCCGCCTGACCCTGCGTCACGGATTTGAACGGCTTGCCTTCAAAGCCCAGCGCGCTTGTCACCCAAAAGGCGTCGACGGCGTCGTCGAGGAGCAGCACCTCGACGCCTCTCGCCCGGAAGCCTTCGAGCTGCGGACTGGCGCGCAGCCGCTTCATGTCGTCGCCGACGAGATAATAGATTGCGGTCTGATTTTCCCTCAGATCGCCGACGTAATCCTTGAGCGTGCGGGTCTTTTCCTCGGACTTGGTCGAGGCGAAACGCGCAATTTCGAACAGCGCGTCGCGACGGCTAGGGTCTTCATGCAAGCCTTCCTTGAGGACGGCGCCGAAGTTTTTCCAGACTTCCGCGAATTTCTCGGGCTCGGAGTCGGCGAGCTTCTTGAGTTCCTGAAGAATGCGCGTCGCAATCGCCTTGCCGATCGCGCCGACGACCGGGCTTTTCTGCACCATTTCGCGCGAGACATTGAGCGGAATGTCGGCGCTGTCGACGACGATGCGCATGAACCGTAGCCATGCGGGCAGCAGCTCCATGTCGCGAGAGATCAGCACGCGGCGCACATAAAGCTTGGATTTGCTCTTTCGCGCCGGATCAAAGAGATCGAAGGGCCGCGCGCCAGGGACAAAGGCGAGGACGGCGTATTCCGTGCGTCCTTCCGCGCGCCAGTGCGCGATCAGCGCAGGCTCGTCGAACTGTCCGGACAACTGCCGGTAGAAATCGACATATTGCTCATGCGTAATTTCCGACTTGGGCTTCGTCCACAGGGCGACGCCCTCGGCGATTCGCCGGGGCTCTTCGCCCGGCGCCGCGACAAGGTCGATCGGCGCGGCGATCGCGCCCGAGTGCTCGCGCACGACGCTTTCGACGCGCCAGCCGTCAAGAAATTCATCGCTCTCGGCGTTGAGGCGCAATGTGACGCGCGCGCCGACAGCCGGCGCCTCTTCAAGCGGCAGGGGCGCAATCTGATAGGAGCCCTTGCCCTCTGAACTCCACAGCCAGGCCTGATCCTGGCCGGCGCGCCGCGTCGCGACCTCGACGCGGTCGGCGACCATGAAGGCGGAGTAAAATCCCACCCCGAACTGGCCGATGAAGCCCGCGTCCTTTTCCTTGCCGAGCTTGTCGAGAAAGGCGCGCGTTCCCGAATTGGCGATGGTGCCGAGCGCGCTGATCAGCTCCTCGCGCGACATGCCGACGCCATTGTCGGCGACGGTCAGCGTGCGCTTGTCCTTGTCGAGCGAGATCGTGACGAGCGGCGATCCCGCTTGCGCTGCGAGTTTTTCGTCGGAAAGCGTCTCGTAACGCAGCTTTTCGCACGCGTCGGCGGCGTTCGAGACAAGCTCTCGCAGAAAAACGTCGCGCTCCGAATAGACGGCGTGCGTCATCAGTTCGAGCAGCCGCGAAACATCGGCCTCGAAACCGAAATCGGCGGCGGCGGATTGTGGATTGGCGGCTGTGGCCGCGTCGACGGATGCGGCGTCGTCGGTCATGTTCTCTCCAAATGAAACGAAAAAGGGAATGGGCGTCGCGGGCGTCGCGACTGCGCATCTTGAGTTCGTCATTGTTGGGGAATTTGCAAGAGCGGCGGCTGGCGGCCAAAGCTAGACGAGCCGGCGGGAGCTTCAGCTCCCGACCGGCCCGACCCATCGCCACGACCTCTATATCTCGGAACCGCACGCTTTCGGGGGGCTGGGGGGCTGACGAAACCGAAAACGCGCGGCCCCGAGCTGTCGAGGCAATGAACTTCATTTTGGGCGGCGCGTTTGGCTGGCAAGGGGCGCCATGTCGGCGAAAGTATGATTATTACAAGCCAAATCTTATCTGGTTGCGCTGTCGCGAAGATTCTCGTCGCAAACTCGTCATTAAGTCTTGCCCGGCGCATTCGCGCGGGCCAACATGCTTAAGAGAGATCGAGGAGAGCGGATGCATGGCGGAGTCGGAGACGACGGAGCCCAGCTGGGCTCGACCCGCGCTCGTCGTCGTGAACGGCGCTTCGCCGGACGCGGCGCACGGAGCTCGGGGCGATAAGCGCGGCGCGGCGGTTTCATTCAGCCGGCCGGAACTCAACGTCATCTTTAATCTTTATGGAGCGAAAGTCGCGCAGGGCGAATGGCGCGACTATGCGATCGACTTCACGCCGGCGAAGGCCGTGTTCTCCATTTTCCGGCGCACGAGCGAGGCGCCGCTCTATCGAATCGAGAAGAATCCCGCGCTGGCGCGCCGGCAAGGCGCCTATTCCGTTATCGCGGCGACAGGCCTCGTGCTTCGGCGCGGGCATGATCTCTCACGAGTCGTGCGCGTTTTGGATCGCGCGCTGAGGCTCGTCGGCGCCGAATAGGATCAGAAGCGGTCGGCGCGATAGGGCGCGGGATCGATGAATGGCGTTTCGCCCGTCATCATTTCGGCGAGAAGCCGGCCAGTCACCGGTCCAAGCGTCAGCCCGTGATGGGCGTGGCCGAAATCGAACCATAGGCCGCGATGACGCGGCGCCGGACCTACGATCGGCAGCATGTCCGGCAGACAGGGCCGCGCGCCGCGCCAGGGTTCGGGATCGAGCCGTTCGGCGAGCGGAAACAATCGCCGGGCCGTCGGTTCACAAATCTCGATCTGCACCGGCGTCGGCGTCGCGTCGCGGCGGGCGAATTCGGCGCCGCTCGTCAGTCTGACGCCGCGGCGCATCGGCGCTAGGAGATAGCCGACATCGGCGTCGAGAATCGGATGGTTGAGTCGTGCGTCGTCCTTTACGGCGTAATGCATGTGGTAGCCGCGCTTCCAGCCGAGCGGAATACTGTAGCCGAGCGGTCCGTAAACGGCGTCCGACCAGGGGCCGAGCGCCACCACCGCCGCGCCAGCGACGAGCGGCCCGTTCACAGCCGCGACGCGCCAGCGCCCGTCCGGCTCCTGCGAGAGACTGCGCGCATCGCCAGTGAGCAATTGGCCGCCACGCGAAATAAAGAGGTCAGCATAGGCTTTCGAGAGGCCGGCGGGATCGATGATCGCGGCGGTGTCGCGATAATGGACGCCGCCGGCGATTGGCGCGAGATCCGGCTCCAGCGCCGCGACTCCGGCGGCGTCGAGCGTATCGATGTGTAGGCCATAGGCGCGCAACCGCTCTGCGTCCGCGACGCCGGCTGCGAGAGTCTCCTCGCTGCGATGGAGCTTGATCCAGCCGTTCTTGCGCAACAACTCGCCTGCCCCGGCCTGCTGGATCAGCGCCTCATGCTCGCTCAGGCTGTTTTCGATCAGCGGGCGCCGCGCTGCGATAGTTCGCTGCACGCGCTTCGGCGCGCTCGCGCGCCAATAGCGCAAGAGCCATGGACCCACGGCAGGCAGGGCGGAGAAGTGGTAATGGGCCTCGGGCAAGAGATTCAGCGCATATTTGATGAGCTTCGCCGGGTCTCGCGGGAAAAGATAGGGGATGAGCGAAGAACGTTCGATCAGGCCGGCGTTGCCGAAGCTCGTCTCTTGGCCTGCAGCGCCGGCGCGATCGATGAGCGCGACCTCGCGCCCGCGCGCCTGCAGTTGCAGCGCGGCGCTGACGCCGACAATCCCGGCGCCAAGAACGACGATATCCGTCGACTTCATGAATCCTCCCGTCTAAACGCCCAATATATGGACTTTGATGCAACGCGCATGCTAGAGCGCGCTGCGAAAAAGTGGACGCCGGTTTTTCGCGCCAAGCGCGCTCTACGCTTTTGGAATCGATCACGTCATCTGCGTTTAGGCGATTCCGCCTAAACGCAGCGTGATCTGGGCGCCTCTCTCTTTCCATAGAAATTCCGGGCGCGCCTGATGATCCCTCGCTATTCCAGACCCGAAATGACCATCATTTGGGAGCCGCAGACGCGGTTTCGCATCTGGTTCGAGATTGAGGCCTACGCCTGCGACGCGCTCGCCGAGATCGGCGTCATTCCGCGGGAGAGCGCCAAGGCGATTTGGGATAAGGCGGATTTCGTCACCTTCGACGTCGCGCGGATCGATGAGATCGAGCGGGTGACGAAGCATGACGTGATCGCCTTTTTGACCCATCTCGCCGAATTCATCGGCGCCGAGTCGCGCTTCGTTCATCAGGGCATGACGTCTTCGGACGTGCTCGACACCTGCCTCGCCGTACAGTTGTCGCGCGCCGCAGATCTCTTGATCGCCGACGTCGACGCGCTGCTCTCAGCCCTGAAGCGGCGGGCTTATGAGCACAAATACACGCCGACGATCGGACGCTCGCACGGCATTCACGCCGAGCCGACCACCTTCGGGCTGAAAATGGCGCAGGCCTACGCCGAATTCACGCGCGCGCGAGAGCGGCTGGTAGAGGCCAGAAAGGAAATTTCGACCTGCGCGATTTCGGGCGCCGTCGGCACTTTCGCCAATATCGATCCGCGCGTCGAAGAATATGTGGCGCATAAGATGGGGCTCACGCCCGAGCCGATCTCGACGCAGATCATTCCGCGCGACCGCCACGCGGCGTTTTTTGCGACGCTCGCGGTCGTGGCGTCGTCGATCGAACGGCTCGCTATCGAAATCCGCCATCTTCAGCGCACCGAGGTGTTCGAAGCGGAGGAGTATTTTTCCGCCGGGCAAAAGGGCTCTTCCGCCATGCCGCATAAGCGCAATCCGGTGCTGACCGAGAATCTGACCGGCCTTGCGCGGCTCGTGCGCGCCATGGCGATCCCCGCCATGGAAAATGTCGCGCTCTGGCACGAGCGCGATATTTCCCATTCTTCCGTCGAGCGCATGATCGGGCCCGACGCGACGGTGACGCTCGATTTCGCGCTGGCGCGCTTGACGGGCGTGATCGAAAATCTCGTCGTCTATCCCGAAAACATGCGTAAGAATCTAGAGAAGCTCGGCGGCCTTATTTATTCGCAGCGCGTGCTTCTGGCGCTAACGCAAAAAGGCGTGTCGCGCGAAGACGCCTATGCGATGGTGCAGCGAAACGCCATGCCGGTCTGGCGCGGCGCAGGCGATTTCCGCACCCTGCTCGGGCAGGACAAGGAAGTCAGCGCGAAGCTTTCAGCCGCGGAACTCGACGGATTGTTCGACCTCTCGTATCACTTCAAACATGTGGATACAATTTTCGCGCGGGTTTTTGGGGAGGCCTAACGCCGCCATTAATCTCCAGAAATGCAAGCTGCAATTCTCTTGCGAAGGCGATCAGCGCTGCAGTGAAGAGCGCCATCGCCAGGGCGAACAGCAGCCCCGCGCCATACTCGTGGCGCATATGAACGTAAGCCGCCGCGAAGCTGATGATGACAAGAACGCTCGTTACGATGCAACTCGCCACGCCCCAGTACATGGCGCGATGTATCAGCAAGCCGCGCTGTCTGAGGATCGGCAGTTCAGCCTTCAGATGGGCGTATTCCTCGCTGTCGCCTTCCGTCCCGGCGATGATTCTCGATCGATCGACGATGCGCTCCAATCGTGACACGAGGACGGACAAAAGCTGCGCCTCGGCCGCAAGCAGAAAGGCCGGGCCGGTGACCTGCGAGATCACAATGGAAAGCTGTTCGATCGATGGCGTGTTAATGAGCATGAGGGTCTCGGAGCATGAGGTCTCGCAACAGGACCAGTCCAATTCCGATCAGGCGGCGCGCCAGTCAAGCCTTACCGTGACGGCCAGCGCCATTTTGGCGACTCATGTTCGGGCGCGAGCGTTTCGCCCAGACGCTTCTCTAGCGCGATTTCGACGCAACAATCGTCTTTTCTCAATTCCGAGACCAGTTTGGCCGAGTGCGGGCCAAGTTCGTGGACGGGCAATCCCTTCCAAATATCTCCGCAAAGCCTTAAAGAGCAGGCCATGATTTGGCTTATCTTCGCTTTGCTGACCGGGGCCGCGGTCATGGCGGTGCTGGGGCCCCTCGCCATGGGGGGCGGGGCGGAGAATGAAGGTGCCGCCGACATCGCCTTCTTCGAGGAGCAGATCGCCGAAATCGAGCGCGAGCGCGCGGAGGGGCGGCTCGACGCGACGGACACCGAAGCCGCGAAAACCGAGGCGGCGCGTCGGCTGTTGCGCGCGGAAGCCGCGCCGAAGTCTCAGGTCGCGGCCTCGCGCAAACTCGCGCTTGCCGCGGCGCTCGCGGCCATCGTCGCGATACCCGCTGTTGCGCTGTCGCTCTATGCACGGCTCGGCCATTCCGACATGCCGGACATGCCGCTGACGACGCGGCTTGAATCTGCGCCGGATCGTCATGATCTCGCGGGCGCCGTCGCGCGCATCGAGCAGCATTTGCGCGAGCATCCCGAAGACGGCCGCGGCTTTGAAGTCATCGCGCCTTATTTGCTGCGCACGGGGCGCGGCGAAGACGCGATCCACGCCTATTCCGAGGCGCTACGACTTTTAGGCGCGACCGCGGCGAGACATGCGGCGCTCGGAGAAGCGCGCGTCGTCGTTGCACGAGGCGTGGTGACGCCGGAAGCGAGGAAGGATTTCGAGGCGGCGCTCGCGCTCGATCCTTCAGCCCCCGAGGCGCAGTATTATCTCGGCGTCGCGGCGTCGCAGGCCGGCGAGAAGGAAAGGGCGATCGAAATCTTTTCCAAAATGGCTGCTGACGCGCCGGCTGACGCCGCTTATCTCAAGGCTGTCAATGCGCAGCTCGCCGTTCTACGCGGCGAGGCGAATGCGCCAGTCGTCGCGCGCGGCCCGTCGAGCGAGCAGGGCAAGGCGATTGCGGCAATGCCCGCCGATCAGCGTCAGGCGATGATCCGCGGCATGGTGGATCGTCTTGCTTCGCGGCTCGAGGCTAAGGGCGACGATGTCGAAGGGTGGCTGAAGCTCATTCGCGCCTACAGCGTTCTCGCCGAGACCGAAAAGGCGAAAAAAGCGGTGACCGACGCGCGCAAGGCGCTCGCCAGCAAGCAAGACGACGTGGCCCGCATCGAGGCGCTGGCGAAGGAACTGAACATCGGTGGCTAAAGCGAAGTTTCGACTCTTCGTAACAGCGGGCTTATGCGGCATGGGAGCTTTTTGAATAAGATGACGCGCAAGGGAAAGCGGCTGACTTTGATCATCGGAGCGATGGCGGTTCTCGGCCTCGCGGCCGGTCTTATGCTGTTCGCGCTGCGCGACAATATCGTGTTCTTCTACACGCCATCCGAGCTTGCGAAGAAGGAGGTCGCGTCCGGCGCGCGGCTGCGCATCGGCGGACTGGTGAAGGAAGGCACCGTCGTTAAGAACGGCCGCGATGTGAACTTCACGGTTACCGATAAGACGAGCGATCTTGCGGTGTCTTACACCGGCTTGCTCCCTGATCTTTTCCGTGAAGGGCAGGGCGTCGTCGTCGACGGCGTGCTGCAGCCCGGCGGCGCCTTTCGCGCCGACAGCGTGCTCGCCAAGCACGATGAACGCTATATGCCGCGCGACGTCGCCGACGCTTTGAAGAAACAGGGCGTCTGGCAGGGAGAGACGAGGTGAGCGTATGCGCGTGTCTTCCCTCTCCCAAACTGAAGTCGGCTGTTGCCGACTTCAGCATTGTTTGCGCGATCCGGGAACACCCGGTTCGCGTCGGGAGAGGGAGGCCCCGCGAAGCGGGGTCGGGCGAGGGCCATCGCCCAATCGGCCCTCATCCGTCACGCCTTCGGCGCGACACCTTCTCCCGCAAGCGGGAGAAGGGGGAGACAGCAGCATGATCGTTGAAACCGGACATTACGCGCTTGTTCTGGCGCTGGCGCTGGCGTTGGCGCAATTCGCCATTCCCTTCGTCGGCGCACGCTTGAACGACGCGGCGCTGATGCGCGTCGCTCGGCCGACGGCGATCACGCAGTTTCTGTTCGTCGCGCTATCCTACGGCGCGCTGACTTACGCGCATGTCGTCTCCGATTTCTCGCTCGTCAACGTCATCGAGAATTCTCATTCGCTGAAGCCCTTCATCTATAAAATCTCCGGCGTGTGGGGAAACCATGAAGGCTCGATGCTTCTGTGGGCGCTCGTTCTCTCGCTCTGCGGCGCGCTGATCGCGATTTTCTCGACGTCGATGTCCGATAGGCTGCGCGCCGATGCGCTCGCCATGCAGGGCCTCCTCGGCGCGGCCTTTCTTCTCTTCATTCTTCTCACCTCAAATCCCTTCGCGCGCGTCGCGCCCGCGCCGTGGGAGGGCCGCGATCTCAATCCGATCCTGCAGGACCCCGGCCTCGCGATCCATCCGCCGCTGCTCTATCTCGGCTATGTCGGCTTTTCGATCGTGTTTTCTTTCGCCGCCGCGGCGCTGATCGGCGGACGCATCGACGCGGCCTGGGCGCGAGTCATTCGCCCTTGGACTCTCTTCGCCTGGATCGCGCTCACGCTCGGCATCGCCATGGGGTCGTATTGGGCCTATTACACGCTCGGCTGGGGCGGGTTCTGGTTCTGGGATCCAGTCGAAAACGCCTCGCTGATGCCGTGGATCGCCGGCACGGCGCTCTTGCACAGCGCCGCCGTGATGGAGAAGCGCGAGGCGCTCAAGGTCTGGACGATCTTTCTTTCGATCCTCGCCTTCTCGCTCTCTCTGCTCGGCACCTTCCTCGTGCGCTCCGGCGTGCTCACTTCGGTGCATGCTTTCGCGAGCGATCCCGATCGCGGCGTGTTCATCCTCGCTATTCTCGTCTTCTTCATCGGCGGCGCGCTGGCGCTCTTTGCGCTGCGCGCCGGCGCGCTGCCCGTCGGGGGCTTGTTTGCGCCGATCTCGCGCGAAGGCGCGCTCGTCCTCAACAATCTGCTGCTTTCGGCGTGCTGCGCGACGGTCGTCGTCGGCACGCTCTATCCGCTGGCGCTCGAAGCGCTCACCGGCGAAAAAATTTCCGTCGGCGCGCCTTTCTTCAACACTGTGCTGATCCCGATCGCGCTGCCGCTCGCCTTGCTGATGCCGATCGGCCAGATGCTCTCCTGGAAGCGCGGCGATCTCCTCGCCGCCTTGCAGCGGCTGCGCGCCGCCTTTGTCGTCGGAGTCCTAGGAGCCGCCGCTTTCGGCGCCTGGTACGGAACGCCCTTTCTTTCGATCGCTGCGGCCGGAATCGCCATCTATCTCGTCGTCGGCGGCTTGAGCGATCTCGTTCTGCGCGCGCGAGGCGGCTCGGGGCGCGGGAGCTTCAAGCGACTCGCTGGCCTGCCGCTGTCCGCTTTCGGCACGTCGATCGCCCATGCCGGCATGGGGTTGACGCTGCTTGGCCTCGCCGCCACCGGCTGGGGCGTCGAAAGCATCGTGGCGATGAAGCCCTTGAGCTTCTATGACGTCGGTCCCTATCAGATCGGCATCGAGTCCGTTTCGCCGCGCCAGGGGCCGAATTATTCGGAAGTCTTTGCAGTGATGGCGGTGCGCAAGAATGGCGCGACGATCGCGACGATCGAACCTGCGAAGCGCTTCTATCAGGCGCGGCGCATGTCGCGCTCGGAGGCGGGGATCGTCACTCTCGGCCTCGGCCAAGTCTATGCGGCGATCGGCGAGTCGCATGAGGATGGAACGATTGACGCGCGGCTTTACTGGAAACCGCTCGTGACGCTGATCTGGATCGGCGCGCTGGTCATGGCTTTCGGTGGCGCGCTGTCGCTCGCCGACCGGCGCCTGCGCATCGGCGTCGCCCGCCGCGCCGCAGCGCCAGCCCTGGAGCCGGCGGAATGAACCGAGTTTCAACGGTTGAAACAGGTTCGCGCAACCCTCTCCCAGAGGGAGAGGGTGGTCGGCGAAGGCGACCGGGTGAGGGGCATCTCACTCAGCGCATTTCGCGCCCGATTGTGATCACGCAAGCTGCAGAGGGTCACAACGGGAAGGGGGCAACCCCTCACCCGACCCGGCTTCGCCGGGCCACCCTCTCCCCATGGGAGAGGGGACGCGCCCTAATATTGTTCATTGCGCTCATTTTCTTCCCCCTTGCCGCCCATGCGGTCACGCCCGCAGAAATGCTCGCCGATCCGGCGCTCGAAGCTCGGGCGCGGGCGATCACGACGGAGCTGCGCTGCCTCGTCTGCCAGAACCAGTCGATCGACGATTCCGACGCCTCGCTCGCCAAGGATTTGCGCGTTCTCGTCCGCGAGAAGCTTAAGGAGGGGATGAGCGACGCCGAGGTGCGTGAATTCATCCATTCCCGCTATGGCGATTTCGTGCTGCTGCGCCCGCCGATGAAGCCGGGCACGGCGCTGCTCTGGAGCGCGCCGCTGATCGCGCTGCTCGCTGGGGCCGCCGCCGTTTGGATGGCGGCGCGGCGACGCGCGGGTCTCGCCGCCGCGCCCGCAAAGGCGCTCAGCGAAGAAGAGCGCGCGCGGCTGAAAGCTTTGGGCGTATCGGACCAGGACAGGTCAGAGAGCTGACCCCTATCCAACCCACTCCCTCTGCACTATAGGGGCGGGACAGTTCCCGCCGCCCCGGCGCCCATCAAGGAGCGGAACATGGCCCAGCATTCCACGCCCCATTTCCACAATCAGCCCGGCGTCGCGCAGATCAGGATCGGGGCCAAGGAATTCATGTGCATCGGCGCTTTGCCACCCTTCGACCATCCGCATGTCTATATCGACATGGGCGCGGGCTCCGAGGCGATCTGCCCCTATTGCTCGACGCATTATGTCTACGACCCGGCGCTGCGCGGCGGCGCCGACCCGGCCGAATGCGTCTATCGCATCTCGCAAGACAACGCCGCCTGACCGCTGACAGCTAGTGAGCGCGCCGATCGTCATCGCCGGCGCGGGCATTGGCGGCCTCGCTGTGGCCCTGTCGCTGTCGCGCGCCGGCAAGCGCGCGCTGGTCTTGGAGCGCGCGACCCGCATTGAGGAGGTTGGCGCGGGACTGCAGATCGCCCCGAACGCCGGGCGAATTCTCGCCAAGCTCGGGCTCGAGCCGTCGCTCGCCGCCGTCGCTCTCGAGCCAGAGGCGATAAATATCCGCCGCGGGCGTGACGGCGCCGTTCTGGCGCGGCTTGATCTTTCCGAAGCGAGAAGCCGCTGGGGCGCGCCATTCCGGCTTTTCCACCGCGCCGATCTGCAGGGCGCGCTGCTGCAGGCGGCGCTGGAGAGCCCACGGACGCATGTCCGCGCCGGCGCCCGCGTCGGCGGCTTCGAGCCGAGCGCGCGCGGCGTCCGCATTCGCGTGCACACGCAGGACGGCGTCGAGGAGATCGAAGCGGCGGGGCTGATTGGCGCCGACGGATTGCGGTCGAGCGTGCGCGGCCATCTCGTTCCTTCCGAGCGCGACGCGCCCGCCTATTCCGGCTGCGTCGCCTGGCGCGCGACGCTGCCCGCCGACGGGGTCCCGGCGGAGCTTCGCGCGCGCGAGTCCAACTTGTGGCTGCTGCCGGGCGCCCATGTCGTGCATTATCCGCTTCGCGACGCCTCGCTGATCAACGCCGTCGTCATCATCGAAGAGCCGCCGGAAGCCGAGGACGCCCACTCAAGCTTGTCGCTGGAAGGCGCGGAGCTCGCCCGCCGCTTTGCGCCGCGTCGGATGGCGGCCGAACTGCGCGAATTGATCGAAGCCGGCGCCTCCTGGCGGCATTGGCCGCTGTTCACGCGTCCGGCGCTGAAACAATGGACGCGGGGACCGGTGACGCTCCTCGGCGACGCCGCCCATCCTATGGTTCCCTTTCTGGCGCAGGGCGCGGCGCAGGCGATCGAAGACGCCGACGCTCTGGGCGAAGCCTTCATGCGATTGGGCGCGACTGTCGAAACCGCCTTCGCCGCCTATGAGGGCGCCAGGCTTCCCCGGGCCGAACAGGTCGTGCAAGCCTCGCGTCGTCAGGGAGGCTATTTCCATATGAGCGGACTGCCGGCCGCCACTCGCAATCTTGTGATCCGCGCGCTCGGCGGCCCCGGCATGCTGGCGCGCAACGCATGGCTCTACCGATAGAGCGCCTTCAGTCCTCGACCTTGTTCCATCGCCGCGGCGATCAAAGGTTATCGTGTGGCACATTTTTTTTGGCGCACGGACGGAAAGCTCTGTGGCGAATTTGCGCTCCAAAGAGGGCGCGTCGTCGCAGCGCGCGGCAAAAAAATTATTGCTGAACGGAGCGCGTTAACCGCCGGAACGCTCGTAAGTTAACCAGCATTGCTTGAAGCTTAAGCCGAGGCAGAACGCCGACGCGCGACTCCGGGCGAGCGCGCGGAAAACTTCCATTTGCTTCAATAGGATACAAGATCGTATCAAATTTTACGCATTTCGGCAGCGCAAAATTATACTTACCGCCGATCAGAGAAAATCTAAACGTATTCGCGTAAAATATGAGCGAAATACTTTCGCAGACGGCAAAACAAGAAAACTAACCTCGCCTCATGTCACGGAGGCAGGTTATGTTGGGCATCGTTAGCAAGGCGGTTGTGGCTCTCGGGATGGCCGGCGCGGCGCTTGTCGCGGTCAACGCAAAAAGTTTCGCCGGACCCGAAACCGCGACTTTCGCTGCGCTTGGCCAAGAAACGAGCGTGCCCTACGGCTGGGTGGATTTTTGCCAGCGCTACCGTGGCGAATGCCAGGACGATGAAACCGCGCCGCAGGACATCGAACTCACCGCCGCCGTCTTGCGCAAGATTGCGCGGATCAACGCCTGGGTGAACAAGAACATTGACCCGGTCGCGGACGCGGACCACTGGGGCGTGGTCGACAAGTGGGACTATCCCAGCGACGGCAAGGGCGACTGCGAGGATTTTGCGCTGCTGAAGCGCCGCATGCTGATCGAGGAAGGCTTTCCGCGTCAGGCGCTGTTGATCACCGTCGTGAAGGAAAAAAACGGCGACGGCCACTCGGTCCTGACGATCAAGACCAACCGCGGCGAGTTCGTGCTCGACAATCTTTCCGATGAGATGCGGCCCTGGACGCGCGTTCCCTATCGTTTCGTCAAGCGGCAGTCGCAGCACAATCAGAACGCTTGGGTCGCCATCGACCCGCCGACGAGCGCGCCGCTCTATGTCTCGCGGTGAGTCTGACGCTCAGGAGATGAGGGTCAGCCCTTTCGCGTAGCGTTGGCCGTTCTCCACATAATGTTTCGCTGATTCGAGATGGCGGGCCCGCGCCTCTTCGTCGAGCGTGCGGATCGCCTTTGCGGGCGAGCCGACGATCAGCGAATAGTCGGGGAATTCCTTGCCTTCGGTCACCAGCGCATTGGCGCCGACGAGGCAGTTTGCGCCGATCTTGGCGCCGTTGAGGATCGTCGCGCCCATGCCGATCAGCGTCGCTTCGCCGATGATGCAGCTATGTAGAATGACGCCATGGCCGATCGTGCAGTCCGGCCCGATCACGAGCGGAAAGCCCATGTCGGTGTGAAGCACGCTGTTTTCCTGGATGTTGGTGCGAGCCCCGACGGTGATCCACTCATTGTCGCCGCGCAGAACGCAGCCGAACCAGACATTGGCGTCTTCCTCCAGTTCGACGCGGCCGATGACGTGCGCGCCCGGAGCCACGTAGAAACGGCCTGGGGCCGGCAGGCGCGGCGCGATTCCGTCGATCGTGTAAAACGGCATTGTCGAAGCCTCCTCAAAAAAAGAGGCGCGACATTGCCATTTTAGGCCTTTTGCATGCAATGGCGGGGAAGCCGCGACCGGCGCGGTCCCATTCGGAAGTCACGGAAATTTAGACTATAAGCGGGCGGCGGGGTTTGGTAATGCCGGCTGGCGCGCCGCCG
>Ga0233425_10005579_pt1 | contig 19700 bp, 18 predicted proteins | sample Watercolumn_Towu_2_FD_181712 | JGI IMG/M metagenome (GOLD analysis project Ga0233425, IMG submission 181712) | Freshwater microbial communities from Lake Towuti, South Sulawesi, Indonesia - Watercolumn_Towuti2014_140_MG | ecosystem: Environmental > Aquatic > Freshwater > Lake | place... | reverse complement strand
AAGAATCGTCTCCTTGAAGTTCTCGCCGAGCCAGAAACGCAGGATCGGCCGCACCGGCTCGTCGTAGAAGCTGGCCGCGTAGCGAAGTTCGACAACGCCGCCGCGAGACATGTCCTGCAAGGCGCTAAGGCGCAGCCATGGCTCCCGCGACAGCGCGAAAAATTCTCCCCCGTCGCGACGAACGTCGCGCGCGGCCTCCAAGGTCAGGGAGTCGCTGGCGGCGTCCGACGGCGGCAAATTTAGCGGCTCGGCCCGGCGCATGCGCGTAGGTGTATAAGAACAGGGTCGACGGCGATGAGCGTCAGGAAAAATCGCGCTTTGATAACGGTCTCCAAGATGTCGCATTGCGGCTCGAACGACTGCGATCGGCGAGCTGCGCCAGACTCGCCGGAACCTATGGGCGCTTCGCGACGAGGTCAACATGCGCGCTTGCGCCGAAATCTTGCCAAAGCTGATAACGACGGGAAGGATCGGGCCCTCGGCGGCATGACCTCGGCGGCATGACCTCGGCGGCGCGGCGTCGGCCGAACGGTTTTGCTTGATTTTCCGCGCTTCTCCTGCCATATAGGTTCTACTTCATCTCATAACGATCATTCTCGGGTGATCGAAATTTGGGAGTGGGGCCCTCCGGGGACCCGCTCTTTTTGTTTTGATCGGCCGAGAAGCTTTAAGGACCAAGCTTGACGCAAGACGCCGCCGCCATCGCGACCCTCGACGAACCGCGTCTCGTCTCCGAGACCGGCGTCGCCGCGCGCGTGGCGCATCTTGCCGAGCCGGTGCTGGCGCAACTGGGCTACCGCGTCGTGCGCGTGCGGCTCATGCAGCAGAACGGCCAGACTCTGCAGATCATGGCGGAGCGTCCGGACGGCGCGATGACGATCGACGATTGCGAGGCGGCGAGCCAGGCGCTGTCGCCGGAACTCGACGTCGCCGATCTCATCGCCAATGAATATCGCCTTGAGATTTCATCGCCCGGCGTCGACCGTCCGCTGGTGCGCCTGTCTGATTTTCTCCGCGCCGTGGGGCATGAGGCGAAGATCGAACTGACGCATCCGCTCGAGAGCGGACGCAAGCGTTTTCGCGGGATCGTTCGCGGCGTCGAAGGCGAAGGCCATGGCGCGACGCTTATGATCGAGCGCACCGACGCGGGCACGGACGAGGAAAAAACCGTTTCGCTGCCGCTCGCCGATCTCGACGAAGGCCGGCTGGTGCTGACCGAGGCGCTGATCCGCGAGTCGCTTCGCGCCGGCAAGCTTCAGCAGGCTGAAGAAGAGCAGGAAGAGGCGGACGCCGAGCAGCGCCCGCGCCGCGGACCGGGACGCTTTCGCGGGCCCGCGCAACAGAAGCAGAAACCGCTGGTTCCGGCCGGCGTTCAAACCCAGTTCAAGAAGGCCGGGGGCAAACAAAAGCCGACCGGCCGTTCGAGGGGAGAGTGACGATGGCCGTCAGCGCCAACCGACTTGAGATTTTGCAGATCGCCGACGCCGTCGCGCGCGAAAAATCGATCGACCGATCGATCGTCATCGCGTCGATGGAGGACGCGCTGCAGAAGGCGGCGCGCTCGCGCTACGGCCAGGAGACCGAAGTGCGCGCCGAGATCAACGCCAAGACCGGCGAAGTGCGCTTCTCGCGGCTGCTGCTCGTCGTCGAGGAAGTCGACAATGACGCGACGCAGATTTCGCTCGCCGACGCCCGCAAACGCAATCCTGCGGCGCAGGCCGGCGACTGGATTTCGGAAACGCTGCCGCCCTTCGACTTCGGCCGCATCGCGGCGCAGTCGGCCAAGCAGATCATCGTGCAGAAGGTGCGCGAGGCCGAGCGCGACCGCCAATATGAGGAATACAAGGATCGTATCGGCGAAATCGTCAACGGCGTCGTTAAGCGCGTCGAATATGGCAATGTCATCATCGACCTCGGCCGCGGCGAGGCTATCATCCGCCGCGACGAGATGATCCCGCGCGAAATGTTCCGCCCCGGCGACCGGGTCCGCGCCTATGTCTATGACGTGCGGCGCGAGCAGCGCGGCCCGCAGATTTTCCTGTCGCGCACCCATCCACAGTTCATGGCGAAGCTGTTCAAGCAGGAAGTGCCGGAAATCTATGACGGCGTCATCGAGGTGAAATCGGTGGCCCGCGATCCCGGCTCGCGCGCCAAGATCGCGGTGGTGTCGCGCGATTCGTCGATCGATCCGGTCGGCGCCTGCGTCGGCATGCGCGGCTCCCGCGTCCAGGCGGTCGTCGGCGAACTGCAGGGCGAGCGCATCGACATCATCCCCTGGTCGGCGGACGCCGCGACTTTCATCGTCAATGCGCTGCAGCCCGCGGAAGTGGTCAAGGTCGTCCTCGACGAAGACAGTTCCCGCATCGAGGTCGTCGTTCCCGACGACCAGCTTTCGCTTGCGATCGGGCGCCGCGGCCAGAATGTGCGTCTCGCCTCGCAGCTCACCGGCTGGGACATCGACATTCTGACCGAGGCCGAAGAATCGGAGCGCCGGCAGAAGGAATTCATCGAGCGCACCAAGGTGTTCATGGGCGCGATCGACGTCGACGAGGTCGTCGGCCGTCTGCTGGCCTCGGAAGGTTTCCGCTCGGTCGAGGAACTCGCTTATGTCGAGCTGTCGGAACTCGCGTCGATCGAAGGCTTCGACGAGGAAACGGCGGGAGAAATCCAAAACCGCGCGAAGAATTATCTCGAACGCATCGAGGCGGAGAATGAAGCGCGCCGAAAGGAGCTCGGCGTCGCCGATGAATTGCGCGAGATCGAGGGCCTGACGACCGCGATGATGGTGCGGCTCGGCGAAAACGACGTGAAGACCATCGAGGATTTCGCCGGCTGCGTGCCGGACGATCTCGTCGGCTGGAGTGAGAAGAAGGACGGCGAAACGGTCAAGCATGAGGGCTTCTTCGAGGGCATCGACCTGTCGCGCGAAGAGGCCGAAGCGATGATCATGACGGCGCGGGTGCGCGCCGGCTGGATCGAAGAGCCTGTTGCGGCGGCCGAGGTCGAAGCGGAAGCTGAAGCGCAGCCGGAAGGCGAACAACGAATTTGATCGAGGCGATGACGCGCGAGCCGCATGTTTCGGAGAGGACCTGCATCGTGACGCGCCGGCGCGGCGCGCCCGAGGCGATGATCCGCTTCGTGCGCGGCCCTGACGGCGCGCTCGCGCCCGACATCGCGGCGCGCCTGCCCGGCCGCGGCGTCTGGGTGACGGGGCGCGCCGACCTCGTCGCGCAGGCGGCGCGCAAGCATTTATTCGCGCGCTCCTTGAAGACGAGCGTCAACGCCGACCCTCAGCTTGCCGAAGACGTCGACCGGCTGCTCGAAGCCGATTGTCTGCGGATGTTGTCGCTCGCCAACAAGGCTGGCGCCGTCATGGCGGGCTTCGGCAAGGTCGCCGACGCGCTCGCGCAAGGCGGCGTCGGCGCGCTGATCGAAGCGCGCGACGGCGGGGAAGACGGCAGGCGGAAGCTTGCCCAAGCGGCGCGGCGCGCCGAATCAACGGCGCCTGTGATCGGCTTATTTGCGTCGTTGCAATTGGATTTGGCGTTGGGCCGCACAAATGTGATACATGCTGCCCTCGCCGAGGGCGGGGCGAGCACGGCTTTTATCGCGCGATGCCGTCGACTTGCAGCCTATCGGGGCGTATGCCTCGGCGGCGCGGCGGCGTCGGGCGAGGACATCGAAGCGTCGCCGAACGGCGGCGCGAGAGAAGGTTAACGGGTCGGGCGACCCAGGATTGGGATCTGGATGAGCGAAGGCGAGAACAGCGGCGACAAAACTCTGACCGTCGCGCCGTCGAAGACGTTGCATTTGAAGCAGCGACCGGTCGAGCACGGCATGGTCCGTCAGAGCTTCTCCCACGGCCGTTCGAAAGTGGTCGTGGTCGAGAAGGTGAAGCGCCGCGCCCCTGGACATGTCGAGCCGGCGAAGCCCGCAGGCGCGCCTGCGCCCGCCGCCGCGCCCACCCCTGCTCCGCCGCCGAAGGCTGCGCCGAAATCCGAGGCTCAGCGCCCGGCGCCGGCGTCGCGTTCCAGCTCCGGCGTCGTGCTCCGCGCATTGACTGACGAGGAGCGCGAGGCGCGCGCCCGCGCGCTGGTCGACGCTAAATCGCGCGAAGAGGATGATCGCCGCCGCGCCGAAATCGAGGCGACGGCCCGCGCCGAACGCGACGAGCGCGAGCGCGCCGAGCGCGCCGCAGCCGACTCTCGCAAGCGCGAGGAGGAGGAGCGTCTCACGCGTGAGGCGGAATCAAAGCGCAAATCCGAGGAGGAGGCGCGTCGCCGACTGCCGCCGGAAGCCGCAGGCCTGACGGCGCCGCGCCCCGCGGCCGCCGCCCCCGCGGCGCCGCGTCCGACCGTCGCGCGCCCCGCCGGCGAGGCCGAGCAGCCGCGCCGACCGCCGGTGCGTCAGATCGGCGGCTTCGCGCCGCCGACTCCGCCGCGTCCGGCTCCGTCGCGCGGCGGAGCGATGAAGGATCGTGGCCGTTTGACGGTCTCCACCGCCACCGCCGGCGCCGACGAAGAGCGCACGCGTTCGGTCGCCTCCTTCAAGCGCCGGCAGCAGCGCCTGTTCCGGGGCCAGGTGGAGCAAAAGGAAAAAATCTCCCGCGAAGTGACGTTGCCCGAGACGATCACGATTCAGGAACTGGCGAACCGCATGTCGGAGCGCGGTGTCGACGTCATCCGCCTGCTGATGAAGCAGGGCGAGATGCGCAAGATCACCGACGTCATCGACGCCGACACCGCGCAGCTCGTCGCCGAGGAGATGGGCCATACCGTCAAGCGCGTCGCCGAATCCGACGTCGAGGAAGGCCTGTTCGACGCGCCCGACGTCGAGACCGAGCTCGAGTCGCGGCCGCCGGTCGTCACCATCATGGGCCATGTCGACCACGGCAAGACGTCGCTTCTCGACGCCATCCGTCACGCCAATGTCGTCGCCGGCGAGGCGGGGGGCATCACCCAGCACATCGGCGCTTATCAGGTCACGTCGCCTGGCGGGCTGCCGATCACCTTCATCGATACGCCGGGCCACGCCGCCTTCACGGCGATGCGCGCCCGCGGCGCCAGGGTGACGGACATCGTCGTTCTGGTCGTCGCCGCCGACGACGGCGTCATGCCGCAGACGATTGAGGCGATCAGTCACGCTCGCGCCGCGCATGTGCCGCTGATTGTCGCGATCAACAAGATCGACAAGCCGGACGCGAAGCCCGAACGGGTGCGCACCGAATTGCTGCAGTATGAGGTGCAGGTCGAATCCATGGGCGGCGAGACGCTTGAGGTCGAGGTCTCGGCGAAGCAGAAGACCAATCTCGACCGGCTGCTCGAAGCGATCGCGCTGCAGGCCGAGGTGCTCGATCTCAAGGCCAATCCGGGCCGCGCCGCGGAGGGCACGGTCATCGAGGCGCGTCTCGACAAGGGACGCGGTCCGGTCGCGACCGTCCTGGTCCAGCGCGGCACGCTGCGCGTCGGCGATATCGCTGTCGCCGGCACCCAATGGGGGCGCGTGCGCGCGCTGCTCGACGACCAGGGCGTTTCGCGTCAGGAGGCGGGGCCGAGCTTCCCCGTCGAAATTCTCGGCTTCAACGGCACGCCGGAGGCGGGCGACCGCGTCGCGGTCGTCGACTCCGAGGCCCGCGCCAGAGAGATCACCGAATATCGCGAGCGGATGAAGCGCGACAAGATCGCCGCGCGCGGCGGCTCGGCGCGCGGTTCGCTCTCCGACATGATGAGCCAGCTCAAGACGGCGGGCCGCAAGGAATTTCCGCTGGTCATTAAGGGCGATGTGCAGGGCTCGGTCGAAGCCATCGCCGCGGCGCTCGAAAAGCTTGGCACCGACGAGGTCGGCGCGCGCGTCGTGCATGCTGGCGTCGGCGGCATTTCGGAATCCGATATTTCGCTCGCCGAAGCCTCCAACGCCGCAGTCATCGGCTTCAACGTGCGCGCGCACAAAGAGGCGCGCGACGCGGCCGAACGCGCCGGCATCGAAATCCGGTATTACAACATCATCTACAATCTCGTGGATGACGTGAAGGCGGCGATGTCGGGCCTCTTGGCCCCGACGTTGCGCGAAACCATGCTCGGCAACGCGACGATCCTCGAGGTCTTCGATATTTCGAAGGTCGGCAAGGTCGCCGGCTGCCGCGTCACCGACGGCAATGTCGAGCGCGGCGCCAATGTCCGGCTCATCCGCGACAATGTCGTCGTGCACGAAGGCAAGCTGTCAACGCTCAAGCGCTTCAAGGACGAGGTCAAGGAAGTCGCCGCCGGACAGGAGTGCGGCATGGCCTTCGAGAACTATCAGGACATGCGCGCCGGCGACGTGATCGAGTGCTACCGCGTCGAGGAGATCAAGAGGACGCTGTGAGGGGGACTGCGATGAGCTCTTCGGAAACCAGAGTCTCGCGAATGCCGGAAATCGAGAACATCGCCCTGCGTGAAGCGCTGAAGGATTTCGGTTTTGAACATGTGAGTCCGGGTGAAGACCTTGTCGTGCATGTCGAGACGGGGCCAAACGGCCTGTTCGTGACTAGGGCCGAGAAGCTGGGGGTTGGCGAAGGCGGCGTTTATCAGGTTCCGGGTCGCGAACTGGCGATCAACTTGAAGGTGACGCAGAAGACGGCGGAGCCGGCTCGTCTCGGCGAATACAAATTAATAAGGGACGACGTTTGTTCATCAAATGAAGTCGATCGCCTTTGGTCGTCAGATGCTCCCACTAGCGAAGCGTTGGAAGCGTTGTGCCGCGAGGCGCCAGAAAAAGCGCTCGATCTTGGAATCGACGTCTTGGCGCGGATCAACGACACGATGTCCGCGATGGTTGAAGACAATACAGTTCGCATCGCTCAAATCGAAGCGCACGGCCAAAGACTCGAGCGATTGAATGACGAAAACAAGCTGACGCTAGCTGAATTGTTGAATGGCTGATTGCTAATGAGTGAGAGCGCGACTCCATCGCCAAGCGAGCCATCCTCGGACGAAAACGGGTCGCAATTGTCCCTGAAGAAACTCGGAGATATGCTCATTGGCTTTGTGCAGATCCAGCGCAACGTCGAAAAGCTGCAAAAGGACAACGCCCGTCTTCAGGCCCAAGTGGATCGCTTACAACGGATATGTGACGATCAGTCTGGACAACTCAAGGTGATCATGCGCTTGATCGAATCGACCGTCAACGAACGCGCCGTTCGCAATTCCGAAGAGGCTTCGCTCCGCTTGGTACAGCAATATCTCGCGTTGCGCTTCGGCGACAAGACGAACGAAAAATAAGAATACCATGTCCCGATCCCACCATTCCGCCGGCTCCACGCCGTCGCAGCGCATGTTGCGCGTCGGCGAACTCGTTCGCCACGCTCTCGCGCAGATGCTCTCGCGCGGCGACATCAACGATCCCGTGCTGGACAAGCACGTCGTCACGGTCTCGCGCGTGAAGATGAGTCCCGATCTCAAGCTCGCGACGATTTACGTCATGCCGCTCGGCGGCCAGGACGAGCCGCAGGTGCTCGCCGCGCTCGATCGCCATAAGCGATTCCTGCGCGGCGAGATCGCCCATGAGGTGAATTTGAAATTCGCGCCGGAGATCAGGTTTCGTATCGACGACACATTCGACAATGTGTCGCGCATCGACGCGCTGCTCGAGTCCGAACATGTGAAACGCGATCTCGCCGGCGGCGATGACGCCGAAGAGGATGGCGTCAAGGAATGAGCAAGAAGAAATCAAGTCGCGCCGTCGTCGACGGCTGGGTGGCGCTCGACAAGCCGGTCGGACTCACCTCGACTCAGGCGGTGTCGCGCCTCAAGCGCCTTTACAATGCGCAAAAGGCCGGCCACGCCGGCACCCTTGATCCGCTCGCCTCCGGCATTCTTCCGGTGGCCTTCGGCGAAGCGACCAAGACCGTGCCTTTCGTTCAGGACGGCGAGAAAGCCTACCGCTTTACCGTGCGTTGGGGCGTCGAGACCGACACCGACGATTCCGACGGACGCATGACGCGGGAAAGCGCGGCGCGGCCGGAACGCGACGCCATCGAGGCTCTGCTGCCGCGGTTTACCGGCGAGATTTTGCAGACCCCGCCGCAATTCTCGGCGATCAAGATCGCCGGCGAGCGCGCCTATGACATTGCCCGCGAGGGCGAGCAGGTCGAGTTGAAGCCGCGCACGGTCAGGATCGATTCGCTGACGCTGATCGAGTCGTCCGCCGACGATGCGACCTTCGTCATGGAATGCGGCAAGGGCGCCTATGTGCGCGCGCTCGCGCGCGATCTTGGCCGCGTGCTGGGCTGCTTCGGTCATGTCACCGCGCTGAGACGCACGCGCGTCGGCCCTTTCGTCGAGGATGACGCCTATACGCTCGACGAGATCGAAAATCAGAACATGGCCGCAGAGGCGCTGCTTTCGGTCGAGGCCGGATTGGCGGACTTGCCTTGCGTCGTGGTCGATCGCGACACGGCGGCGCGGCTGCGGCGCGGCGGTTCGGTAATTCTGCGCGGCCGCGACGCGCCGCATGAGGGCGTCGTCTACGCCGCCTGCGGCGGCGTGCCGGTCGCCTTCGGTGAAATCGTCCAGGGCGCGCTCGCGCCGGCCAGGGTGTTCAACCTGCCGTTCTAAATTTTACTGGACCAGCGTTACGCCTTCCGCGCGGGCGGCGCGCTCTAATTCGGCGTCGAGCGTTGCGAGCGCCACGCTCTTTCGCAACGCCAGTTCAAGATAGGCGGCGTCATAAGCCGCCAGCCGGTGCTTGCGCGCTAGCGGCATGAGCCGTTTCTCGTCGCAGTCGACGTCGATCATTATCGGCAAGCGCGCCACTATCTGAAGAAACTCTTCGGTTCCGGTTGGCGTTATTCGACGACGTCGCTCGCTGACGAGCAAGACATTGCGTATTTCAAAAAACACCAGGGATGGCGCGAGCGCCGTCTCTTCGCGGAGGCGTTCAACAGCCGCAACCGCGCGAGACGGACGTTCGTCGGCAAGCGCGAGGCCCGCGAGGATCGACGCGTCGATGACGAAGCCGGTCAATATTTGTGGCCGCGATGGCGGGCGCTCAGAACCTCGGCCAGCGGCGCTTTTCCCGCGCTTTCTCGAAAGCGCTCGAGATCATCGATCGTTCGCTCGATCTCGGCCTGTTTAAATTCCGTTTCCGGCGCCAGGCGCGCGATGCGACGCCCGTGGCGAGTGATAAGGATCGTCTCGCCGCGTTCGACGGCGGTCAGAAGCTCCGCTAAACGAGCCTTGGCGTCCGAGGCCTGCACTTCTCGCATGCGGAACGTTTAGACTGGTCAAAAAAACTAGTCAATACGAACCAACATTTATCTTGTTAGGGGAAGCTTGTGCTATCATTTCCGAACATTTGCGCCCCATGACCACGCCGCCCAAACTTCTCATCTTTGACTCCGGCCTCGGCGGCCTCACGGTCTTTTCCGAGATCGTCAAGCTGCGCCCGCACGCGGAATATCTCTATTGCGCGGATGACGCTGGCTTTCCCTACGGTTCCTGGAAGGAGCCGGCGCTCGTCGAACGCGTCATGAAGCTCATGGAGGGGCTCATCGCCGATCATGCGCCGGACATGGTCGTCATCGCCTGCAACACCGCTTCGACGATCGTCCTACCCTATTTGCGCGTGCATTGGCCGGACTTGCCCTTCGTCGGCACAGTGCCGGCGATCAAGCCGGCGGCCGAGCGCACGCGGTCGAAGATGATCTCCGTCCTCGGCACGCCGGGCACGGTGGCGCGTGACTATACGCAAAACCTCATCGCGCAATTCGCTGGTCATTGTTCGGTGACTCTCGTCGGCTCCAAGCGCTTGGCGAGCCTCGCCGAAAAATACATGCATGGGGAGAGGACGAGCGACGCCGACATTGTCGCCGAAATCGCGCCCTGCTTTAAAGACCAAGACGGCAGGCGCACCGACGCCGTCGTCCTCGCCTGCACCCATTACCCGCTGCTCGTCGAGGAGTTCAAGCGGCTTGGATGCTGGCCGGTGGAATGGATCGACCCGGCGCCGGCGATCGCGCGGCGCGCCGATCAGTTGCTCGCCGAACGGTTTGGCCCAGATGCCGCGACCGAACGGCCAGCTTCGCGCCGCACATTCTTCACCAGCGGCGCCCGTCCTTTGGGATCGCTCGCCGCGACGCTGACGCGCTATGGCCTTGCATGGGATGTCGCGTCGACGCCGGCGTCGGAACGCGCGCCATTATAGAGCGCGGCTTGGGTACGCGCGCGGCGTTTACCGATCGCTTTGCCGCGTCGCGGCGCGCGACGCCTGAAGCGAGAGACGGTTCAGTCGTTCTTCGCTCATTCCCGCGCCTGTCAAAAAGGCGCGCGCCTTGTCGGCGCTCCCGGCGTCGCTCGCCGCGATCGCGGCCTCAAACAAGATTCGAGCGTCCGCAGGCGCGCGCTGCACGCGCCAGTTCTGCTCGGCAAGACGCAGCGCGCTGGTCGGATCGCGCCGCAGATAAAGCGTGAAACGCGCTTCGTCGCCAAGATGGAAAGCTTCGCCGCGTCGGCGCGAGGCGGCGAAGCGCTCCTCGATGAGCGATACATGCTCAGCGAGACCCTCCGAGCCAAGCCGCCGCTCGGCGAGCGCCAGGCGCAGCAGTGCGGCGTCGATGCGGGCGTGGCCGGCGAGCAGCGTCGCCGCGTCTGCGAAACGATTTTCGTCAAGCAGGAAGTCGGCGTAAGCGGCGAGGAGATAGGCCGTCGGTTTCACGGTCTCGAGCGCCGCTTTGAAGGCGCGTTCGGCGCGCGGCGCATCGCCCCGCCGCGCGGCGATCTCGGCGAGGATTGTCAATGCCCATCTGCGTCTCTCGGGCGTCGCCTCGGGTCGGGCGTCGAGCGTCTGCTCAAGCGCTTCCATCGCTTCGCGCGATCCGCCCATGAGGCTCGCCGCGTCACACACGCAGGCGATCGCCAGCAGCGGCTCGCTGGATGCGGCAAGCGGCGCGCAACTCGCGCGCGCCTCATCCAAACGGCCGAGGATTTTACTGATCGACGCGCGCATAAGCCATGCTTGAAGATTGGTTGGATCGGATTTTATCACCGCGTCGACATCGGCGCGCGCGCCGTCGAAGTCATGCCGATTCTGCGCGATCATCGCGCGCAGCAGAAGCGCTTTCGCGGGAGGCTGCGCCATTCGCCACACAGGCGTGAGTATGCCGGCCGCGTAACCAAAATAGCGTGGATCGGAGTCTTCGCTGCCGAGCGTGACAAATTTTTGTGCGAGTTCGATTGAAGCCGCGAGATCGTCCGTTCGCGCGCGCAGATCGCGCAGTTCAGCGCCCATTGGCGCGGCGGCGCGAGGCAATCGTTCCAAAAATTGAGTGTCGTCGCTGGGAGCGAAAGGCGCGCTGAATGCGTTGCTGCAGGCGAGAACTGCGGCGCACATACATGACTTTGCAATTATGAGTCGCATCGGCGCTCGCCCATATCGCGCTCGCAACATAACGTCTAAGTCGAGACGCGGAATATTTTTTTGAGCCTTGTAAAAAATATGAACCGATCGTATCGTACGCGCAACCGATAGTTACTGATCGAACTTCCCGCGGAGCATCATTTCATGGCAGGGAAGCGTAATTTGAGTGAGGCTTTGGTGGCTCGCAAAAGCATGACCAACCGCCTATTCGCTGCGTTCCTCCTGTTCTCTGCTTTGCTGATTCCCGGAGCGGCGCGCGCCTCAGACCACGCCGATCCCATGTGGCTCGCCGAGGACGAACAGGAAGCCAATATCACCGGGCTATTCTTTTTCCCGGAAGGCGACCGCTGGGTCGCGATCCTCGATGTGCGCCGCTCGCTGATCGGGCCGCCGCCTTACAATCTAGAGCCGTTCGAATATAACATCCATCTGGATTTTCACACGAAGCTCGGCTTCGACAATGCCGAGGACGTGGCCCGCTACGGCGGCACGATCGTCGCGCCCGAGGGCATCGCGCCGGACGCCACTATCCGGATCCGTCTCAACAATGACGCGACGGTCAAAGAGAAATCCTTCAAAGGACTCGGCGACTCGCAGGACATCCAGGTCTATTCGGGCATTCGCGACGATCCGTTCATCTTTCCCCGATTCTTCAAGGTGAATGTCGTCACCATGGCGTTCAGCGTTCCGAAATCGGCTTTCCCCGAACATGCGGAGAGTTGGCTGTTGTGGGCCACAAGCAATCGCGCGAGCAATGGCGAGCAGATCGACCATGTCGGGCGTTCGAACCGCACGCAGCTCGGCCGCTTCGAAATTTTAAATACCATTCCGCCGGCGCAGCATGTGGCTGAGATTCGCGAAAAGGGCGAGTCCCGGGCCAAGGTTCAGGACTTTCTCAAGCAATGGCTGCCGCCGCTCGCGAGTTTGAATCAGCTGAGCGGGCTTTTCATTCGCCACTACGACTCCGTTCCCGACGTGATGGTGTTCACCAAGAAGCGACCGGCCGGATTTCCGAACGGCCGTCGTCTCGAGGATGACGTGGCGCTGCTGACCTGCGCGCAGGGCGATTGCCCCTTGCAGGAAAACGCCTTCATCGACACGACGCAATGGCCGCGCGCAACGGTCAACGACAAGCCTCTGTCGATAGAATTTCCCTATCTGGCGGAGCCCTGGCCCTTCAAGCCGCAGCCTGCGGGCGCGCCGGGACCATACGTCTATCGTTTTTTCGCGCGGCCGGCCCTGCAGATCGGGATCGCCGCGCTCGTCTTTCTTCTCATCCTTCTCGGCGTGATTCGCTCGTTCAGACGACGGGCCGCCGTCTAGGCGCGAAGCGGCTTTTGCGGGGCCACGACTCGCATGGTGCGACTTTTCCTTCGGTCGGGTCGTCGATCGACGCGGAGATTTCGGCATAGCGGACAGGCTGCAAATTTTAGGCATTCGACATTGGGGAGGGTACGATGCTCGAAAGAATCCTGCGGAGCTTGGCGGTCGCAGCGGCGTTGAGTGGCGCCTATGGCTCGATGAGCGGCGTGGCGAAAGCCGACCGGAATTGCGGCGCCGGCGCCGGCAACGTCAAGGACGAAGCCATGTGCGTCGGACGCACGCCGGAATCTATGCCCGGCGCTGATGACGATTATTACGCCGACATGGATTACGGCGCGACCAAACGTCCGGAAGAACTGGCCAAGGCCTTGCAACCTTATTTGCCTGGCGTCACGCCGGAGGATGCGCGCAAGGCGGCGGTGATCGGCCGTAATAATTGGGTGGTGTGGACCGCCGGCAACGACCGGCTATGGGACGTCTTAAACAAGAAATCCTTAGGCGGGCTCGACTTCCTGAAGACCTTATCGAGCCATCCGAGTCTTAAGAAATTCAGCCGCGACAATCGCTGGAGCTATTTGGGTCTCGTCAACGAGCCCTGTTTCAAGAAGGCGGCCGGCCCTCGCGCAGATCGCTTCGGCCTCTGGCTCGACACGCGCGATTCGAGCTGCTCGCCCGATCCTTTCGAGAACGAAGCGAAATATCCTGGCGTCAAGATCGGGGCGCGCGGACGCAGCGACAAGTTTCCGGTGGGTTCCTATTACGGCTATGCGACCGGCATCGTCGGGTTGAGATTATTCCCAAATCCTGACTTCGACGAAGCGGCTGAAAGGAAATGGGATCCAGAGCGCTTTTACACCGATCCCGACTATTACAACGATAAGGGTCTCGTGCGCCCCTACCGCGTCGGGATGTCCTGCGGCTTTTGCCATGTCGGCCCCAATCCGGCCAATCCGCCGGCCGATCCGGAAAATCCGAAATGGGAGAATTTGAACTCCAATCCGGGCGCTCAATATTTCTGGTGGGACCGCATTTTCACCTATACGGCCGATCCGACGGATTTCTCCTGGCAATTATTCCACGTTTCGCGGCCGGGCGCGCTCGACACGTCGCTGGTCTCAACCGACTATATCATCAATCCGCGAACCATGAACGCGATCTACCAGCTCGGGCCGCGCGTGGCGCTCGCTTTGAAGTTCGGCCAAGAAAAGCTTGATGGGGGCGAGAGGCAGAACAAGCAATTCAACGAATATGTTCCCGCCAATTCGCCGCTCACGCAGTTCTTCAAGGCGCCCGATACGGTGTTCACGCCGCGCGTTTTGAAGGACGGCGCGGATTCGGTCGGCGCGCTGGGCTCATTCAACCGGGTCTTTGTCAATATTGGCCTGTTCAGCGAGGAATGGCTCGAACATTTTAACGCCGTAGTCGGCGGCAAGCCGATCACTCCCATTCCGATCGCCACCGGGCGCGCCCATTCCACCTATTGGCAGGCGAATGAAGCGCAGACTCCCAACACCGCGCTGTTTTTCGTCGCAACCGCCAAGCCAGACTATCTGAAGAACGCGCCGGGGGGCGACAAATTGGTCGCGTCGGACACAGCCACTCTCGAACGCGGCAAGGAAGTGTTCGGCGAACGCTGCCTGCGCTGCCATTCGAGCAAGCTGCCGGAAAAGACCTTCAGCTATTTCCCGAACAAGGGCTGCGTCGGCAAGGACTATCTGACCTGCTGGAACAATTATTGGTCGTACACCAAAACCGACGCGTTCAAGGAGGAGGCGAAGAAGATCGCCAAGACGAGCGACTTCCTTACCGATAACTTCCTGTCGACAGATCTGCGCGTTCCGGTGACGCTGCTGGAAACCAACGCCTGCAGTCCGCTCGCCACCAATGCGATCCGCGACAACATCTGGAACGATTTCTCCTCGACCTCATACAAGGAGCTGCCTTCGGTCGGAAAGATCACCATTCATGATCCCTATACGGGCGCGCCGCGCACCTATGACATGCCGGCGGGGGGACGCGGCTACACGCGTCCGGCGTCGCTGGCCAGCCTGTGGTCGACCGCGCCCTTCCTGCTCAACAACAGCGTCGGCAGATTCTACGAGAGCCCGTCGGTGGAAAGCCGGTTGAAGTCCTTCGACAATTCGATCGAGCAGATGCTGTGGCCGGAGAAACGGGCCGGCGGCGCCTATGGGCAATATGGCGAGCAATATGGCCAGAAGGACATCGAATATGTCACGGCGTCGGGCAAGAAGCTGCATGGCGTCGTCGATGTGACGACGGAGCGCAGCTATCTGCGCGTGCCGAAGGGCTATCTCCCCGGCCTGCTAGAGCCGGGCTTCGACGCCGGCGAAGACGTGAAATGGCTGGTCGACGCGTTGCGTCTCAGCAATTTCGTCGACAAGGACGGCGTCGCCATCGGCCCAATCCCGAAAGGCACGCCGGTGCAGCTGATCGGCAATATCGATCTCGATAAGCGAGAAGATCCGCTCGAAAATCTGTTGCACAAGGCGAAAGTGCTGAAGCTGCTCGCCAAGCTAAAACTTACGTTGAAGCTGCTGCCGCCGGATCCGAGCGACGAACAGGCGCGCGCGGCGTTTGCCCGTTCATATGACGATCTGCTCGAACTGAATAAGTGCCCGGACTTCGTCGTCAATCGCGGCCATTATTTCGGCACCGATTATTTCGCCGAGGAGCCGGGGCTGAGCGACGCCGACAAAAAGGCTCTGATCGCCTTCCTAAAAACCATGTGACGCGTCGGAGGCCCGGGCCGCCAAGGCGCGTCCGGGCCAACCGATGAACTAGGGGGAACGACCATGAGCCTCAGCGACAAGGCGAGTTTCGAATATGTGGTGGTCGGCTCGGGCGCGGGCGGCGGCACGGTGGCGGCGCGCCTCGCGGAAGCGGGCTGCAAGGTGCTGGTGCTGGAGGCCGGCGGCGATCCGCGGAATCTTCAAGGCGGCGACGCCGCCTATCCCAAAGACGAGCGTCTGCCCGACGATTATCGCGTTCCGGTGTTTCACGCCTGCTCGACCGAGAATCAGGCGATGCAATGGGATTTCTTCGTCCGCCACTATGGAGACGACCAGCTCCAGAAAAAAGACCATAAATATGTTGAACGCGATCATAAAGGCCAGCGCGTCGACGGCGTGCTCTATCCGCGCGCCGGCTGTCTCGGCGGCTGCACGGCGCATAATGCGATGATCATGGTTTATCCGCATAATGCCGACTGGGACCATATCGCCGAGCTGACCGGCGATCCCTCCTGGCGCGCCGACAATATGCGCCGCTATTTCGAAAAGCTCGAGAACTGCAATCATCGCTTTTTCTTCCGCCTGCTCGGCATGCTCGGGATCAATCCCACGCGCCATGGCTGGAAGGGCTGGCTGCATACGGAGAAGAACATCCCCGAGGCCGCGCTCGGCGATTTCGACCTCGTCAAAGCCTTGAAGATATCGATCCTGGAGGCGATCGGCCGATCGCCCTCGCTGCTGCAGCGCGCGCTCTGGTTTCTCCTCGGCAAAGGCGATCCGAATGATTGGCGGCTCGTCCGCGAGAACGCCTTCGGCCTGCATTATCCGCCGCTCAATACGCGCAAGCACGAGCGCATGGGCACGCGCGAGCGTCTTGTCGAGACGCAGCTTAAATATCCCGACAATCTGACCATCGAACTCGACGCGCTGGCGACGCGCGTCTTGTTTGACGACGAAAATCGCGCGATCGGCGTCGAGTATCGCAAGGGCGCGAAGCTCTATCAGGCGCACTACAATCCAAGCGGAGAGCAGGGCGAGACCCGCACCGTCCTTGCGACTCGCGAGGTGATCCTCGCCGGCGGCGCCTTCAACACGCCGCAGCTGTTGATGCTCTCCGGCGTCGGCGCCAAGTCGGAGCTGGCCCCGCTCGGCATTCCGACGCGCATCGATCTTCCGGGCGTCGGCAAGAATCTGCAGGACCGCTATGAAGTCGGCGTCGTCAATCGCGTCAAGGAGGATTGGGGCATTTTGAAAGGCGCGCAATATAAGAACACCGACACCCAATATGCCGATTGGCTGCGCACCAAGGATAAATATACCGGCTCGGTCTATGGGACGAATGGCGCGGTGCTCGCCGTCATCAAGCGGTCGGCGAATGAGCGGCCGCTGCCCGATCTGTTCTGCTTCGGCGTGCTCGCCGATTTCCGCGGCTATTATCCCGGCTATTCCGTCCCGATCGTCAAGAAGCTCAATTACCTCACCTGGGCGGTGCTCAAGGCGCACACCAATAACCGCGCCGGCTATGTAAAGCTGAAATCGATTAATCCGCTCGAACGGCCGGACATCAATTTCCGCTATTTCGCCGAGGGCACGCCCGATCGCGACGAGGACCTAGATTCGGTGGTCGATGGCGTGAAATTCGTGCGCGAGCTCACGCGTCCGCTCATCGATCTCGGCGTCGTCGAGGAGGAGGAATCGCCCGGCGCCGCTATGACGAGCGACGAACAGATTCGCGATTTCGCGCGCTATCAGTCCTGGGGCCATCACGCCTCCTGCACTTGCGCGATCGGACCGGACGGCGCCAGCGACGCGGTTCTCGATTCGAATTTCCGCGTGCGCGGCGCGAAGGGCCTGCGTGTCGTCGACGCCTCGGTGTTTCCGCGCATTCCCGGATTTTTCATCGTCAGCGCGGTCTATATGATCGGCGAGAAGGCGGCGGATGCGATTCTCGCCGACCGCTAGGCGGACGCCCGACACGCCGCCGGTCTTGCAGAGGCGGCGGAATCGTTGCTTGCGCCGCCTTTCGGGGGGAGTGGTCCTGGCGTCCGCCTATGGCGCATGCGCATCGCCAGCCCATGCGCATACCGAGTTCGCATCGCTCGGCGTCTTCTGGTCGGGCGCCGTGCATTTTCTGTTCAGCTTCGAGCGGCCGGCGCTCGTCGTCGCCTTCGCGATCTGGGCGGCGACGCAAAAGCAGCGCGCCGACGCCGCGGTGGTTTGCGCCATTGGCGTGGGGGCCTTCGTCGCGGCGCTGGCGATGCGTTCGGACATTGCGGAAAGCCATTCCGCGTCGAAGGCGGCGATCGTCGCTCTGGTCGTGCTCGGCGGGGCGAGTATCGGGCGGCTTCAATTTGGCGTAAGGCAGCTTCTGATCGCCGCCGTCGCCTGCGGATTGATCGCGGGCGCGATCGGCGCGACCGGCGAAACGATCAAGGATCGAGCGATCAACGCCAGCGCCTTGTCGCTGGTGGCTGCGGCCGCCGCGGCCTATGCGCTCATGGCGTCGTCCTTTGTCGCGCGCTGGCGACGCCCTGCCTCCGTCTGAGCGGCGGCGCGGACAGGCTTCTGGCGTCTGCGCGCGCGTTAGGATATTCGCGGATTTGTGGCTCCGGCTGATCATCTGCGCGCTCGCGGCGCTATTCGCTCTCGGTTTGCAGACCAGAGCCGCGCGTGCGCATCTTTCATCCGACAGCTATCTGCATGTCGATATCGACGCGGATGGGCGTCCGAGCGGGCAGTGGACATTTCCCTGCGTGATCTCGACGCCGCGATCGGACTCGCGGGAGACGACGGCGTCATCACTTGGGGCGGGTTGAAAGCGCGCCGCGGCGCGATCGAAGCCTATGCCTTTGATCGATTGTCGATCGACGGCTGCGCGTTGCGCCCGAGCGACATGCTCGTCGATCGTCATGCCGGCGCCGCCTATGCCGTGCTGCGCTTTACGGCTGAATGCCAGTCGACGCGCGCGCCGCGGCGCCTGCACTATCGGCTGCTGTTCGATTTGGATCCGACGCATCGCGGACTGCTTACGCTGGCGACGCCTTCCGGCAAGCAATCGGAAGTGCTGTCGCCCGATCGCGCCGACATTGCTCTGGATCGCGTCGATGAATCGGCTTCCGGCTCCTTGCTTCACTTCGTCGGCTTTGGCGTCAGCCATATTCTACTCGGCTATGATCATCTGCTGTTCGTCGCCGTGCTGATGATTTTCGCCGCCTTTCGGCGCGGCGAATCCGGCTGGACGCCGCTCGACGGCTTTGGCGCCAGCGCGCTCCAGACCTTGACGATCCTGACCGCCTTCACCCTGGCGCATGGCGTCACGCTGACATTGTCACTATTTCATTTCATCGACGCGCCGGCGCGATTGATCGAGCCCGCGGTCGCCGCGACGATCATGGGCGCGGCGATCGACAATCTCCTGCCGATTCTGTCCTATGCGCGCTGGACCGTCGCGTTTGGTTTCGGCCTTGTGCATGGCCTCGCCTTCGCGACCGCGCTCGGTCCGATGCGTCTGTCGACGTCTGGACTGCTCTATGCGCTCGCCGGCTTCAATGGCGGGGTCGAACTCGGCCAGATCGCCGTCGCTTCATTGCTTCTGCCGCTCGTGTTCACCGCGCGGCGCAAGTCTCTTTATGTCAGTTATGTTGCGCCGGCGCTGACGGCGCTCGCATTTCTTCTCGCGCTGCTCTGGTTCGTTGACCGTGTCGAAGCGCTGCGATAGTCTTCACGTCATCCGCAAACATGCGCTGAGAAAAGCGCGACACTCAATTTTCAGCCTGATTGATCAGTCGCACGCCGTTAATGCATCGGCCGTTTTTCGCGATTTGGCCGCCAACTCCCCCCGCGAACCAAACATCATGAGATCGATATGCAGGGCGAAGAATTCGGCCGCTTATCATCGCATAGGAGACAGCCGGGCCGGCGCGTGTGACCGTTTTGATCGCGCGCGACTCCGGGCGCCGCGCATTCCGATACCCGCGCAAGAGAGATGAGGTAACGAAGATGCATCAGCTTTCAGGCAAGGAGTTCCAGATCGGCCTCACAATGTCAGGCGCGATTTCGGCCGGGGCCTATACGGCGGGCGTCGTCGACTTCCTGGTCGAGGCGCTGGAATCTGGAGGGTTATGTGAGGTCCGCGGCGCGATGCTGCGACTTCCGAGATGCGGACGTCACATAAGCCGGATTGAACGAAGGCACGCGGGTCGTTAGCCACTATGGGGAAAGCGCGTCTCGTCG
>Ga0233425_10005578_pt1 | contig 19701 bp, 10 predicted proteins | sample Watercolumn_Towu_2_FD_181712 | JGI IMG/M metagenome (GOLD analysis project Ga0233425, IMG submission 181712) | Freshwater microbial communities from Lake Towuti, South Sulawesi, Indonesia - Watercolumn_Towuti2014_140_MG | ecosystem: Environmental > Aquatic > Freshwater > Lake | place... | reverse complement strand
GCTTTGCTCGAGGCAGCAGTCTCCAAGTCAGGAACACCGATCCTTGAGTTGAACGCGCTTGCTCGCCTGCAGCGAGTGACCGGCGATCTCGATCAGGCGATCAAAACATACGACACCATCGTGTCGATGCCGCCACCAAAGGTGTCGATGCTCGCGGCTTACGCCGATGATGTTCGGGCAGGAGCACTCGAAGAGATATTCACGATCAAGTACGCGCAGATGACTGGAGCGAGTGATTCGATATTGCAAGCGTCGCAGATCGCTGCGCTGAAGGAAGTTCGTGAAAGGCTTGTCAAAGTCGTTGGCACGCGTGATGGCGATCTCGCCACGCTTCGTTGTGATGCCAAGATCGCTTTTGCTGAGGGCGACTACCTCACGACTATTACCAAACTGGAGGATCTTTTCGCGCGCCAAAAGCGTGTGCCGCCCGAGTTCTACTTGCTCGCAGCAACCGCACTTGGTCAACGAGGCGAGCAGGGTGCTGCGCTCATCAAGATCAATCAGGGGCTCGACGAGTATCCGAATCTGACGCAGTTTTATCTTGTGCGCGCTGGACTCGAAGCGCGACTTGGACGAATCGCGGAGGCACGGCGGAGCGTTCAGCTTGTCCTGACCGCCGAACCGGGCAACGTGGTCGCGCAGCAACTGGCTGAGGGGCTCGCGAAGGTGCGGGGTGATGGCGTCCTGAATCTGGCAGACGACGGATTGAAGGCGCTCGGGAATGCAGAGCAACTGGCAAACGAAGGCAACATCGAAGGCGCTCTTGCAATTGTGCGCGATGCGCTCACCCGTATGCCTGATGACATTCGCCTGCGCCGCACATTGGTGCAGTGGCTGCTTTTCATGGGTAAGCAGGACGAGGCAAAGGCATCGCTCGCGGTTTACCTCGCAGATACGCCCAACGATGGTCCGCTGCAGTCGATGAAGATTCTGGCAGAGATCAAGTCGCCTGTCGAGCGCGTGGCGGCTTACGCAGATCAAACACTGCCCGATGGCAGCAAGCGGAGCGATGCGGAACGCGCAGTCGTTGTGGCGACCACCATGCTGATGCTTCGCGATGCGCTCGCGACTCGCGTGAAGACTGTTGCAGAATCGGATCGTGCAATGGTTCAGGCGCAGTTGGACGAAGCGAAGGCAGCCCTCGACAAGGCCGTCCCCCGCGCACTTGAGCTTGCACCTGGCGATGCGGTGCTGCTCGATCGCCTCTTCGCTGAGGCGCTCCAGTCCGACAACCAAGTACGGCTGCAGGAACTGATTGTGATTGCCGAGCAACATTCGCAGGACAAGGCCATTCCATTCCTGATGCGCGGGCGCATGGCGCTTGCCAAGAGCGATATTCCAAAGGCAATCCAAGCGTTTGAGCAGGCAGTCGCACTCGCGGGTTCATCCGCCGCCTCCTATCGCCTCCTTGGAATGGCGCGCGAGCGGGGAGGCGACATGGAGGGCGCACGCGAGGCCCTCTCGACAGCGTTTGATCGTGCTCCAGATGATCCACTCACCATTCAGCTCTATTCGACGCTGCTGGCACGGAATGGCCAAACCACAAAGGCGCGTGAGGTGCTTCGCACTGCCATGCAGGCACTGCCCGGAAACCCCGACATACGAAATGCCTACCTCGACCTAGAGGCAGCGTACGGAAATCGGGCTGGCAGTCTCATTGAGCGCGCACGGTTGTACTCCGTTCGACCATCCGATGTTGATAACGCTCGCCAGTTGATGAGACTTCTGATCGAAACACCGGTCACAAGCGAACTCGTGCTCGATGACAATTCGATGCCGGTCTACCAACCAAAGGAGTGGGAGGCGCTCGGGAAGGAGCGGCAGGAAGCGATCATTGCGGAATACTCGAAGATGTATGCCGAGCGCGCACAGGGAATTCTCGAGGGGTTGCTCCGTGCGAATCAGAGCGACAACACTTCAGTTCGCTTCTATGCGGCAGCACTGCAGCGGGCAGGCAGAGGGCGCGAGGGCGCCGAGATGCTGCGGTCGGCAGCCGAGAAACTGACGGGAGCCATGCAGTGGTCGGCATGGGTTGACTTGGGGGAGCTTTACCTTGAGATGGCTAGAGACACCGATGCTGACGCCGCGTTCGCAAAGGCCATCGAGCTTGATTCGAGTGCGACCAACGATGCCGCACGGGCTGTGGCGCAGATATGGACCAATCGCCGTGTCCCGCGAAGGTCGCTTGATGTGCTTGAAGCCGTGTATGCCAAAGCACCAACGCTCGAATTGGCGCGGACTATCGCAGCGCTTCGGCTTGAGGTTCGCGACTTCAAGGGCGCGAAGGAGATGAGTGCTGAGATCATGAAGCAGGCCAGTACGAATGTCACCTTCACGGATCGTCTGCTTGCGGCCGATATCGCGAATGCTGAGATGGATCAGCCGGAGTTCAGCGGGACGCCTGCCGACGAAGCTCGCGTGCTCGGAGAAATGAACAAGGCGCTCGACGAGGCGATCAAGATCGATCCCGCCAGCGCGCTTCCGTTCATGGTGCGGGCAGCATCCTTTCAGCGGCGGTATCAGAAGACCGGAAATCCCGACATGGCGCGCCAAGCGCTGCAGAATGTTGAACGGGCAATCGAGTTGCGGGGCAACTACTGGCCGGCAACGCGCCTGCTCGCCTCCATTCATACCGACCGAAATGACATCGCCGCAGCAATCGATGTCTGTCGGAAGTTCGTCGAACAAAACCCCAGGTCCGTCGAGGCCCGTCGAGCACTCATCGCCTATCAGTTGGGTTCAGGAGACTTCGCCGGGGCAATCTCGACAGCGAGTGCAGCTGTTGCCGATGAGCCGCGCAATCAAACATGGATTCAGGCGCTCTGCGAAGCTCAAGCGATCGCAGGCATGAAATTGGAAGCGGCGTCGAGCTATCAGACACTGTTCAGTATCACAGCAAATCCTGACTTTCTCATGCAGGCGATCGTTTTGCGTGCAACCAATTCGCCACCAGATCTTGCTGGCGTCCTGCGTGCTCTCCAGGCGGTTCCCGCGGTGGTACCGCAGGTGCCCTTCCTCCAAATGATGGCGGCTGCGGCACTCGCGGTAACCGGAGATACTGAGCTTGCGCGCCAACAGGGCCGTCAGCAACTGCGCGAACTTGTTCGCCTCGTCGATCCGTCCAAGGGAGTGAGCGGAGATCAATGGGTGCTCGCTGCGAGCACGCTCTATCCGGGCGACAAGATGGTGGACTTCGAAAAGTTCGTGACCGAGTGTGCTGGTCCCAATCCGTCGTCCCCGCTTCTTGTTGGTGTCGCGCAGCGCTTTGCTGAAACTGGTCCAGACTGGTACGACAAGGCGTTTGACTTCGGGACGCGAGCGCTTCAAGCGGCAGCGAATGATGAGGATCGATTCGCCGCGTATCGACTGCTTGGCAATATCGAGTATCGGCGCCGTAACATGACGAAAGCGGTTGAGAACTACGAAAGGGCGCTGGCCTTGCAGCCAGATGATTTGCTCCTTCTCAACAACGTGGCGTACCTCGAAGCCGCTGAGCTCGGGAAAGTCTCCGAGGCGATTGAACGCGCGCGTCGTGCTCTGGCGGTAAACCCTGTCAATGCAGATCTCATGGACACGCTGGGCTATTCGCTGACGAAGAAGGGTGATTATCCGGAGGCGATCGGGCTGCTGCGACGCGCCTCGCGCATTCAGGCAAATCCGACTACCTACGCGCATCTTGCTCTTGCCCAGTGGAAGGGCGGTTTCCGCGAGGATGCGACCGCGTCACTCACGCGTGCAAAGGCGCTGCGACCAGATAGTGAAGCGCAGCGCGAAATCAATCTCGTTGAACGCGAGATGAATGGTCGTACGGATGGCTGAGAGCTGAAAGAGAAAGGACGATCGGTATGGTTTCGCCGACATCAGGTTCGCCATCAAGCGCTGCTCCAGCCGGTGCGTCGCAGCGATCGCCGGTCGCACCGCGCCCACAAGCAGCGGTATCGCGTGGGGCAACGATCGACCCAATTCGCGTTCTCCAGCAAAACTGGAAGTCGATCATGTGGTGGACTATCGGCGGCGCCGTGTTCTCAGTTGTGTTCCAGTTTGGCGCGCAGTTCATCTACCCCCTCTACAGCGGGCAGGTGATCCTGCGTCTGCGACCGCAGCTCGGTGAGGCAACGGAGATCTTCGGCGAAAATGCAACGCAAGAAGAGACGGTTGCGCGTCTGGCACAGACAGAAGCGCAGCAGATGGTGATGCGCGATGTGCTTGTGAAGGCGATCGCCGGCAAGGATGTGCTGAAAACCTCCTGGCATGAGTACTACCTCGATGACAACGGGCAGTTCGTGGTGGATGAGGCCGTGGACGATCTGGAGGATGAGATTTCGTCCGGGCACCGTCGTGGCACGCAGTTCTTCGCGCTGTATTGGAAGGCTCATGTGGCGGGAGATGTGCCGGTTGTGCTGAATGCAATCACGACCACCTATCTCGACATGCTGAACGCGGAGAGTGATCGCAAGTTCAACGGCATCAAACAGGTATTCGTCAAGAAACAGAACGAACTCGATCAGCAGATTGACAGCATGAAGTCCGCGATCCGCCGCTTCATCACGGAAGAGGGGATTCCCGCGTTTGAGGAGAACGCTCAGCAGTCGCAGCGCGGACTCGAGGAGTTGCAGAGGCTGATTGCTGAGACGACCATGGACCTCAGTCTGGTCAAGTCTCAGCGCGGGCAGCTCGATGCAAAGCTGCAGGGGCGACTTGAGCCGTCCAAGGATGACATTCAAAAGGCGGAGATGGATCCCGCTCTGATGCAGCTCAATCGAGATCTGAATGATCTGACGATCCAGTTGCAAAGCAAGAAGGGGCGGTTTGGTCCTCAGCACCCCGAGGTGCGCTACGCAGAGGAGACACTCGCATCGGCCCGCGCACAGAAGGACAAGGCGCTCGATGAGATCGTGCAGCGGGATCTGAACGGCCAGTTCAAGACAGTGACGGATCGGCAGGGAGGGCTTGAAGACCTTCTCAAGAAACAGACTGGCGACTTCGAACTGGAACGAAAGCGAATCGAGGAGTTGGCTTCACGAGTGGCAGAACTTGAGGCGATGAAGGAGCGTCAGAAGCGGCTCGAGGAGGAGCGCGGCGTGGTAGCGAAGACGGTTGGTGAACTCGACCTAGCGCGTTCGCGCGAAGATTCGGTGCCCGTGGAGGTTGCGCAGCGTGCCCTGACGCCCCGCGAGTTGTTCTTCCCGAACTGGAAGGTCGTTCTCCCTGGCGTGTGGGTGCTGGTGATTCTGATTGGCGTTGGACTGATCTTCCTCCGGGAGTTCATGGATCAGCGTGTCCGCTTCGCAAGCGAATTGGCAGCATTGTCGGGCGGTCGCGTCCTTGGAGTTGTGCCCGATCGGCAAGATGATCCATCGGCACCCGGGCGGGTTTCTTTCGTGGTACGGGAGGCACCGCAATCGGCGCTCGCTGAGTCCTTGCGGCAAGTCTCCACGAACCTGATCAAGAATCTTGCCGACCAAGGCGGTACTGTGGTGGGCGTTTTCTCAGCACTCCCCGGTGCTGGCGTAACGGCCATCATCACCAATCTCGCATCGAGTGCGCAGGTCATCGGGAAGCGAGTGCTGGTTGTGGATGCGAACTTTCGGCGTCCCGGGGTTTGCACAGCATTCAGTCTCGCGGAGGGCAGTAGGGGCCTTGGTGATGTGCTCGCGGGCAATTGCGCGCTCGCGGAGGTGATTCAGCGCAGCGCAACGGGCATCGAAGTTGTGGGTGCTGGGCAAAGCCACATGATTGAGTTGCTCGACACGCTTCGGATGACGGAAGTCATGAACACCATGCGTGATCAATACGACCTCGTGCTGGTCGATACGGCTCCTCTGGCGATAGCCGCGGAGTCGATGGCTGTTGCCAATCGAATTGATGGATCCATGATTGTCGTGCGAGCGATGCGCGATCAACGCGGACTCATCGGGCGTCTCATAGGCCAGTTGACAAGCCAACGCGGGCGCTTCGTTGGTGCTGTACTGAACCGACCGGAGCAGACTGCGGGTGGCTACTACCGAAGGAATGCGGAGCTGGCGTCGAAGTATTCAGCGGAGGCAAACGCGGAATCAGCAGCTGCGACCCCAGCTGGCGGAGCGACCTGACGATGATCACACAATTCATGGCTGGAGGCAGCCCTGCGCTGCCAGTGCCATCGGGCGGTGTTTTCGATCGTCCAGCAGTTCACGAGGTCATCGTGAATGCGGTCGAGATTCTCAATTCATTCGCACCGGTGTTCATCGCCGGTTTTCTGGTCACGCTCGTTGCCACCCCCTTTGTTCGCTGGCTTGCGTTCGAGTTCGGCGTCATTGATCGGCCTGATGGAAGTCGAAAGGTTCACAAGACGCCGGTCGCGTATCTCGGCGGGCTTGCGATCTTCATGGGTTTCATGGCATCGATGTTTGCGGCGATTGTTGCGGTCGATGGACCGGCGGAGGAATTGGCGCCAGTCCCGATCTCGATTCTCGTCGGCGCTGTTGCCATCGCACTAACGGGACTTGCCGATGACATTTGGAAGTGGGATGCCCGGCTGAAGATTGCGGGGCAACTTGTCGCCGCTGCAGCGCTGGCGTATTCGGAAATTGGCATCGGCGCCATCACGGGCGTCCTCAGCCCATTTCTTGGAATGCCCAACGAGATCCTGTTTACTCTCGCGGGTGTTGCTGTCCCTGCGGGAACGGTTTACTACTGGATTGGCACCGGGTTCCTCGGATTCGTCATCATTGCAGGATGCAATGCGGCAAATCTAATCGATGGTCTCGATGGCCTCCTGACCGGGAGCGCCACAATCATGTCGATCGGCTTCCTCGCCATGGGGCTGCTCGTTGCATCAACTCTCGCAATCGACAATCCATCATCAAGTCTTGTTGGCGTTCGAGTAGCCCTGGCGCTGGCACTGCTTGGCACCACACTCGGTTTCCTGCCCTGGAACTTCAATCCAGCAGTCATCTTCCTCGGCGATTGCGGCAGCTTGTTGATCGGCTACCTGTGCGTCACGATCGTGCTTCTTTTCGGTGAGGACGGACCACCAAGCCTCGTGGTGGCTGGCTTCATCGTCTTTGGACTCCCGATCACTGATACGACACTCGCCATCATCCGCCGAAAGGTTGCTGGCGTTCCGCTCAACACGCCGGACGCACAGCACATTCACCACCAGATCAAACGCCTGTTTGGATCGGTTCGCAAGGCGGTTTGCGCTCTCTACTTCATTACTGCCGCTTTTTCTACGATCGGTGTGGCCATCACCGCTGTCTTACTGTTGACGGAGACCCGAGTGCTCGTGGTGTACGCAGTTGGGGCTGCGTTCTTCGGCATTCTTGTTGCCGTTGCAGTCAAGATTGCGCTCATTCAGCGCTGGATCGAGCAAACGCTTGAAGAACGAGCACGCAAGGGGCAGGTGGATGCGTCGCCAGATTTGACGGTCCTTCAATCGGACAAGTCGGACCAACTGGTGTGATCCACGACGCTGCCGGGCATGCAGCAGATGCTCATGGTGATGGTGGGTCGCATGGGCATCAGCCTGTTCTGCTTCCGTCCGTGCTGGCGATGACAGCACCGCGGCGTGGGGATTGTGTGATCGATGCAACGGCAGGGCGTGGTGGACATGCGAGCGCGCTTGCAGCTGCAGTTGACCCAGGGATCGTGATTCTTCTCGACCGTGACTCGGAAAATCTGAAGCATGCAGTCGAGCGCGTCCGTCAGGCTGCACCGCATTCACGCATCGAGGGAGTTCATGCGGACTTTCGATCTGTTTCATCGGTGGTGGATCGACTGCGAGTGCGTGCTGATGTGCTGCTTGCCGATCTCGGTGTCTCGAGCAATCAGATCGACACGCCCGACCGTGGCTTCTCATTTCAAGATGATGGACCGCTTGACATGCGGCTCGACCGATCGCTTCCGGTGACGGCGGCTGATCTCGTGCGCGATCTCAGTGAGTCCGATATCGAAAGCCTGATCTCCACGCTGGGGGAGGATCCATATTCTCGTGCAATCGCTCGCAAAATTGCACAATCGCGCGCTGCTCAGCCGATTACCACGACGGCGCATCTGGCTCGACTCGTGCGCGAGGCATACGGCTCGCGCGCACGGTTCTCCAGATTGCACCCTGCAACGCGGACTTTCATGGCGCTTCGGATCGCCGTCAACGACGAGCTGAGAGCTCTGGAGGATTTGCTGGGGTCGATCACCTCGGCAGCGGAAGCGCGCGGAACAGGGTGGCTCTCTGGCGAGGCTCGTGTCGCGGTCATCTCCTTCCACTCGTTGGAGGACCGCCAAGTCAAGCGCTCATTCGCCGCGCTGGTGGAGGCCGCGTTGGCACACCGGTTGACTCGTCGGCCCGTCATCGCCAGCGACACTGAAGTCGAGGCGAATCCTCGGGCAAGGTCTGCGAAGCTCCGAGCAATCGCGCTCGGGACAAGGAAGTCCCTCCCATGACACGAGAGCACAAACTCGCCATCGTCCTCGGCTTCGGGCTGCTGTTGTTCGTCGGCATCCTGATCTCCGATCACTTCTCTGCGGGACAGCGCCGCCCAACCGCAGATCTCGCGGCAAACACGCAGATCCGTGAAGTGCGGCCGCCTACACCGATCTCCATTCAGCCCATTCAGGTCACGGGAGCATCGGCGCCCCAGCCCATACAGGCACAGCGTCCATTTGAGCAGGGTGGCGACACCGTGGCTCTTCCTCAAGGCATTGTGCCGGCGCCCGCACCGAGCACCGATCCGATCGGCATTCCAGTCGAGTTGTACACGCTGCGTGAGGGCGAAACTCTGTACAAGCTTTGCCAGACGAAGTACGGCAACGGCAACTTGTGGAAGGAGCTCGCTGATTTCAACAAGGCAACAATCCCCAATCCCACGAAGATGCGCGCAGGGATGACGGTGCGCCTGCCAGCAGTGCATGTTCTGCGCGGCGAAGCCGTGCCCGCACCTTCCGAAGTCGTACCCGCGCCACAGCCTGCAGGTGGTCGGGAGTATGTCATCCAGAAGGGTGACACGCTCGGCGCGATCGCCGCGCGCGAACTTGGCTCGTCCAAGAAGTGGGAAGCGATCTATCACGCAAACCGCGATCGCATGAAGAGCCCGAGCGATCTGCGGATCGGCAAGGCCCTTCGTATTCCCGCCGATCTCTGAGATTCGTGCGGTGTTCGCAAAGATCGCCGCAATCATCATCGGCGTAGGCGTCCTCGCCTGCGGTGTCCTCGCGCAGCGGCAGCAGCGCTACGAGTTGGCGCGAGACATCTCTCGCGCACATTGGCGGATGCTCGAGCAGGAACGAACATTGTGGGCTCTGCGAACGGAGATCGCTCGTCGCACCAGCCCCGATGATGTGCGCACTGCCGTACAGCGGCTTGATCGGCGTTGGCGTGCCATTCCCTATCGCCTCGAACCCCTGCGCCTCGATGCAGTGCCAAGCGTGCCGCCGCCGCGCAGTATGGAAATCGGCGGATGAATGACGCAACCAGAATCCGCGCATGGACGCAGTGGGTCATCTGCGTCGTCGTCATGCTGATGATGGTCGCTTTGGTTCGAGTGACGCAACTCAAAACTCTGCCACCCACCCAACTGTCGCCTGCGATGGGTTCGCGTACTTCGACATCGATCGAACTCGCAGCGCGTGGGCGGCTGATGGATCGCCGCGGACGAGTTCTCGCCACGAGTGTTGTAGGGCATCGCCTCTTTGCCGATCCAGCCACAATCTGGAAGCGTGGACATGAGAAGATTCAGGAGGGGCTTCGCACTGATCCGCAGGCTCTGCCTACCTCAGATCCGTTCAGTGAGGCAGCACTCGCACTTTCGATGGTGCTCGGACGGCCAGCAGCGGACATCGAGGCGATCTTCCGGGCTCGTGCAGACGATCGCTATGTGGTGCTTGATGCCAATCTGAGTGATATGGAACTCGATGGTGTGCGGAGTCTGAAGATCGAGGGCCTCGGCATCGAATCGAAACTTGTGCGCGAGTATCCGCAAGGCTCCGTCGCCGCGCGGGTGATTGGCAAGGTGGGCTTCGAACACAAGGGGCTCTCCGGATCAGAACTGGCTTTCGAAAGACGCCTCGCTGCGATGAATGGCCGCCTGACATTTCTGCGAGATGTTCGGCGCAATGTGTTGCATATCGACGACGGAGACTTTGTTCCGGCAGATGACGGTTCGGACATTCGGCTGACGATCGATCTGGTCATTCAGGACATCGCGGAACGGCGGCTCGCTGAAGCGGTGCGCGAGTACAACGCGGGCGGCGGTCGCATCATTGTTATGGATCCGCATACTGGCGATGTCCTCGCGATGGCTGACATCCTGCAGAGTCGACCAGGATGGAAAGAGGTCACAACGGATCCGGCGCGGCGCATCGATCCGGCGCTTGGCCGCAATCGGTGCCTGAGCGATCCCTTTGAGCCGGGGTCGACATTCAAACCATTTGTGTGGGCCGCCGCGACAGAGCTCGGCATCTTCACTCCCGACAGCAAACTGCCAACTCCAACCGCTGGTCCGTACCGCACATCGTTTGGTCGAGCGATTCGCGATGTCAAGTACTACGGTCCGGTGTCGTGGCGAACAGTGCTCGTAAAGAGCCTCAACAGCGGCATGGCGATCGCTGGCGAGCGCATGACTTTCGATCAAATGCGCGCAACCGTCATTGATCGTTTCGGCTTCGGTAGACCAAGCGGGCTTGGTCTGACTGGCGAGACCGATGGGCTTGTGACGCCGCCATCGGCCTGGTCGAAGTACACGCAGACTTCTGTAGCCATGGGGCATGAGATCGCGGTGACGCCAGTGCAGATGGCGCGCGCATTCAGCGCATTTTGCAATGGTGGCTATCTGCCGCAGCCCCGCCTCGCATTTCCGGATGCTGCAACAGCAACTTCGACTGCAAGCGGGCGAACCCAAGTTGTGCCAGCGCGCATCGCGCAGGAGTCGAGGAGTGCCATGGAGGGCGTGCTCGTCGAGGGAACGGGTCGGCGCGCCCAAAGCGCGCTCTATCGGATGTTCGGCAAGTCGGGCACTGCGCAACTTCCGAAGCCCGCAGGGCAGGGCAAGGGCTACTTTGAGGACCGCTATGTTGCCAACTTCATCGCAGCCGCACCTTACGAGGATCCACGAGTTGTGGTGCTCTGCGTCATCGACGATCCGGACAAGCGAAAGGGTCACTTCGGCGGTTCAATCGCAGGCCCGGTTGTCCGCGATGTCGTCGATGAGTCCCTTCAGTATCTCGGCGTGAGGCCTGATCAGTTGCCCGAACGGCGCGCATCGATCCTCGCGATGGGGCAGGATCTCCCCGCCGATGCGAAGGAACGCGTGTCGGCTGCCCTGATTTTCACCGATGTTGCGAGTGATGCTGATCTCGCGGCGGAGTCAAGCCCTGATGCGCCCGCAGCGGCTGCACAGCCGAAGCCGATCCGCACAGCGGGGAAGTCGCGAGGCACCACTTCATCCGGAAAGCCGTCGGGCACACAGCGAACCTCGTCGCGGCGCTGACCACTGTCTTTCACATCCGTTCTCTCACATCACTTGCCCTTTGGGGGCGCCATCTCATCCTTCGAGTAGGGCATGAGCCCACGGATGCGATTGATGATGAGGTGATTGTCACCGACGAGTTTCGTCACCTCGTCGGGGCACTTACCAGTAGCGCGGCCTGCTTTGCCGGATGACTTCGCCTTCTTCAGCGCGTTCTCAGCGTGATACATCGCGATGATTCCGGGCTTGCCGTCCTTCTCCAGCGCCTCTGTCATCGCACGCTGCCAGCGAGGGTTCTTCTGCAGGATGGCGTTCATCTCAATCGCGAGGCGCGCCATTTGCTCCTGCGCCTTGCAGTAGGCATCGCTCTCCGCAATGGAGAGTGTCTTGCCTTGTGCCATCTTGTCGACAGCATCGGCCTGTGCCTGGAACGACGCGCCAAATTCGCGGGCGTACTTCGCCATATCGACGGTCACCACTGGGGGTGCGATCGTTGGCTTCGACGGAGGCGTGTACATCGTCTCGCCCTCTGCAACTTCCATTTCCTCCGACTCGTCGCCGCCGCCACAGCTCAGCAGGAGGCAGCACATCATCACGCAGGGGATCAGCACTCGCATAAGGGTTTCTCCGACAGAGTGGTGCGGCGCATCACACGCCAAGCAGAAGTCGTCCTGGATTCTCGATGCAGTCCTTGACATGAACGAGGAAGCCAACAGCGTCCGCGCCATCGATGATTCGATGGTCGTATGAGAGCGCCAGATACATCATCGGGCGAATCGCGACTGTACCAAGGCGATGCGGATCTTCGACCGCACGCTTCTTGATCGCATGCATGCCAAGGATCGCCGACTGCGGCGGGTTCAGAATCGGCGTTGACATTAGCGATCCATAGACGCCGCCATTCGAGATCGTGAATGTGCCGCCGGTCATCTCGTCAACCGATAGCTTGCCCTCGCGCGCTCGCAACGCAAGCGACTTCAGTTCACGCTCAACATCGGCAAGCCCCATGACCTCCGCATTGCGGAGGACTGGAACAACGAGCCCACGATCCGTGCCGACGGCAACGCCGATGTCCGTGTAGTCGTGAAACTCCACTTCATCGCCGACAATGAAGGCATTCGCGCGCGGATACTTCTGCAGCGCGGAGACGCACGCGGTCACGAAAAAGCCCATGAACCCGAGCCCAACGCCATGCGCCTTCTCGAATGCTTCCTTGTGCTCTGCACGCAGGCGGATCACCTCGCTCATGTCCGCCTCATTGAAGGTCGTGAGCATCGCAGCCGTTCGCTGAGCTTGCACAAGGCGTTCCGCAACCTTCTGCCGCAGCCGCGTCATCTTCTCCCGCCGCATGCCGCGTGAGCCGCGCTCTGCAGTAGGCGCAGGCGCAGACGCAGACGGTTGAACACCCGCAAGATCCGCCTTCATCACCCGCCCGGATGGGCCAGTGCCCTCGACCGTACCGAGATCGATGCCGCGCTCTGCAGCCATCTTGCGTGCAACGCCGGACGCGCGCGCAGCGCTCGCTCCGCGCGTTGCGCCAGTCTCAGGAGCCGCGGCAGATTGATGCGCGGCGGCCTTGGGCTTTGTCTCGACCATCTTTGCCTTTGCCGCACCCGCCGGACGCGCCGCCGAATCATCGATCTTCGCAACCAGAGTGCCGACCTTCTGCTCCGTGCCGCTCTTCACGACCACCTTCAGCGCACCAGCTGCGGGCGAAAGCAGCTCGAGCGTTGCCTTGTCAGAGTCAATCTCGTTGAGCAGTTCATCCTTCTCGACCCACTCACCATCGGACTTTCGCCATGTGCCAAGTGTGACCTCGGTGATTGACTCGCCAGGGCTTGGGATCGTGACATCAACCATGTGCTGCTCCTTGCATCAACGCTTCTGTGCTGTCGTTCGGCGACCTGTGCCTGATCGCTTCGACTTCGGCTCGCTCGTGTCGGCAGTCGCACGGTCTGCGGTCTTTGAACGATCAGCCGACTTTTTGTCCGACTCGCTCGCAGCCGTTGCCGCCGGCTTGTTGTCGTCGCGAGCCTTCATTGCGGTTGCGAGTGCCGGAAAGACATCCATCAGAAGAGCCTTTGCCTGCTTCTCGTGCACTTTGGTAGATCCCACGGCAGGGGTCGCCGAATCAGGTCGACCGATGTACTTCAGGTTCACGCCAAATCGGTCGAGCATCTGAGACTGCACAAACCGGAAGGCGCCCATGTTTCGCGGCTCTTCTTGAACCCAGTACATCTCGCCGCCGCGGTAACGCTTCAGCACAGCCTCTACTTCCTCGGCAGGGAACGGCGCAATCTGCTCAAGGCGGACGAACGCACTGCCGCGGTCACCGAGCTCGCGCCGCTGGGCATCGAGTTCGTGAAAGATCTTGCCGCTGCAGAAGTACACGCGCGAAACCATGCCGCCGCGCTGCGCCTCCGCATCATCGAGCACGCGTTCGAAGTGACCCTGCACAAGTTCCTCGCCGGCGCTTTGCGCGGCAGGAAGGCGCAGCATGCTCTTGGGGGTCATCACAAACAGAGGCTTGCGGAAAGGGCGCTTCAGTTGGCGACGCAGGAGATGGAACACCTGCGCGGTCGTCGTTGGGTACACGCACTCCAAGTTGTCGTCTGCGGCAAGTTGCAGAATGCGCTCAAGCCGTGCCGACGAGTGCTCAGGCCCTTGCCCCTCGTACCCATGCGGCAGCAACATTACGAGCCCGCACGCGCGGTCCCACTTGATCTCTGCACTGGTCAGAAACTGATCGAAGATGACTTGCGCGCCATTGGCGAAGTCGCCGAACTGCGCTTCCCAGATCACCAGAGCGTCCGGATCGACCTGGGCATAGCCAGTCTCGAACCCCACGATTGCGTTCTCAGTAAGTGGGCTGTTGCACACCTCAAAGCGACCGAGTTGCGACAGCGGCGAGAAAGTGCCGGCGGTTTCCTGGCATATCGCAACAGCGTGGCGGTGGCTGAAGGTTCCGCGCTCAACATCCTGCCCGCTGATGCGGACAACCTTGCCCTCCTGCAGCAGCGTGCCGTACGCAAGGAGCTCCGCAAGTGCCCAGTCAATTCGCGTGTCGGAATCCACCTTGCCGCGCGCCGCAATGAGCCGAGCGATTGTCTTGTGTGGCGTGATGTGATCGGGCACCTTCGACAGCGTTGCCGCGACCTTCACCAGTGATGCAAGTGGAACGCCCGTTTCAACATGATCCCACGCATAGGCATGGCTCAGTCCCTTCCATTGATTCGCGAATGGCGGCACATTCGGTCGCACGGGCTTGGCGCGAACTGCCGTTTGCGCGGCATCCATTCGTTCGTGCACCAACTTGGGAAGCGCATCCGCCTCGTCTGCAGTCAGCACCGACTGCGCCACAAGCCGATCGCGATAACTCGTTGCCACCGGAGTGTGCGAGCGGATCCGCTTGTACAGCAGCGGCTGCGTGAACGACGGTTCGTCCGTCTCGTTGTGGCCATGCTTTCGATAGCACCAGAGTTCGACGAGCGCATCGACCCCAAAGGCCTGCCGAAACTCAACGGCCATCTGCACCGCCCACACACACGCTTCGGGATCGCTTCCGTTTACGTGGAACACAGGCACGCCGAATCCCTTCGCGAGATCCGAGCAGTACGAGCCGCCGAAGGTGCATTCAGGATTCGTCGTGAACCCGACTTGGTTGTTGATGATGATGTGAAGAGCCCCGCCCACGGCGTAGCCCTTCAGCAGCATGAAGTTGAAGCATTCGGCAACCGAGCCTTGGCCTGGGAATGACGAATCGCCATGCACGAGAACGGGGATTACTTCGCGGCGTTCGCTGTCCGATCGAAGATCCTGCTTGGCGCGCGTCCGTCCCAGCACGACTGCGTTGATGAACTCAAGATGCGATGCGTTGGCCGAGGCACTGACATGCACTTCACCCGAGGCCGTTGTGCGCGAGCCACTGAAACCCAGGTGGTACTTCACATCACCACCACCGCGCGCAAACGAGTCGGTCCACGATTCCTCAAACTCAGTGAGGATCTGCTCGTAGGACTTTCCAAGACCGTTGCAGAGAAGACTTACGCGTCCGCGGTGCGCAAAGGCGAAGCAAAACTCGCGCGCGCCAAGTGCGGCGCCCGTCTCGAGCACGCTGTCGATCATCGGTATCAGCGTCTCGGCACCGTCAAGGCCGAATCGCTTCTTGCCCACATATCGCATCGCGAGGAAGGACTCGAACGCATCTGCATCGACGATTCGCGCCAGAATGCGGCGCTGCTGTTCAGGTCCAAAGCCCCACCGCCCGCGCGTCTGTTCGATGCGACGCTCGAGCCACTGCCGCTGTTCGAGATTCGACAGGTGCATGTACTCCACGCCGCAGTGTCCGCAGTATGTGCGCTCGAGTTGGTCGATGATTGCTCCAAGCGTGGAAGGTGAGGCAATCGGCAGCGTGCCAGCATCGAAGTGCTGCGCGAGGTGGCCATCGTTCAAGCCGAGGCTCTCGAGCGTCAACGCATCGGGGAAGGGACGGGTCGTCCCGAGGGGATCGATCGTCGCGGCAAGATGGCCGAACTCCCGGTAGCGATTGATCAGCGCATCGACGCGGCGCTGATCTTCGGCATGCTGACCGTCGACTGCCGCACCCGCTCCGGTTGTCTGCGCTGCGAATGTTTGGTCAGGCGCCCCGCGCGTGACATCATCTGAATCGCCTAGGGGATCGGTCGGCGCGGGACGCGACAATCCCAAGTCGAAACCAGCAAAGAACTGCCGCCACGACTGATCGACCGACTCCGGATCGGCCGACCACTTGGCGTACAGACCATCGATGAATGCGGCATCCCAACTGTTGACTGACTGCCGTGCGGCGCGTTTCGAATCCGACTTGTCGTGCCCTGAATTGGTCACGGATGGCTCCGCAGGTTTGGATCTCGCGCAATCGGCACAGGCGCCGAATCGCGGGGGGCGATTGTAGCAGAATTGCCGCAGAACCTTCGGCGATTGAGCTCTGCAGCAACGCTCACAGCAGCACTGCGGGATCGATGTCGACAGCCATTACTTCGCCAGGCTTCACGACACCTCGCGAGCGTGCTGCCGCCATCAACTTCTGAAGCGCCCCCGCGGTTTCGGCAACCACCTCGACCTGAACCCGCCAGCGATCGGCAATTCGAGCAACGGGGCAGGGGGCTGGCTCGCTCACGCGACAGCCGCGGCTCTCCGGCAGAGCAACGAGGCCACCACGCAGAGATGCAGCGATGCGAGTGGCCTCGACCTTCGAGTGATGCCGAACAACAAGTCGCGCCATGCGATGCACCGGCGGCAATCGGTGGCGTTCACGCAGTTCGACTTCGCGTCCCGCGAAGCCCTCATAGTCGCCGCGGGCCGCCGACTGAATCGCATCCGAATCAGGCTGGAATGTCTGAATCACCGCCCGCCCGCCGCCGCTGCCGCGACCGCAGCGCCCCGATACCTGCGCCACAAGTTGAAAGGTTCGCTCGCTCGCGCGGAAATCCGGCATATTCAGCGCGGTATCCGCGCTGACGACGCCAACCATCCGCACTCGTGGAAAGTCCAGTCCCTTCGCGATCATTTGTGTGCCAAGCAGCAGGCGAATCTCACCGCGCGCGAAGCGCCCAAGAACCTCATGAAAGTCCTCGGCACGCTCCATCGTGTCGCTGTCAACGCGCTCGATGCCGCCGACTGCATCGAGCTCAGGGAACATCCGCTGCAGTTCCTCTTCAACCTTCTGCGTGCCGAGACCGAAGATGGAAACGCGCTTGTTGCATCGCGGACATTGCATGGGAACGCGCTGCTCCGCACCGCAATGGTGACAACGGGTGATGCGGCGGCCCCCTTCCTCCGGCAACTGGTGAACCACCATGCCTGCCTCGCAGTGATCGCACTGCAGCGTCCAGCCACAAGCATGATCGGGACACGCGATCCAGTTTGCGTAGCCGCGGCGGTTGAGCAACACGATCGCTTGGCCGTCGCCCTCGAGTGCGCGGCGCAACCCATGTTCCATCGACGGACCGATGAGTCGGACGCGGCGGTCAGCGCGCATCATCGATTCGGCGCGGAAATCCACGACATCCACGCGAGGCACGACAAGCCCAGGCGCACGATCGGGAAGTCGATGCAATGTTGCCACGCTGCGGCGAGTCGCGTTCCACCAACTCTCCAGTGATGGTGTTGCGCTTCCAAGCAGCACAGGGCACTCCGCCAAATGCGCACGCCGAATCGCCACATCGCGACCGTGGTAGCGCGGCGCTTGATCCTGCTTGTACGAACTGTCATGTTCCTCATCGACAACAATGAGGCCAAGCTGCCCATCGGGAAACGGTGCAAACACAGCGCTTCGAGCTCCTAGCACGACCTTCGGCTCGCCGCTCCCCGCGGCAAGCCACTGCTCATGACGCTGTGCGGCCGTGAGCCCCGAGTGCAGCATCGCAACGCGATGCTTCGGCAGGCGAGCCATCACACGCCCCGCTGCCTGCGGCGTCAGAGCGATTTCCGGCACTAGCCAAAGCACCGATTTCCCCTGCGAAAGAACGCGTTCCGCCAAGCGGAGATAGACCTCCGTCTTTCCCGATCCAGTCACGCCAAACAGCAGATGCTGACTGAAAGATCCAAGGACACCGCCCACGCTGTCGACGATCGACTGCTGCGCTTGGGTGAGCGCGGGTGGCGTTCCATCCATCTCAAGGCCGCTGCGCCACTTGGCTTGGACGGTGGTCTGATGAACGGCTGTGAGGTGTCCGCTCTGGATCAGTGCGCGAACGGCTGCGAGTGTTCGCGCGCCTGCTGCGGCGGCGAGAGTTCGCGCCTCGCAGGGGCGCTGCGAAGCGGGCATCGCAGCGAGCGCATCGAGCACCTTGCGCCTTGCCGGATGCACCGCACCCTCGGGCTTCGGCTGCACAAGATCGACCATCAGACGCGTCGTTCTGCCAACGCCAGTGCGCACTGCGGATGGCGTCATCGACTGCAGCGTCACCCCGATTGGCGCGCAGTAATACGAGGCGATCCACTGTGCCAGCCGAACCAGAATCCGCGGAAGAGGCGGCGTATCACGGTGAACCGCTCGGACTGATTTGATCTTTTCAGCCGGGATTTCCGGGCCCGCCAACTCGACACCACCTACGGCAACGACTACGCCATCGACCGAGGCGTGGCCGCGTCCAAGTGGGACGGCGACATGATCTCCAAGGTCGATCGCACCAGTGTGAGCAGCGACCGAATACACCAGGCCTTCGGGATGGCGATCCATGCCGCGCCCAACAGCCACGCGTACAAAGGATGGACCGGTGGTGTCTGCCGCCGCGGACCGCGCCGCGATCATCTCACGCCAACTTCGCCAGAGACGAGCAGGGCGGTGCGTGCCTGCGACTCGCGCATCGTGGACTCCGTGAGCGGCTTTCCGCTTTCCATCAGTTCCACAAAGCAGTCGAAGAGATAGTCGGAGTCATGCGGTCCGGGCGATGCCTCGGGGTGGTACTGCACGCTGAAGATCGGCTTGGTTCGATGGCGGAAGCCAGCGATCGTGTGATCGTTCAGATGAACATGTGTCGGTTCGCCGCCAACGGCGCGGAGTGACTCCTCGTCGACACAGAAGCCGTGATTCTGGCTGGTGATCTCGATCCTGCCCGAGAGCAGGTTGCGGACGGGCTGATTCGATCCGCGGTGTCCAAACTTGAGTTTGTATGTCTTGGCACCGAGTGCCAGCGCGAGAAGCTGGTGTCCGAGGCAGATGCCAAAGGTGGGGATTTCCCCGGCAATTTCGCGCAGGGTGGCAACCGTCGCTGCAACGGCGGCCGGATCGCCAGGCCCATTCGAGACGAAGAGGCCATCGGGGCGCATGCGGCGGATGGTGTCTGCGCTCGCGTCGAGTGGAACCGCTTGCACACGGCAGTTCCGCTCGGCCAGATTGCGGTAGATGTTGCGCTTGGCGCCGCAGTCGATCGCAACGACATGCAGTGGCCGTGATGCGATTCGCATGCATTCACGACTGCGCGGTGCCCACTCGCCAAGCTGTTCTTGCCAAGTCGACATGGACCGCGGACTGACCGCGCTCGCAAGATCTTGCCCCGCCATCGATGCAGCGGCGCGCGCCGCATCAACAAGTTCCTCATCGCTGCGCGTCGGATCGCCACACAGAACGCCGTTCATCGATCCGGTACTGCGAAGCCGCCGCACGAGTGCACGAGTGTCGATGGAATGGATCCCGGGAACGCCGTGCCGTGCAAGCCACTGCGAGAGATCCTCGACAGCTCGTTGATTGGAGCGAATGCGACTGAGTTCGCGGATC
>Ga0233425_10005577_pt1 | contig 19711 bp, 14 predicted proteins | sample Watercolumn_Towu_2_FD_181712 | JGI IMG/M metagenome (GOLD analysis project Ga0233425, IMG submission 181712) | Freshwater microbial communities from Lake Towuti, South Sulawesi, Indonesia - Watercolumn_Towuti2014_140_MG | ecosystem: Environmental > Aquatic > Freshwater > Lake | place... | reverse complement strand
CCCAACTCTTTTGCGTGCTCAAGGGGGACATGAGCCTGGTGGGACCCCGGCCCCTGTCCTTTGACGAAATGCGCTACAACCCGAGATGGCGGGACGCCCGGCTGGCGGTGAGGCCGGGGGTGACCGGACTCTGGCAGGTGGAGGCGCATACCAAGTTGGAATTCAACGAATGGATCCGCCAGGATCTGGATTATGTCCACAACGTGTCCATGGCCCTGGACCTGAGAATTCTTTTTAGAACCCTGACCAAGGCAATAAAAGACTTTTTCCACAACATAACGGGACGACCCCAATGAAGAACTATCGCTTAATTTCGTTGGTTTTGGTTCTGTTGCTGCTGCCGCTGGCGGGTTGCGCCCCCGGTGGCAAAGGCACAGGGGTGAAGGAAGTGGCCTTTCCGGAGATGAAGCCGCCGCCGCCGGGCCCCGTTAAAGCGGAGCCCTACCGGGTGATGAAAGGCGACACCCTGAGCGTCACCTTTCCCAACAACACGGAGTTGAACATCACTTCGGTCTTGGTGCGCACCGACGGCAAAATCTCCCTGAATCTCATCGGGGACGTGGTCGCCTACGGCCTGACCGTCCCCGAACTCCAGGAAGCCGTCAGCAAGAAATATAAGGCATTCATTGCCAAGACCAGGTACAGCAAGGTGCTGAAAGGCGGGGATTACTTCGATCTCCGGTTTATTTACAACCCGGAAATGAATATCGGAGTGCGCATCGGCGCGGACGGCAATATCAACCTGCCCATGCTGGGAGTGGTCCAGGCCTCCGGCAAGACTGTGGAGGAGATGCGGGAGCACCTGACCAAGCTCTATTCCAAGGACATCGTCAAGCCGGATGTGGCCGTCCTGATAGGCGTCAGTCCCAATGCCTCCCCCATGGACATCGCCACCAAAAAGATTCATGACGATAAGGAGTTTATCACCGTGGCCGTGACCAAGAGCGGCGGCCAGTGGGTCTTTGTGGGCGGAGAAGTGGGCCTGGCCAGGGCCGTGCCTTATGACGGCCACCTTTCGGTCCTGCAGGCGATCTTCGCCGCCGGCGGCACCAAGGAAACCGCGGATCTCTCCCGGGTGGTGGTCCTGCGCAAAGGCCCCTTCGAGCAGGCCGAGTTTATTCAGACCGATTTGATGTCCCCCACCAAGGGCACGGCTTTAAAGAACGATATACCCTTGAAAGCCGGCGACCTGGTCCTGGTGCCCATGTCCGGCATCGCCAAGGTCAACCTGTGGGTCAAGCAATATATCCGGGACGTGCTCCCCGTCCAGACCCAGGGCACCGTGGGCGCTTATTGGACGTCGCAATTTACCGGAAACATCTTTTAACCGGTGGTCCGGAGAGGAGAGACCCGTGTTAGGCAAAATCCTCATCAACGTGCTGCTGCTGGGAATGCTGCTGGCGTCTCCGGCTTGGGCTCAGATAGGGGATATCGTATTGCCCGACGATCTGGGCCTGCCCTCAGGGGTGGTCAATACCGTGCAGCCGGAATTCGGCAAGTTTCCGTTGGGTGATGATTATGGCCTGGCCAATGCCACTCCCGTGGAATCGGTGGGCAAGGGGAACCATCATCAGATCCGCATCGTCCGGACCCCCCCCATCCGTCTCCACCGGCGCAGTTATAAGGCCAAATTGCAGGTACTGTTGGGTGATCTCAAAGGGGTCTTCGTCTGGATGGAGACCCCGCCGTCCCAAGGCCACTGGAATATGAACGTGGACGTCCTCTATCTGGACGGCACCCGCCGCACTCTTTTCAATAAGGACATGAACCGGAACGACCGGGACTGGGTGCACTCGGAACCCAACACCCGGATCGAAATCGAGATTTATTCCAAGACCAGGGCGGTGAAGGTGGACCGGGGATTCATCGTGTCGGTCAGCCCTGGGGAATTTTGGTCCAGATACCCAGGTTATCTGCCCATTCCCTATAAGACTTATTTTCCATAAAAGCGCTGCGGCCTGAAGGAAGACGCGGCCGGGAGGAGATAAGGATGAAAGTGCAAGCAACCGGAAGGATCCTGCTCTATAGCCTCTGCCGACGAGCTGATCTGATCATCTTTATCAATATTGCCATTCTGGGAACCATCCTGGTGGTGAGTTGGCTCTGGCCTCCGGTCTACCAGGCTTCCAGCAGCGTGGCGATCTTGGGCCGCAGCTATCCGGACCTGTTGACTTCCGGCAGAGGCATGGGGCCTTCGACCAAGGAAGAAGTCAACACGGAGATGGAGATTATCCGCAGCCGGCCGGTGATGGAACGGGTGGTGAAGGACTTGAAACTGGATACCCCCACCAAGGTGCCGGAAGAGGGAGTCTCCGGAGCCATTCGCGAGGTCCTTCGGGGCCTGTGGTCGGGGGTGAAAGCTGTAGGCACTCCGGTGGGCCTGTTTAAAACCATGACTCCGGAGGAGAACTTCGAAGCCGCCATCAGCGCGTTGCACGACCAAATCAACATCGAACCGGCCGCCGACTCCCAGATCATCTGGATCAGGTACCGCCACCGGGATCCCGCCCTGGTGGCCAAGGTGGTGAACAAGGTGGCCGAGGAATACCAGCATCAGCATCTGGCCATCAATATCAACCGGGCTGAGAGCACCTTTTACGGGGAACAGATCGAAAAGGTGGAAAAGGAAATGAAGACCCTGCAGGAGCAACTGCTGAACCTGAAGCAAGGCTCCGGCATCGTCTCCTTCACCGAACAGAGCAAGTCGCTGCTGAAAAAACTGGAGACCTACGACAACGCCCTGACCAATAACCAAAAGGAGATTATCCGCATCCGCTCCAAGGTTGACAAAATCCAGAACCTCCGGAAGTCCCGGCCCAATTTGCTGATTCCCCTGCCGGAGATGGCCCAGGAAACCCAGCTGGTGGACCTGGAAAGCAAACTGGTGAACCTGCAGTCGGCCATGAAGAGCGTGCGGCAGCGCTATACTAATGAAAGCCGCCAGGTGCAGCATGCCCAGGAGCAGATAGAACACTTCAAGGGCCAGATCAGGGCCCACGTGGATATCCTGCTGGAGCGGGAGAAGGCCAAACTCCGGGAACTCCAGGCCGAAGAGCAGGCCATCGGCCAGACCATCAGAAGTTTGCAGGAAGAACTGTCCCAGTTGCCCAACAAGGAAATGCGCCTGGGCAACCTGGAACGGGAAATCGATACCAAGCAAGGCATATTGTCGGTGTTGATGAAGAAATACCAGGACAGCCTGCTGGCCAAAAGCGCCGACCAGAGGTTGGAGAACGCTAAAATCCTGAGCCTGGCGGCAGTGCCCCTGAAGCCCGTCTTCCCGATTATAGCTCTGAACCTGGGTCTCGGATTGTTATTTTCCCTGGTGTTCAGCATCAGCACGGCCTTTTTCCTGGAATATTGGGACGACTCTTTGAAATATCCCGAGGACGCGGAACGCTACCTCGGCAAGACGGTGTTGGCCTCCGTTCCGGAACTAAAATAATGACTACGCCAGGTTCAGAAAAGATGATTGCCGCCCCCCAGGGCCGATCCGTCCTCTGGGTTATCCTATTGGGGATAATCTTGGGCCTGGCGTTCATGATGATCACCCAGTTGCGGACGAGGTGGTTCTTGTTCATCTTTGCCAGCGGCTTGATGATCCCCGTGGTCCTGGCCCTGCAAGACCGCCGCCGGTTTTTGCTGGCCTTTCTGGTCGCGGCCACGCCCATCAACCTGAGCAAGACTTTTATGTTCACGCCGTCGGATATCTTCCGCACGGTTTTCGGATTCAGCATCTATCTGTCCTATCTCCCCATCTTGGGTTTGTATTTCATCTGGATCTACCGCTGGATTTTCTGGCATCAAAGATTGAGGATCTCCAAGGTCGGGCTCTATCCGCTGCTCGGCCTGTTCGCCGTCTCCGCACTTTCGGTCCTGGTGGCGGGCAACCGGCTGTTTGCGGCCTTTGATCTCTTTGCCCTGGCCTTTATGGGGATCACCTTTATTTACATCTCCAGCGACCTCCGGGAAGAGAGGGACCTGCGCATGGTGTTGGTGGTACTCATTGTCACGGGTTTGGTCCAGGCAGTCATCGCCATCGGCCAGGGCGTGACCGGTTCCTCCCTGGGACTGGAGATCTTCGGCGCCAGAAAATTCATCACCGGCTTTGTGGGTCTCGAGACCCTCTCCCGGGTGACCGGCACCCTGGGGCACCCTTCGTCCATGGCCGAATATTTCGATCTGGTCATCCCCGTCAGTTTTGCCATGCTCTTCTATCCCATGGCCAAACCCCTCAAGGTCTTGCTGGGTTTGACGGTGTTCTTCCAGATCATCGGCCAGGGCATGTCGTACTCCCGGGGCGGAATTTTTTGGACCATGGTCGCGTTGGGGGTCATCTTCCTGCTGCAAATCTGCCGGCGCATGGGCGTTATGCGGGGGGCCTTCCTGGCCACCGCCCTCGCCAGCCTGGCGGTCATCCTGTTACTGACGGTCCCCAATCCCCTGCAAAAGGGGTTGTTCCGGACCGAGGCCGCCACCGCCTATGGCCGCCTGCCGCTGATGCAAGTGGCCAAAAACGTGATTTGGCACCATCCCTTCCTAGGGGTGGGCCTGAACAACTACGTCCAGGCGGCCAGAAAATATGATTACACCCCGGAGCAATTGACCACCGGTTGGAATACCGCGGTGCACAATGTCTACCTGTTCATCGCCGGAGAGGTGGGCCTCATCGGGCTGATTTTCTTCGTCTGGCTGTTGATTAAGGTGCTTTGGCATCTGTGGCCGGCCCTGCGCTCTCCTGATCCTTTGATCGGCAACTTCGGCCTGGGCATCATGAGCGGGTTGCTGGCTCTCATGCTGCACTGGATGACGGACCTGGGCAGTTGGCCTAATATTAACTGGTTCTGGTTTATGCTGGGCCTGGCCGTGGCGGTGGGAAACTTCGCCGCCAAACAGGCGGCCGAAAGTACCCCCGTCGGGCAGACGGAGGCCACGGCGCAAGCAAATCTAGGTGCAGAGCGCTAAATATGGAAATCAGCAATACCAGGAAGATATTCTTTTACTCTATCTCTGTATTGTTGGCAATTTTAGTAATAGAAATCGGTCTGCAAGCAATAAACGGAGTGGCGTACTTATTTAAGACGAAACCGGAAGACAACCCGTTGCTCTTATATTACCAGGATAAAAAAATGGCTAATCAAATCTGGAAAGAAACCTGGGAAGCCATCAATAATCGGGAATACACCCCGTTTGTGGAGTGGGCCGGGAAGACCTACCACGGCTCCTATGTGAATGAGGATGGGCAATGGGGCCGCAAGACCTGGAATCCGGCAGCGCCCGGAGGGCAAAAGCTGGAACAGATCTTCTTCATGGGGGGATCGGCGGCCTGGGCTTTGGGGTCCCGGGATGAATTTACCATCCCCTCCTATCTTTCCAGGATCCTCAACCGCCAGGGGCCCCGGTTTCAAGTGGTTAATTACGGGGTGCCGGGCTACACCTTCATGCAGGGTCTGATTCACCTGGTTTTAATGTTAAAGGAAGGCCGGAGACCGAGTTATGTGATTTTTTACGACGGTTTTAACGAGGTATATGCCGCCCACCAGAACGGCGTTGCCGGCGGGGCCACCAATTTATTCATCACCCGGGAAAGATTGAAGTGGCGCATCCGGGATTTCGCCTGGAACGCCATCAAAGAAGCATTGCAAAAATATTGCATGATTTATCGGGCTGTTAACGGCCTGTACCTTACCGCCGCGGATGAGCAAAAAAGATTTCCGGAAAAGGCGGAGACTTTCACAGACGACCAGTTGCGGTCCCTGTCCCGGGATGTGGTTCGGGAGTATCAACAACCCATGGATTTCCTGGACCGTTTATCGAAGGCCTACGGCTTTAAATATATCTGTTTCTGGCAGCCCAATATCTTCACTGAAAAGACCGTGATGGAGAAGGAACGCCGGATCGATCCCCGCCAGGAAGATAAGACCTTGAGGAAGCTTTGCGTCTACACCAACGAATACGTGCAGCAGGAAAAGATGCCTCATTTTTATATGTTGCATGATGTTCTCAGTAAAAGACCGGAAGCGGTTTATCTGGATATCGCCCATATCTCGGAGCAGGGCAATGAGATCATTGCCCAAAGCATCTATCGCTATTTGCAAAAAGATCTGTTTTCGCAAAATGCCGTCGGTCAAGGGAGTGCGGGCCGGCAGCCGCACTGACCAAAAATTGACGCGGTGTGCCAACCTGAGGCAGAACGGAACGGATGGTCCAAGATGATCTCGATGGGATCGGCAAAAAGAAGACAGAGGTTGTCACCGGATCTGAAAATCAGCGGCCCCGGGGGGAAATCCCCGCTGGGGACGGATGGATTGAGAAATGAACAACAAGTTTGTCCGCAACAGCCTCTTGCTGATCAGTATCGAGATGATCGCCAAGGGACTGGGAATGCTTTTCTTCATCTTTGTGGCCCGGTTCCTGGGAGCGAGGGACCTCGGCCTCTTTGCCTTCGCCATGGCGGTGGCCAACTTTATCGTTATTCCCGCCAAGTTCGGGTTCGAAGACCTGGTGCAGCGGGAAGTGTCCCGCCAGCCTGCGGGCACCTATTATTATTTCCTGAATCTGGGGGCCATCAAGGGATTGATTTCCGGCCTGCTGCTGGGTCTTTACGTGTTGCTTATGCTGCTCTGGCATCCCGGCGACACCGCGGTGATGACCATGGCGGCCGCATTCGTTCTGGTGTACTCGTTTATGGAATTCACTAACTCTTTCTTCCGGGCCAATCAGAGGGCCGAATTGGAACTGGCCGTGAGGCTCTGTTTCTCGGTGTGCAATCTGGCGCTGGGGATCGCCATCCTTTATGCGGGCTACCGGCTGCAAGGAGTGCTGGTGACGCAACTGGTGAGCATCGGCGTGGCGGTGGCCCTGGGTCTGTTCATCTTGCAAAGGGTGGCAGCCCGGGAGGAGTACGACTGGGAATGGGGCGCCCTGTGGCGGCAGTTGGCGGCCGCGACCCCCTTTGCCGGCATCCTGGTGGCCTTGTATCTCAGCAACCAGATCGGCGTGGTGATCCTGAACTTCCTGAGCGGCCAAGCGGATGTGGGGTATTTTGCTTCCGCCTACCGGATCTTCGATGCCCTGACCCTGATTCCCGCGGCGGTCACCGGAGCTTTCCTGCCGGTGATGAGCCTATACCATGTCCGGTCCCTGGGGGAATTTGTCCGCACCCTGCGGTTTACCCTGAAATATCTCTTCATTCTTACGGCGCCCCTGATGGTCTGCACCATTCTGCTGGCGCAGCCCATCATTCTCTTTCTTTATCGGGAGACCTTTGCGCCGTCCATTCCGGCGTTGCAGATTCTCGGTCTCAGTCTGATCTTCAGCTTTTGGAATTTTGCCGCCCAAAGCGTGCTGGTGGCCCGGAACCTTGAGCGCCTGGTGCTGATCACCACCTGGGTGGTGGCCGGCGTCCACGTGGCCGCCAACTTCTTATTAATTCCCGGCTTTTCCTTCCTGGGGGCCTGCTGGGCGGTACTGGCCACCCAAGTGATTTATTGCGCCATCCTTTTTGCTTATCTGCTTCAGAAGTATCTGAGTTTCCGGCAACTGCTGCAGCTCATCGCCATTCCGGCCCTGGCCGCGGCGGTTATGGGCCTGGCGGTTTACCTGATGCGGCAAACCCCCCTGTTTATCAGCATCCTCACGGGATTGCTGGTTTACGGAGGAACCCTTTGGGTCCTGGGGGGCGTGACCCCCGGCGACCAGAATTTCTTGCGGAGAATCATGACCCCCGATTCCGGGAAACTTTCCGCGGGCCAGGGGGAGGTCGGACATGTTTGATAACGCAGGCAGACGATTCGGAAACAGGCCGGAGCCGCAAACGCTCTCCGGACTATGCGGGGGTAAAAAATGATTACCGTTAACTTATTCACCTTGGGAATCGGGGAATGGCTTGCGCAATTCTTACCGGGCGCCGCTCAAGAAGTGAACCTGATCTTTCTGGCGGCGGCCGTATTCCCTCTCCTGCTTTGGAACCGGGGAGCCAAAAAGGCGCCCCGCAGCGGCAGGGCGGCAACGGCCCCGGAAGCGGAAGAGACGCCGCGGAAAGAGTCTGATGCAGGCGGGGAGAATCCCTTAACCGCCCTCTCCCGGGGAGACGCCATAAGCCGGGCCAAGGCCGCCCGGGCCCTGGGCAAGAGCAGGGATTTCCAGGCCGTGGCGCCTCTGATCGCGGCTCTGGCCGATACGGACCGGGACGTGCGGTTTTGGGCAGCCTGGGCCCTGGGCGCCCTGAAAGACCCCCAGGCCGTGGAGCCGCTGCTTGGCTCCCTGAAGGACGGCGACGCCGGTGTGCGTTACCGGGTGGCGGAGGCCCTGGGCGAACTGAAGCAGCCCCAGGCGGTGGAGGCCCTGAACGCGGCCTTGTCCGATCCGGAAGAGGCCGTGCAGCAGGTGGCCTCCTGGGCCCTGAAGCAGATCCGGGAGTCTAAAGCTCCGGTGGCGGCAACCGCCGCCCCAGAGGCGGAGGCGTTGCCCGGGGTCCCACCGGCAGCGGGCGGCCCCCCGGCTCCGGAGCCCGGGCCCATGCCCTGGACGCAGCCCACTCCCGGGGAAGCACCGGCCTTCACCCTGGCGGAGGCGGCTCCCGTCGCCCCTCCCCAAGAGGAAATCCCGGTCGCGGCGCCTGAACCTGAGGCTCCGCAACCGCCGCCGGCCTTTTTCTTCACGCCGCCGGCCCAGGCTTTCACCCCCGAGCCCCGGCCGCAGTTTGAAGAATCCCTCGGCCAAGCCCCGGACACCATCACCAGGGAAGTCAAGCCCTACGAGGCTGAGGCCCATCACCTTCTGGGCCTGGCCCTGAGTGAGAGCGGCAATTGGACCGAGGCCATCGCCAGTTTCCGCAAGGCCATCAAATTCAAACCGGATCTGGCCGAGGCCTATGGCAACCTGGGAGTCGCCTACAGCCGCCAGGGCCAGTTTGCGGAAGCCCTGATCTATCTCAAGCAGGCCCTGAAGCTGAAGCCCGATCTGTTCAAGACCGCTTTAAACCTCGGGGAGGTCCAGGCCGCTTTGGGTGACTGGCAGGGGGCCGCAGCCTCTTTCGAACATGCCCTGCGTCTCAACCAGGAGAGGGAAGCGCTGAAACGCCTGGGCGTGGTTTACGGCCGCCTGGGGCGGTGGCTGGAGGCGGTGGCGGCTTTCCAACAGGTCCTGGACGGCAGCCCCGGCGATCTCGAAGCAAATTATAATCTGGGTCTGGCTTTCTGCCACCTGGGCCGCTGGCCGGAGGCGGTCAAGGCCTTCCAAAAGGTCCTGGTGCTCAGGCCCGATCATGCTCCTGCCTTCCGGCACCTGGGGATCGCCTGCAATCAGATGGGCAATTGGAGAGAGGCGGTGAGGTGTTTTCAACAGGAAGTCCTGATCAAGCCGGAAAACGCCGGGGCCTATCTCAACCTGGGAGGGATGTTTGCCCAGGTGGTCAACTGGCAGGAAGCGGTCCAGGCCTTTAAAAAGGCGGTCCAGACCCAGCCCGGCAACGCCATGGCCCACCAGGCCCTGGGGGTCACCTATGGGCAGTTGGGGCAATGGCAGGAAGCGGCCGAGGCTTTTCAGCAGGCCATCCTGCTGGGCGGTGACGAAGACGCGGCCAAGTATGCCAGCCTGGCTCCCTCCTTCTCCGGCCGCTGGGAAGAGGTGGCGGAAAACCTGAAGAACGCGCTCCGCTTTAACCCCGAACTGGGTGAAGCCCAATATCTCCTGGGTCTGGTCTATGGCCGCATGGACCGCTGGCAGGAGGCGGCTGTGGCCTTCGCCAACGTGGTGCGCTCCAGGTCCGGGAAACCGGGGCAGGTCCGGGATCAAAACGGAGAATCCGGCGTCTTCAACTACTACAAGGAAGCCCTGGATATCTTGCGGCAGGCCATCAATCTCCGGCCCGATTTGCCGCAACTGGCCACCGGGTTGCTCCTGGAGGCCGGTTCCCTGACCATGTCCCAGGACCGGGCGGTCTTCTGGCAGCGGAGTCTCGAAGCCGACCCCGGGAATGAAGAGGCCCAGTATCAATTGGGAATGACCTATCTCCGCCTGGGCTGCTATCCCGAGGCCAGCAATGCCTTTAAGGCCTTGATCCGGAACCATCCCGGCCATGCTCTGGGGCATTATCAATTGGCCGTGACCTTCCTCTCCAGCGGCGACTTCGGAGCTGCGGTGGAGGAGTATTCAATCTTGAAGCATTTGGATGCCAAGCTGGCGGAAAAGCTGTTCGCCTAGGCCGTGATGCGGCCTGCCTTGGGTTTTGGAAAACAAGTTCGCTGAACCGGGGAAAAGAGCCATGCAAACCACTACTGGAAAGATCTTTGGGACCGGCTTGATAACGGCGCTGCTGGTTTTGACGGCGTTCACCCTTGAGGGAGCCGCGGCCCGGGCGGTGAAAAAGGGAAAAAAGGAAAAGCCTGCGACCATCTATATCCAGCAGGACAAACAGACTATCAACTTGATCCCGGGGGAGCTGACCTTCAAGACGGCTCTGGTGCTGGGGGCAAATGCACAGGTGGGGAGGTATGGCACCGCCAAGGAGCCGGCCCTCAAGGTGGCGACGCACCAATTGGAGATCATGCTGTTTGATCCGGAATCCGCGGGCGAGAAGGTGCATCTGACCAGGCTGGGATACGTGGAAACCAATCCGGCTTACAGCTTCGACCTGAACTCCACCAAGCTGGACCCGGAATTTTTCCAGAAGGCCTACAAAATGGAATATAACGCGGTCATCCCCATCAATCTGTGGTGTTTCGAAGAGGATATTCCCCTGCAGATGGCGCCGGTGCCCAAGAAACCGGGTTGGTTCCGCCTGGTTCCCATGAATCAGTTGCCCCCGGGGAATTACTCCGTCACCACCGTCAGCCTGGATGGGCCCCGTTACTATACCGGGGAGCACCCCTTCTACCCCTTTAACTTGGCGGCCGCGCCGCCGCCGCCGGAGGTCAAGGAAGCTCCCAAGAAAATGAAAAGAGCGGTGAAACACCGGAAGGTAGCGGAAGAGCCTCCGGCCTGCCCGCCGCCCCCCCGCCGGCCCGCGGAAGTCAAGGCCCCGCCGCCGGCGCCGCCGGCCGCCCTGGCCGCGGGTTTCACTTACCAGTGGGTCGCCCATAGAACCCCGCGCATCCGGCGGGAATACCAGATTACCAATCTCAACGACCATGCCTGGCATAACGTGCGGATCAAAATCTACGCCCGGAGTCTGGGCGACGGCAAGTTTGTCCTGGGACCAGTGACCCAGGAAAAGAATATCGTCCTGCCCGGGCACACGGTCAACCAGGCGCCGGATCAAACCTTCATGCATTACGAAACCCTGAATGACGCGGGTTACAACCTCTACCTGGAAATCTCCGCCAAGGAAGGCAAGCTGAAGAGAGCCTGGAAAAATGTGGCCGGGGGGGATTCGAGCGACAGCAACCTGACGGAAATCCCCTGGGATTTGGAAGATCAAGACAAATAAAGGAAAGACCCCGGGTCCGTTCCCGGAGGCACGGCCGGGGTCGCGCCGGCGCTAAGGCTCAGGTTCTGCGGCCCGAAAAAGACTTCGCGAGAGGGAATAATGACCATGATGAAAGGCATCGAGAAACTTCAGACCGCTAATGCCGGCGCCAAGACGGCCGCAGGCTTACATCCGGCCTCCGGGGAAACCTTTGGTTGTCTTCTCCAGGACTTATGGGGCTTCATGAGGGTGCGCAAAAAATTCTGGCTGCTCCCCATCGTGGTTACCTTGGTATTCTTCGGGGCCGTGGTGGCGCTGAGCAGCGGTTCGGCCATCGCCCCCTTTGTGTACACCCTGTTTTAGAGAACTTTTGGCCGGGGATCGGGCCTCCCCGGGAGGCGTCCCCCGCGGGCCGGAAGTTGCCGGAAAAGCAAGATAACAGGCTCCAGGACCAAGGGCGCGGAAATTTTTATGGACGCTGGGCTTCGAATATCTTACTAATATAAGGGCAGTCAGGGGCCTGACTCCGGCAAACGCCTTCTTGAGGCCCCGGGCAGCCGGTCAAGGAATTTTTATGTCTATCAAAATTCTCCTGGCTGATCCTCATAGGATGGTGCGCCAAGGCCTTTATGCTTTGCTGGCCGGAGAGAAAGACATGGAAGTGGTGGCGGAGGCGGAGGACGGGCAGGCCACCGAAAGCCTGGCCCGGCAACTGTCCCCCCACGTAGTGGTCATGGACGTGACCATGCCCGATGTCGGCATTCTGGAGATTTGCCGCCGCATTTTGGCCAATTCTCCCGGGGTCAAGATTATTGCTCTGTCCACCCATGCCGACCGGCGTTTTGCCCTGAATCTGTTAAAGGCCGGGGTATCCGCCTTTCTGTTAAAGGATTGCGTTTTTGAGGAACTGGCCCGGGCGGTGCGTGAGGTTACGGCTAACAAGACCTTTCTCGGTGAGGGAGTGTCTGATTTGGTGATCAAAGAGTATATTACAGCTCTCCGAGAGAGCGAAGCCCGCTCCCGCGCCATTTTTGAAGGGGCCACCACCGGGATAGCCCTGCTGGACTTGCAGGGACGTCTGATGGAGAGCAACCCGGCCCTTCAGGAGATGTTGGGTTTCAACCGGGAAGAACTGCGCAACCTGTCTTTCACCATGGCGCTGCCCCCGGATGCAGGCCAGGCCTACCAGGAACTCTTGCAGCAACTGCTGGAAGGCGCCCGGAACTCCTTCAGCCTCGAGGTCCGCCTGGTCCCCCGCCACGGCCGCATGGTTTGGACGCGCCTCACCGTCTCCCTGGTGAAGAGCGCGGCGGGGGAAGATCAGTTCGCGGTGGCCATGGTGGAGAATCTGACCCCGCAGAAGGAAGCGGAGGAGAAAATCCGCAGCTATCAGGAACAGCTCCGCTCTCTGGCCTCCCAGCTCTCCCTGGCCGAAGAGCGGGAGCGGCGCATCCTGGCCACGGAACTGCACGACCACATCGGCCAGATCCTGGCCTTAACCCAGATTAAGCTGGGGGCTTTGCGGAATAAAGCTCGGAACACCGAGTTGGAAAAGCCGGTGAATGAAGTGCGGGACCTTGTGGAGCAGGTGATCAAATCCACCCGCTCCCTGACTTTCGAAATCAGCCCCCCCATCCTCTACGAACTGGGGCTGGAGGCGGCCCTGGAATGGTTCGGGGAGCACCTCCAGGAACAGCACGGCATCATGGTCGAGGTGCGCAAGAGTCCGGAGCCCAAGCCCCTGGAAAATGAAACCAGGGTGCTCATCTTCAAGGTGGTGCGGGAGCTGATGCTCAACTCCGTCAAACACGGCCAGGCCCCGAATCTCCGGGTGGTTGTGGGCCGGGAGGAGCACAAACTGACCATTGAGGTGGCTGACGACGGCGTCGGTTTCACTCCTCCCGCCACCGGCGTGGAGATCAAAAAACAGGGGGGCTTCGGGCTGTTCAGCATCAAGGAGCGCCTCCAGCACCTGGGCGGCAGCCTGCAGGTGGAATCCGCTCCGGGCCAGGGAACCCGCATCTACCTGGTAATTCCCCTCTGGGAGGAAGAAAGGAAATCACAGGTGTCGTAATTCTCTTGCAATTGAAAAAACTATCCAGGTAACATATCAACAGTCTTTCTTTTTTACGAAAAACGGAAAACGGTCTAAAGTGGCCATCAAGATCATCCTGGCAGACGACCACAAGATTGTCCGGCAAGGGCTGCGCACCATGCTGGAGAGCGAAGCCGACATCGAGGTCATCGGCGAGGCGGACGACGGCCGCATGGCCGTGCGCCTGGCCCGGGAACTCTCCCCCCAGGTGATCATCATGGACGTGGGCATGCCGGACTTGAACGGCATCGAAGCCACCCGGCAAGTCCTGGCGGAGTCCCCCGGCATCAAGGTCATCGGCCTGTCCATGCATTGCGACCGGCGCTTCGTCATGAACATGCTCAAGGCCGGGGCCTCGGGATATCTGCTGAAGGATTCGGCCTTCGAAGAATTGGCCACGGCCATCCGCATGGTGTTGGGGGGCAAGGTTTACCTGAGCACCGAGATCGCCAACATCGTGGTCAAGGACTACCTCCAGGGCGGGGGGGACGAGTCGGTTTTTTCGGTCCTGACCCCCCGGGAACGGGAAGTCCTGCAACTCATGGCCGAAGGCAAGAGCTCCCGGCAGATCGCCGACCACCTCATCATCAGCATCAAAACGGTGGAGACCCACCGCATGCAGATCATGCACAAACTGCAAATCTTCAGCGTCGCCGAACTCACCAAATACGCCATCCGGGAAGGGCTGGCGTCCCTGGATTAAAACCTAATCTCCAGACTTGATCAGATACACGCCATCAAGGCTTACTATCAGCAAATCAAGATAGGTTGTTGAAACGGCAGGATCGGCCACCACCAAAACCACATTATGTTCATCAGATCATATCCGCATTTTTCCAATCCCGACGATAAGTTTTGATCATGACAAGTGATCTGCGCCTCCTGATAAGATATGAATTAAAATAATTAACATTATTGCTGAGTAGTCAATTCTGACAATAATTTGCTCAGCTCGATTATCCTATAAGGCTTGGAAATAACACCCCGGAATCCATACTCCTTATAGTTGGCCATTATAGGGTCATCAGAGTAGCCGCTGGAAACTACGGCCTTGATATGAGGATCGATTTCCAACAGCCGGCGGATGGCTTCCTTGCCCCCCATACCTCCCGGAACCGTCAAATCGCAAATGACCACAGAGAAAGGTTGTTTGGAGTCCACGGCCTCTTGATATAAATTTATCGTCCCAACTCCGTCTTCAGCAAGGCTGACTTCATAACCGAGCCGCCATAGCATCTCGCGCAACATGTCCCTGACCATTTCATCATCATCCATAACCAGAACTCTCCCCTGTCCTTTAACAACGTTAACCGCGGCCTTTTCTCGGGGGAGGCTCTCCACCTGGACGGCTGGGAGATAGACATAAAAGCAAGTGCCTTTCCCGACTTCAGATTCTACGGTGATATACCCTGCGTTTTTTCTGATGATGGAATAACTGGTGGCCAGACCGAGGCCGCTTCCCTTCTGTTTGGTAGTGAAGTAAGGATCGAAGATTTTGCCTAAATGGTTCTGAGAGATACCGATTCCCTGGTCACTGACGCTTACTTTGACGTAGCTACCCCTGGAGAGCAGGGGTAGCTCATCCTCGACGATCACGTTTTCCGCCCGGATAGTAATGGTGCCGCCTTCAGGCATGGACTGGTCGGCGTTAATCAGCAGATTGTTGAAGACCTGGCTGATCTGGCCTTCGTCTACCTCCACGGGCCAGAGATCTTCAGGAATCACAAAGTTGCTACTGGCTTTGGAACCGCTCAAGGCGAAGCTGATGGACTCCTGGATCAACTCCGCTACCGAGGTGATCTTTTTAATGGGCAGCCCCCCTTTGGCAAAAGAGAGAAGCTGCCCGGCCAAGGTTCGGGCCCGAAGGCAGGCCTTTTCCGCCTCGTCCAATCGATTAGCTACAGATTTATGTCCGGGATCCAAATCCAATCTGCCCATATTGACATTCCCCATAATGACGGTGAGGAGATTGTTAAAGTCATGGGCGATACCGCCGGCCAAAAGACCCAATGATTCCAACTTGCTCAGTAGTAAGTGCTCCTCCTCCATCTTCTTGCGTTCGGAGATGTCCTTGCAGATGGCCTGGACTACGGTTTTCCCGGCATATCTCACCAAGCCGGCGGTGATATCCACAGGAATTATCTTCCAGTCTTGCCGCAACAGGGAAGAATCATCCACTGTCACCGACTCGAGAAGGAGGAGATCCCGGAACGCGACGCGGGCTCTATCTCCTTCTTCTTGAGGGATAAGTTGGAAAAACTGCTTTTTTAACAGCTCCTCCAGGGAATAATCCAGGAGTTCCAGCATCTTTTTATTGGCCTCCAAAAGATTACCCTCCACGTCCGTCAGGAGGATGCCTTCGCTGGCGTTATTCATCAAGGCCCGGTACTTTTCTTCGCTTTCGCTTAAAGCCTTTTCGGCCTCCTTGCGTTCGGTAATATTCTGATGCAATTCGCAGATGGTCTTCTCCAATTCTTGGTTGCTTCTGGAAAGTTCGGCGGTACGGCGGGCCACTGCCTTCTCCAGCACCTCCCGATGTTGTTCCAGGGCGGTATCGCGTTTCTTGATTTGCGCTAACATCTCATTGAACCCGTCAATGAGAATCCCCAGTTCATCTTCGCTTTCCTTTTTGACCTGCACTGAGTAATTTTTTTCCCGGGAGATCATTTTCATGGTCTGGGCCAGGCTCATGATGGGTCGGGAGATAATGCGCTGCAATTTCGAAGACAGGAGGTAGGCCATGAATAACGCCGGTAATAAAGCCAGGGAAGCAAAACCCAGATGCCACCGCTGTCGTTCATGCAGGCTGGCAAGGCTCCATTGCAAATAAACATAGCCGATGCGCTCCCCCTCCAGGATAATGTTTTGAGTGGTCTCCAGATAATTCCCCCGAGTAATAAAGCGGAAAAAACCTGATCCTGAAGTTGAGGACGAGCCTTTTCGGGGCAGGGTGTCCGGCGCGGCGGGGTTGATTGCCGGAGCCTCTGGACGGAATTTACTCCGAAGGTATTGGGCGAACAACTTGCCGTCCCCGGTGTAAATGGCAGCCATGGTTATATCCGGTTCGGCGCTGAGGGCCTCGAGGGTCGCAGTGGCTGACTTTTGATCATTGAAGGCCAGGGCCGCGGTGCTATTGAGACCGATGACTTCAGCCAAGGTCTCGGCTTGCTCCTGCAAGGCGCGCCGGGAAATACTCAATTCCATCATTGAATAGGCGATAAAAGTCAAAAACAGCACGATTATGCAGGTCAACATGCTGATAATGGTGACTTTATTCCTGATAGAAATATTGCGAAAGATGTCCATTACATCTTCCCCACTGGGTTAACGACTGGCCAGGATAGCCAATTTTAAGAGTTGCGAACTGATTTTCAGGCCACAAGTCCCGGCATTGTCATTGCAGATGGCAAACCTGACCTTATCTTCCTGGCGCGTCAGGTTAATGATCACTCCCAACTTGGCAAAATCATCCACCTCATCGGTGACCGTCAGTATCGGGTAAGCCCTCAACACCCGCATGATCTCGATCAATCCAGGCTTTTGTGAGGCGCTGGCGAAAAAAATCTGGCATCTTTTCATTTCTTCAATGCTCAGGCCTTGTTTGACCACTATTTTTCGGCCCTGAACTTCTTTCCCCTGGAGGGCCATTACGGCCGCGGCCAGAGGCTCGTCTTTTAAAATGCACAGGGTGATGGCGGCCCGCTGATCGGTAAAGGTTCCCGGAGGCCACTCCACGAATTTCGCAAAGTTATAGATAAACGCGGCCTTGACCTGTCCGGGGCTGACCGGTTGCCCGGAGGCCGGCAGGGCCGCCTGCAGGAAGACGAAGAGCCAGACTGCCATCAAGGTAACGATGAATTTACCCAGTCTCCACCGGAAGAAGAATGATGGCAGGAACAGCATGCGAGAGAGTTTCTCCAAGCGTGGATCAGGCCAGGGAAAATAATTCAAAGCTTTGCCGCTGCTTGGGGGCCATGAGGTCAGCGCTTTCCCGGCAACTAGTTCAATAGGAGTAAGTCAGCTTTACCCTGAAGGTAATGCCGTCTTGAAAGATTCTAACCAGGCCGACGTCAAGGTGCTCCGCAGCCCCGGGATCTCGATATCTTTGGTTAAACAGGTTGTAAATGGAGCCCGAAAGCTCCACCCCTTTAATGACGTTGCGGCTAAACATGGTCAGATTGGCTATGACCGCATCGCCCACATTCTTGTTGTTCAGGGTCTTCCTGGGGCTTTGGTATAAGACTTCCAGGCCGGTGAAGAGCTTATCTCTGACTAGCGGGATGATTACATTGAGCTTGGGGAGGTGCGTGGGAGAATTGGAAAGTCGGCCTCCGGTCCCGGTGTTTTTTGCTTCCTGCAAGGCGTAACTGATGCGTCCTTCGAAGCCGTTGGCCCATTTGCCGCCCAGCTCGAATTCCACCCCTTTGGCTTCCACCTGGTCGGCATTGCGGAAAAAAATGAGGCCGTCGGCGGGGTCAAGCTGTTGGGTGATGAGATCCCGAATCTGGTAATAATAGCCGGAAGCCACAACTCGATAATGTTTGGCGAAGTATTGCTCCCAGACCACTTCATATGTGTAAATTTTTTCAGGTCTTAAATCAGGGCTTGGTTTGGTGGTGACCCCGCCGTCGTGATAAAACCTTTCATAGACGTTAGGCGCTCGAAAGGCCTGACCGTAAATTAACTTGAGGGCCCCGGTCTTAATAGGATTGTAAATTAAGGCGACGCGAGGGTTGAGACTGCCGCCGAAGGTGTCGTAGTGATCATAACGCAACCCGGCATTGAGCCTGAGGTTCTTTAAGATGGTGAATTCATCCTGGAGATAATAGGCCAAAACCTTGGCTTCCCGTTTATCATCGAGAAAGGATTCAAAGGGCCTGACATTGAAGTTTTGTTGATCGAGCCGGAAATAATCTCGATATTCCGCACCGAAGGTTACTTTATGGCGGTCGAAAAATTGCTTGCTGACCTGCAGTTCGGCGCTCCACCAATCAGACCGGCCGACATCTCGATTGCTGATGATGGTTGAAGGCCTAGTTGCGTGATCCACGTTATAAACAAAGTAGCCGTCATAGGGAACATGGTCATAGGAAAGACGGGCCAGGACCTGCCAGGTATCGGCAAAGGTATGCTCATATTTTAAGTCCACATAAGCCCAACCGTCGATGGTGCGGTTCCGGGGATCGCCGAAGACGGTGCCGTAGGCCCCGGTGGGAATGCCCTTTTCCCGGGAATGGTAGACCCCGGTTAAGGTAAAATCGTGAAAAGATAATTTGCTAAAAGCATTGTAAACCTGTTCATAGTCACAGTTGCGGGCAATGCCGTTATGGGTGTTGGGATTGTCGAATTCCCGGAAATAAAGGGTGGGTCCGTCGCTGTTGTAGTAGGAGCCGGAAACTAGGAGTTCCGGTCCGTGTTCCCATTTGTTGCCGTAACTCACGCGGCCTTTATAGGTATTGAAACTGCCCGCGTTCCCGGAAAGCTCCAGTCCCTTGACCTCCCCGCCGCTCCGGGTGATGACGTTGATGACCGCAAAAAAGGCGTTGCTCCCGTAAAGGGAGGAACCGGGGCCCCGGATGATTTCCACCCGGTCGATGAGGTCAATATCCACGGGGAAATCCATGCCGATGTAGGCCTGGTCGTAAATGCCGTCGTTCAGGCGATGGCCGTCCACCAATAACAGGAAGCGGGTATTAAGATCCCCAGGCCGATTAAAACCTCGGACGCCGAGGTACATATAATTGCGGTCATTGGTGACAAAAAAGCCTCGAACGCTCCGCAAAATATCCGCTAGAGTGCGGTAGCCGTATTTTTTGATTTCATTTTTATTAATGATGGTAACAGAGGAGGGGGCATCCAGTAATTTCTGCTCATATTTAGAAGCCCCATAAACAGAGATGTTCATCAACTCTTCGAGGCCGAGTTCGGTAAGATCCGCTGGCGAGGGTGAAGCAAATAACCTTTCTAGTCCACAAGTTATGATAAAAAGCCCTACTATTATAGCCAGGGAAAACTTTAACGGAAGACCTTTCGCACGCATACGGTTTTTATACCTAAGCTAATAGTTTTTTTCCAATAATTTTTTGAGAGTGTTAACATAAGATACATTATGTGTTATAATGCCTCCTGAAATCATCCAGGAGGTGGCCCATGGACCTTTCGTGCAAAAGATGTGGCAGCACCTCGTATATTAAACATGGTTTTGT
>Ga0233425_10005575_pt1 | contig 19717 bp, 18 predicted proteins | sample Watercolumn_Towu_2_FD_181712 | JGI IMG/M metagenome (GOLD analysis project Ga0233425, IMG submission 181712) | Freshwater microbial communities from Lake Towuti, South Sulawesi, Indonesia - Watercolumn_Towuti2014_140_MG | ecosystem: Environmental > Aquatic > Freshwater > Lake | place... | reverse complement strand
CACCTATACCGTGCAGTTCGGGGACACGCTGCGCAGTCTGAGCCGCCAGGTCCGGACGGACACGGCGACGCTCTTCAAGCTCAACCATGCCATCAGCCCGGTCGAATTCTACGCCGGGTACAGCATGATCCTGCTCGAGCAGGAGGAGCGGCCGGCCTGGTCGGCCCGCGCCAGCCTGGCCGCCGACGAAACCCTGCTGGAGCTGGCGGTCCGGCAGAACACCAGCCCGTGGACGATCGCGGCGATCAACGGCCTTTCCGCGCCCGCCCTGGGGCTGGTCACGGACATGCTCTTCGTGCCGGGCGAAGCCCCGGCTGCCGTGCCAGGTGGATTGCCGGCCGGGATCCTGGCCGCGCAGGTCGATCCCCTGCCGATCACCCAGGGGCAGACCACCCAGATCAAATTGACGACCAGTCAGCCTGTCACCCTGGGCGGTCGGTTCATGGAGCATGAACTGCACTTCTTCCCGGTCGAAGGGAATACCCAGGTCGCGCTGCAGGGCATCCATGCCATGGCGGTTCCGGGCCTGTATCCCCTGCATGTGGACATGGCCATGCCGGACGGTACGCGCACTTCGTTCGAACAGATGATCATGATCGTCGCCGGCAGCTTCCTGCAGGATCCCGTCCTGCAGGTGGAGGCCAGCACGATCGATCCCGCGGTCACGGAACCCGAAAATGCCTGGCTGGCTGCCCTGACCGCCGTCGTCACCCCCGAGCGCTACTGGCAGGGTCTTTTCCAGCTGCCCGTGGACAGCAGCAGCTACTGCCTCAAATCCAGATATGGCAACCGCCGGTCCTATAATGGAAGTGCTTTCATATACTTTCACACCGGGCTGGATTTCGGGGTTTGTTCGGAAGCTCATCCCTTCGACATTTACGCCCCGGCAGCCGGCCGGGTGGTCTACACCGGGCTGCAGACCGTGCGCGGCAACGCCACGCTCATCGACCACGGCTGGGGCGTTTTCAGCGGGATCTACCACCAGGAGGAATTTTATGTCCAGGTCGGGGACGTGGTGACGGCGGGCCAGTTGATCGGCAAGATCGGCGCCACCGGACGGGTGACCGGCGCCCATCTGCACTGGGAAGTGTGGGCCAACGGGGTCCAGGTGGATCCCGACCCGTGGCTGGACCAGGCGTTCCCGCACTAGCTGAGCCTTTTTGGAGACCAAAAAGCAGACGCGGCATGCGTCTGCTTTTGAGTTGAAAAGCGGGCCGGTCCTAACCGATCAGCACCTGGCGGACGCGGGGCATCTCCAGGATCCACAGCATGAGTGTCGAAAGGATAAGCGCCAGGGTGGACAAGATGAAGTACAGCCCGTCGGTCGAAGTCCCCGCCGTGCTCCCCGGCATCAGCATCAGCAAGCGCGAGATGATGTTGAAGCCATGCGAGAAGGCGATCAGGTAGATCGACCAGGGCACCCTGGACCTGCGGAACAACTGGATGCTGCCGATCAGGGCCATCAGGACCAGAACGGCCGGCAGCCACCAGGTCTGCGAGGTCAGCTCGAAAGAGGACGGGGGATAGAGCAGGAGGGGGATGACCTGGAGAATAAGCAAAGTAAAAAGGAACTTTTGATTGCCAAAGAGTTTCTCTTTCATGGGCTGCTCCGTTCTGATTGAACTCGGGTGGGTACCCTTCCGCATCGAAGGCTTGCATAGGATTGTATTCACATCCGGTGATTTGTCAAGCGGAATGGAACGGAGACCTTCTTGAAAAGAGAACGGTTGCCGGTTCTGGAGGGGGTTGTTCCAAAAAACACTTTTTCCTACTTGACAAATCATCTGGAAATATATATAGTCTTATAATTCCGAAATATTAACAGGAGGTGAAACGAAGCGATACTTGCGATCTTCCCCCCGTCCCCTGCCGTGGCAGGGAAGTATTTGGCCATTGGCCAGATATCAATCGCCCCATAGAATCTTGGAGGAGAACGAATTTATGAAGACCATCAAGCTTGTCAACGTTCTGATTGCCGCGATCTTCGTCCTGGCGGCATGCACGCCGGCTGCCGGCGGCGGTGAGTTGAAGGTCGCCGTCCTCGCACCGCTTTCCGGTGCCGTGCCGACCTTTGGTGAGATGACCCGCGATGGCGCTCTGCTGGCCATCGAGCAGTGGAATGCCAACGGTGGTGTTTTGGGCATGACCATCGTCCCGATCGTTGAGGACAGCCAGTGCACCCCTGACCCGGCTGTGAACGCCGCCAACAAAGTGATCAACCAGGACGGTGTCCACTATATCATCGGCGAGGTTTGCTCGAAGGCTTCCATTCCGATCTCCGAGATCGCCAATCCCGCGCAGGTCATCCAGATCAGCCCGACCTCGACGAACCCGAGCGTCACCGTCGACGCCAACGGCGTGACCAAGGATTTCATCTTCCGCGCCTGCTTCATCGACCCGTTCCAGGGTCTGGTCGGTGCCAAGTTCGCCTATGAGAACCTGGGCGCCCGCAATGCGTTCGTCATGATCGATCAGGCGAACGACTACGTCAAGGGCCTGGCCGAGAACTTCAAGGCCTCCTTCACGGAGCTCGGCGGCACGATCGCCGGTGAGGCTTCCTACACCGCCAACGATACCGACTTCTCCGCCATCGTGACCCAGATCCAGGACGCCAACCCGGACATCGTCTACCTGCCGGATTACTACAACATCGTCAACCTGGTCACCCAGCAGGCCAAGGACAAGGGTCTCACCGTCCCGTTCCTCGGTGGTGATGGCTGGGATTCGGCTGACCTGAACGTGGTCTCCGCGGCCGGTGGTTTCTTCACCAACCACTACTCGCCCGACAGCGAGGTCGAGATCGCCGTCAACTTCCGCACCGCCTTCGAAGAGAAGTACGGCAAGACCCCGGATGCCCTGGCCGCCCTGGCCTTCGACGCCACCAACCTGCTCCTGACCGCCATCCAGAATGCCGGTGAGGACGACACCGTCAAGGTTGCCGAAGCCCTCGAGGCGATCAGCTACGATGCCGTTTCCGGCACGATCACCTTCGACGATCAGCACAACCCGATCAAATCGGCCACGATCATCGCCGTGACCGAAGCAGGTGTCACCTTTGAAGCCATGGTGAACCCGTAAGTCTGCTATCCACGGGGGCAGCCGGTACCGGCTGCCCCCGTCCCTTTCCCCCTCCCCCATTTCCCGCACAGGAGGAACTCCGATGCAAAAACCAACCAGTCTTCCCAAGCCTCCCGTGATCGTATCGCCAAAATCCTTCCTGGCCTGGATCGGGAAGGCTTTCTTGATCCTGCTGGCAATCTATGTGACCTACATCCTGATCAGCAACCTGATCCAGAATCCCGGCCTGTTCCTCACCAACATCATCAACGGTCTGCAGATGGGATTTGTCTATGCCCTGATCGCACTTGGATACACCATGGTCTACGGGATCGTCAAACTGATCAACTTCGCCCACGGCGACGTTTTCATGGTGGGCGCCTTTGTCAGCTATTTTGCGATCGATCGCTTCCAGCTTCAGTTGTGGCCATCATCCGTTTTCCCGGACGTCGATCCCAATCTGTCCATTGTGGTCGGCACGATCACAACCATCCTGCTCTCCATGCTCGTCTGTGTTCTGCTGGCAGTGACCATCGAGCGCGTGGCCTACAAACCGCTGCGGGATGCGCCGCGCATCGCCGCGCTGATCACCGCCATCGGCGTTTCCTTTTTCCTCGAGTATTTCGGGCTGCTGGACTTCGTCTTTTCAGCCCGCTTCATCCCCTATCAACGGCCTTTCGAAGTCGTGACCTGGTATTTCTCGAACGGCATCCACCTGCTGGAAGCCGGGGAAAGCCTGCCCGAAGGCAGCATTACCGTCTCGAACATCCTGATCTTCATCGTCCTGGCGACCCTGGCCGTCCTGCTCTTCCTGCAGTTCCTGGTCAAGCGCACCAAGATCGGCATCGCCATGCGGGCCTCCTCGTTCGATAAACCGACCGCCCGCCTGATGGGCATCGAGGTCGACCGGGTGATCTCGTTCACCTTTGCCATCGGCGCCGCCTTCGCCGCCCTAGGAGGCGTCCTGTACGCCATCGCCTACCCGTCGATCCGCACGCTGATGGGCGTCTATCCCGGCCTGAAAGCCTTCGTCGCTGCCGTGCTGGGCGGGATCGGCAGCATTCCCGGCGCCTTCGTCGGCGCCCTGATCATGGGCCAGGCAGAATCGATGACCGCCAGCTACATCTCCACCCCGATGCGCGACGCGATCGCCTTCAGCATCCTGATCATCGTCCTTCTGGTCCGCCCGACAGGCATCTTCGGGGAACCGGAAAGGGAAAAGGCCTAAGAGGCAGCCATGGACAGTTCCATCCTTCTCTCTCTCGTCAAGATGATCGTCGTCATCGCCTACCTGTTCGGCCTGTTCTGGGTCATGGGCCTCAAGGTCGGGAAGATCACCCTGGGCGGTAAAAAGGTCGACATCAGCCGCTGGATCAACCTCCTGGGCGCTGTCGCCGGCTTTGGCATCGTCCAGCTGGCGATGACGAAGTTCGGCGGCTTCCAGCTGCTGAACAATTTCGACATCGGCCTGCTCTACCAGGCCTGCACGATGACCATGGTCGCGCTCGGCCTGAACCTGATCTACGGCTTCAACGGCCAGTTCTCCCTCGGCCAGTGGGGCTTTTACGGGATCGGCGCGTATGCCGCCGCGGATGTCACCTTCCGCTGGACCAACGGCGATTCGCGCGGCCTGACCGTGCTCGGCATCGGCGTCATCCTGGCCGGCGTGGTCATCCTGCTGATCGGCCGGCTGCTCTCCAACCTGCGCCGCATGCCGGTGCTCTCCTCGTTCACGATCTACCTGGTCGGCACCGGGCTGGCAGCCGTGGTGGCGGTCTTCGCCGGGAAACTGCTCGCCCCGATGATCGACCCGCTGCTCGGCACGAACCTCGCTCCCGGGCCTCTCGCCCAGGGAGCCGCCCTGCAGGTGGTCTTCGTGCTTGGTGTGATCTTCGCCGGCATCTTCGCCGCCATCATCAGCTTCCTGTTCGGCCTGCCGGTGCTCTCGCTCGGCTCGGACTACTTCGGCATCGCCACCCTGGGTTTCACCATCGTGGTCTACACCCTGATGGTCAATACCGACACGATCCTGCCCTTCCCCGAAATGCGCGGCGGACGCGGCATGATCGGCATTCCCAAGCTGACCACCTGGTTCTGGGCCTTCCTGTTCATGATGCTGGTCATCGTCATCATGCGCAACATCCTGCGCTCCTCGCACGGGCGCTCGATCATCTCCGTGCGCGAGGACGAGACCGCCGCCCGCTCGATGGGCATCGACGTGGCCGGCACCAAGCTGCTCTCCTTCGTCATCGGCTCGCTCTTCGCCGGCCTAGGAGGCGGCATCTACGCCCACTACATCGGCTTCCTCAGCCCGGGCGCCTTCGACTTCCTGATCGGCTTCAACCCGCTGATCATCATCGTCTTCGGCGGGCTGGGCAGCATGACCGGGACGATCACGGCCTCCTTTGGCTGGATCTTCTTCCTGGAGGGCATCCTGCGCGTGGTGCTCGGCCAGATCAGCCCGGAAGCGCCCACCTGGCGCTACGTGCTCTACCCGATCGTCCTGCTGCTGCTCATGCTGGTCCGGCCGCAGGGTCTGCTCGGCAACGTGGAATGGGGCTACCTGAAACTGCCCCGCATCCCTCTGCGTAAATCCGCCGCGGAAGGAGAGAAGGCATGATGAGCGCTGCAGAGACACAAAAAAAACCGGTCCTCGAGGTCGAAGGCCTGACCAAGTACTTCGGCGGCCTGCGGGCGGTCAACGATTTCAGCCTGACCATCCACGATGGCGAGCTGGTCGGCCTGATCGGCCCCAACGGCGCCGGCAAGACGACCATCTTCAACCAGATCACCGGCATCTACCTGCCGACCAAGGGCAGCATCAGGTTCAACGGCATCAACCTGGTCGGCTTCGAGCCGCACGAGATCACCCGCACCGGCATCGGCCGCACCTTCCAGAACATCCGCCTGTTCTCCAACCTTTCGGTGCTGGACAACGTGCGCATCGCCTTCCACGCCCACTGCGGGTACGGCCTGGCCGACAGCATCCTCTCCTCGCGGAAGTTCGAGCAGCAGGAAGCCGAGATCGTCGAACAGGCCCAGAATCTGCTCGAGATCATGAAGCTTTCCAAGCTGCAGAACGAGATCTCGCGCAACCTGCCCTACGGCGAACAGCGCCGGGTCGAGATCGCCCGCGCCCTGGCCTGCAACCCGCGCCTGCTGCTGCTCGACGAGCCGGCCGCCGGCATGAACCCCAACGAGATCAGCCAGCTGATGGAACTGATCCACTTCGTGCGCGACCAGTTCAAGCTGACCATCCTGCTGATCGAGCATCAGATGCGCCTGGTGATGGGCATCTGCGAACGGCTGACGGTGGTGGACTTCGGCGAGGTGATCGCCCGCGGCACGCCCAAAGAGATCCAGAACAATCCGCAGGTCATCGAAGCCTACCTCGGAAAGGAAGCCTGATATGTTGCTGGAAGTTGAGAACCTGAATGTCTTCTACGGCGCGATCCACGCCCTGCAGGGCATCTCCTTCAACATCGAGGAAGGCGAGATCGTCACCCTGATCGGCGCCAACGGCGCCGGCAAATCCACCATCCTGCGCACCATCTCCGGCATCATCCGGCCGCGCAGTGGACGGATCCTGTTCAAGGGCGAGGACATCACCCTGACCCCCGCCGAGAACATCGTCCGCAAGGGCATCAGCCAGGTGCCGGAGGGCCGCAAGATCTTCGCCCCCCTGACCGTCAAGGAGAACCTGGAGATGGGCGCCTACATCATCAAGGACAAGTCCGAGAAGGACCGCCTGATGGAGCGCGTCTTCAAGAGCTTCCCCCGCCTGAAGGAACGCATCGGCCAGCTGGGCGGCACGCTCTCCGGCGGCGAACAACAGATGCTGGCGACCGGCCGCGGCCTGATGAGCAAGCCTTCCCTGCTCCTGCTCGACGAACCGTCCATGGGCCTCAGCCCGATCCTGGTGCAGGAGATCTTCAGCATCATCAAGGAGATCAACGCCCAGGGGACCAGCATCCTGCTCGTCGAGCAGAACGCCCAGATCGCCCTCTCGGTCGCACACCGCTCCTACGTCCTGGAGACCGGCAACATCGTCCTCTCCGGGCCCGCCAGGGAGATCGCCGAGAATCCCAAGGTCAAGGCTGCCTACCTCGGCATCTGAGCCCGAACCCTGTCACCCTGAAAAGGCGAGGGAAACCCTCGCCTTTTCTTTATTCCCGGGCGCGGCCGGAAAGGGTACAATCGCATCGCAGGCATGCCATGAAAAGACTGCTCCTTCTCCTGACCCTCCTGCTGGCCGGCTGCACGGACCGGGCTCCGGCGTGCACGGACCCGATCGGCTGCGTGGAGCTGACCGCCGACACGCCGCTCGTCCTGGGCGTGATCGCGGCCACCTCCGGCCCCGAAGCCGCCTCCGGGACGCGCCTGCTCGAGGAGGTCCGGCAGGCGGTCGAGCTCCAGGACGAGCTGCTCGGCCATCCGCTCGAGCTGCGCGTGGAGGCCGCGGATTGTTCCGGCACGGAGGCGGCCCGCGCCGCCACGCGCCTGGCGTCCGCCGCGGACCTGGTCCTGGTCATCGGCCCCGCCTGCCCGGCCGACCTGGAGATCGCGGCCGGCTACCTGGAAGGCGCCGGCATCGCCCAGCTCAGCCCGCGGCCCCGCTTCCAGGACGGCACCAGCCTGGCCGGACTGGCCTTCCAGGCCATCCAGGCGGTTGCCCTCCAGGCCGATCACGGCAGCCTGTGGATCCCGCGCCAGGCGCTGATCGAGCAACTCGACGCCTCGCCCTGAGCTTCTATTGTATAATCCTGAAAATCCATGCCAAGCGCTGAGATCATCGCCATCGGGACCGAACTGCTGCTGGGCGAAACGGTGGATACCAACACCCACCACATCGCCCGGGCTTTGCGCGGCCTGGGCGTGGACCTGTTCCACACCCAGACTGTCGGCGACAACCTTGAGCGCATCGCCCATGCCGTCCGCCAGGCCATGCAGCGGGCGCAGATCGTGATCACGACCGGCGGACTTGGCCCGACCGTCGACGACCCGACCCGCCAGGCGGTCGCGCAGGCCTGCGGGGTCGGGCTGGAATTCCACCCCGGGCTGTGGGAGCAGATCGAAGCCCGCATCCAGCGCTACGGGCGCAGTCCGACCGAGAACCAGAAGCGCCAGGCCTTCATCCCTGTCGGCGCGGTCGCCATCCCCAACCCGGTCGGCACCGCCCCGGCCTTTTATTTCGACAGCGGAGCCTGCGTGGTGATCACCCTGCCGGGCGTGCCGGGCGAGATGCAGACCCTGCTCAGCGATGCCGTGCTCCCCTACCTGCGTGAACGCTTTGCCATCGCCAGCTGCATCCAGGTCCGCACCCTGCACGCCGCGGGCGTGGGCGAGGCCTGGCTCGACGAACAGATCGGCGACCTGGAAACGCTGTCCAACCCGACGGTCGGGCTGGCCGCCCATTCCGGGATCGTCAGCATCCGCATCGCCGCCAAGGCTGCCAGCCAGGCGGAGGCCCAACAGGCCATCGCCCGGGTGGAAGAGACCCTGCACGCCCGCCTGGGGGTCAACCTCTTCGGTGTCGACGAGGAGACGCTGGAAGGCGTACTGCTCTCCGCGCTGGCCCGCCGCGGCTGGAGCCTGACCTGCCTGGACGCCACCCCGGACGGCGCTCTGCTCGACCGTTTGCAGCGCGCCGGAAAACCGGCCTACCGCACGGGTGCCACGCAGCCGTCCTCCCCGGCGGAACTGGGCGCCCACACCGCAGCCCAGCGCCAGGCAGCCCGGACCTCCGCCGCCATCGGCCTGCTGGTCGAGGAAAAATCCGACAAGTCGGATATTCATTACTGCCTGATCACCCCCTCCGGAACACAGGACCGCCACCTGACCTACGGAGGTCATCCGCGTAATGCCGTCCGCTGGGGGGCCAACCTGGCCCTGGACGGCCTGCGCCGCCTGCTGCTGGAGACCGCTGCCGCATGACAAAAACCCAACACCGCTCCCTCGGCCGCCTGGTGGTCGGATTCTGGATCATGAACCTGCTGCTCGTCCTGGTCGTGGTGGCGGGCTGGCTGTTGTCCACCAACGCCTCCGTGCGCGCCTTTTTCATCAGCCCGACCCCGACCGCGACGGCCACTCTGACCAGCACGCCCAGCCAGACCCCGAGCGCAACCCCCTCCCCGACGATCACGCCCTCCCCGACCGCCACCTCCACGCCCACCGATACCCCGACCGCGACCTTCACCCCGACGGAGACGCCCACCCCGGTCCCGTTCACGGAAGGCCCGATCGTGATCGGGTACTCGGTCCAGCAGCGGCCGATCGAGGTCTGGCGCTTCGGCACCGGCCCGACCGAACGGCTGATCGTCGCCGGCATGCACGGCGGCAGCGAGTACAATACCATCCAGCTGGCCGAGGAGCTGATGGAGCACCTGCGCGCCCATCCCGAGATCGTGCCCCCGGACGTGACCCTCTACGTCCTGCGCAGCCTCAATCCCGACGGGGAGGTCCGGGCGCGCAATTACCTCGGCCGGGCGAACGCCAACAACGTCGACCTGAACCGCAACTGGGACGCCAACTGGCAGAAGGACTGGCCGCGGGCGAACTGCTGGACCCAGACCTACGTGACCGGCGGGCCGCGGGCCGGCTCCGAGCCGGAGACCCGGGCGCTGATGGCCTTCATCCTGGCGCATCATTTCGACGCCCTGATCAACTACCACAGCGCCGCGCTGGGCATCTTCAACGGCGGCCTGCCGCCGCACGACTATTCCATCCGCCTGGCCCAAGCCGTGGCCGCGGTGACCACCTACCCGTATCCGCCGATCAACATCGGCTGCCTGTACACCGGCGGTTTCACCGACTGGGCCGACACGATGGGCATCGCCGCCCTGGACGTGGAGTTGACCGACCACACCCACACCGATTTCGAAATGAACGTCGACGTCCTGCACGTCCTGTTGAACTGGAAGCGCTGATCGGACGGGATCTTTTCAAGGAGAACGAATGACGAAATCTTCCGAGCTTCTGCTGGTCAATGCCCTGGTGCTGTGCATGGACGCGGAACGACACCAGTACGATCCCGGCGCCGTGGCGGTCCGCGGCGATTCGATCCTGGCAGTCGGGCCGGAAGCCGAACTGAAGGCGCACTACCCCGCCGCCCAGCTGCTGGACTGCGGCGGGAAGGTACTCATGCCCGGCCTGGTCAACGCCCACACCCACGTGCCGATGACCCTGATGCGCGGCCTGGCCGACGACCTGCGCCTGGACGTCTGGCTGCAGGGCTACATGTGGCCGGTGGAACGCGAATTCGTCGACCCGGACTTCGTCCAGCTGGGCACCCGCCTGGCCTGCGCCGAGATGATCCGCTCGGGCGTGACCTGCTTCGCCGACATGTACTTCTTCGAGGAGGACGTGGCCAGGGCCACCGCCGGGGCGGGCATGCGCGCCCTGTGCGCCCAGACCGTGCTCAAGTTCCCCTCCCCGGACGCCCTGTCCTTCGAGGACTCGCTTGCCTCCGCCCGGGAGTTCATCCAGCGCTGGAAGGACCACCCGCTGATCGTCCCCTCCGTCGCCCCGCACGCCCCCTACACCTGCACGGCCGAGATGCTGCGCGCCACGGCCGAGCTGGCGGTCGAGTTCGACGTCCCGCTGCACACGCACCTGGCCGAGACCGCCCTGGAGGTGGAGAACATGCGCCGCGAGACCGGCATGCCGGTCATCCCGTACGTCAAGAAACAGGGCCTGTTCGACGCCAAGGTGCTTGCCGCCCACTGCGTCCACATCGACGAAGGCGAGATGCGCACCCTGCTGCACTACAACGCCGGCGTCTCGCACAATCCCTCCTCCAACCTGAAGCTGGCCTCCGGTTTCGCCCCGGTGCAGAAGATGCTCGAGACCGGCCTGAACGTCGGCATCGGCACCGACGGCCCGGCCTCGAACAACGACCTGGACATGTTCGAGGAGGTGCGCCTGGCGGCCTTTGTCGCCAAGGCGGTCAGCAACGATCCGACCTGCCTGCCGGCCGTGCGCGCCCTGGAGATGGCCACCCGCCTGGGGGCGGCGGCCATGCACCTCTCCCACCTGACCGGCTCGCTCGAAGCCGGCAAGCGCGCCGACCTGATCCTGGTCGACGTGGGCACCCTGCACAACGCGCCGCGCTTCCGCCGCGACCCGGACAATCTGTGCGCCCAGTTGGTCTACGCCGCCAAGGCCGCCGACGTGCGCGACGTGATGGTCAACGGCAAATGGCTGATGCGCGAGCGCGAACTGCTCACCCTGGATGAAAAACAGCTCATGGCCGCCGCCCAGGAGATCGCCGCGCGCATGGACGCCTTCCTGATCGCCCGGGAGCAGTCGGTCTTCTCCAAGCTGGTCGCCCTGGGCGGATCAGCCGAGGAGGAATCCTTCGAGGTGCAGGTCAAGGTCAGGCTGGACGATCCGCAGCCGGTGCTGGAAGCGCTCAAAGGCCCGCAGGTCGAGGTCCTGCGCTACAAGCACTACCACCAGCACGACGTTTACTTTTCCTTCGGGGATGCCGAGCAGGGCTGGCTGCGCTATCGCGAGGACGAGAGCATCGACGAGCGCGGTCAGATCAGCGGTGTGCGCGGCCGCCTGACCCTGATCGGTCCGAGCCGCGAGGGCGATTTCGAGCATGACGTCCTGCTCTCCCGCATCCGCTACTTCGCCCCGGCCAGCAACAGCCTGCGCTTCTACCGCGAGTACTTCAAACCACAGTCCGAGACCCCGGTCGAGAAGGACCGCCGGCGCTGGCTGGTAAAATACAAGGACGAGGAATTCTTCATCAACCTGGACCGGGTCGACACGCCCGCCCTCGGTCATTTCCTGGAGGTCAAGAGCCGGACCTGGAGCCGCGGCGATGCCGAGGACAAGGCCCGCTATGCCAGCGAGCTGATCCTGCTGCTCGGCGGCTCGCTGGAAAACACCGGGACCAAGGACTATGTCGAACTGGCCGGGGAGAAATGATCCCGGTTCATTGAGGAGGTAAACCATGCGAAAAATCTGGAGCGGCCTGGCGCGTTTCATCGCCATCATCTTGGCCATCATTTTTGTCCTGGCGGCGGTTCAGGCGCTGTTCCTGACCGGGGTCGAACGCCGTCTGACCAGCCCGGACACGTACAAGGCGATCCTGAACGAACAGCAGGTGTACAGCCGCCTGCCGCGCGTCCTGGCCGAGCAGCTCGTCATGCAGGCGACTTATAATCCCTGCCAGCAGAACCCGCTGCTGTGTGAGAATGCCAGCCCGGAATTTCTCGACTGTGCCCTGAGCAAGCTGGGCCAGGAGCGCTTCGACCTGCTGCGCGGCGGCCTGGAAGTCCTGACCGACACCGAAAAGGACCAGCTCCAGCCGTGCATCCGGGATTTTGGCCCGGACCTGCAGCAGGGATCCGACGGTGGAACGCCCACCTTCCTCAAGACACTCGGCATCCCGGAATGGGAACTGATCATCGGGAAACTCTTTCCGCCCGAGGAACTGCGCGCCACCACCGAGGGCCTGCTCGACCAGTTCTTTGGATTCCTGAAGGGCGGCCGGGAGGATGTCGTCCTTTCCCTGGGCCCGTTCAAGAACCGCCTCACCGGACAGGCCGGGCTGGATGCGGTCATCGCAGTGCTGAAGAACCAGCCTCGCTGCACGCCGGAAAGCTACGAACAGATGACCGCCAGCCTGACAGGCCAGGACGGGGAAATGGTCCTGTGCGCCCCGACCAATGAACAGCTCGAGCCGATGATCCCGCTGATCCAGGCGCAGCTGGGCTCCCTGGCCGCCTCGCTGCCGGACGCGCAGGTCCTGCTCGACGCGCAAAGCGGCGAGAACAGCAACCAGGCCGGCCCGCTGGGAACCGGTCCGCGCGAAAACCTGCGCAGCCTGCGCCTGATGATGCGCCTCAGCCCGGTCCTGCCGCTCGCCTTTCTGCTGCTCATCACCCTGCTGACCGTGCGGACGCCGCGCAGCTGGCTGCGCTGGTGGGGCATCCCCTTCCTGGCCGCCGGCCTGACCGCCCTGAGCGCCGTGGCCATGACCGCGGCGATCAACAACCAGATCTGGCTGGCCTTCCTGGCCGAGCGCATCCCGCCTTACATCTCGCTCGGCACGCTCAACCTGGTCCAGGACGTCTTCCGCGCCCTGATCCGCGCCCTGCTCGATGGGATGACCTTCTCCGCCATCCTGCTTGGCCTGCTCGGCCTGGGCATGTGGATCGCTTCCTTTTTCATCAAGCCAAAACCGGAACCCGTGACCGGGGACGCAGCGTGACCCGCAGGGGCAGTCTCGACTGCCCCTGTTTTCTTGTGCAACTTTCTCCCGAACCTGGCTGTATAGAATACATAGAAATCCGCATGGACGAACGCGAGCTGGCCCAACGCGCCGCACAAGGCGACCGGGAAGCCTTCGGCGAGCTGGTCACCAGTCACCAGGCCGGGGTCTTCAACACCGCCTACCGCCTGCTGGGCGAACGCCGCGAAGCCGAGGACGCCGCCCAGGAAGCCTTCCTGCGGGCCTACCGTTCGATCCACAGCCTGGACGCCTCCCGTCCGCCCGGTCCCTGGCTGCGCCGCATTGCCGTCAACGTTTGCCTGAACCGCCTGGAGCGCCGTGAAATGCTCCCGCTGGACCCGGAAGCCCCGCTGGCCGGGACCGACGCCTCCCCCGAAGATCGCTCCATCGAAGCGGAACGCAGCCGGCAGATCCGCCGGGCGCTGGCCTCGCTCCCGCCGCGCTACCGGGCGGCCATCGAGCTGCGCCACTTCCAGGAGCTGAGCTACGCCGAGATGGCCGAAACGCTGGACCGCCCGCTCTCGGATGTCAAGTCCGACCTGTTCCGGGCCCGCAAACTGCTGGCCGAACGTCTGAAGGATTTGTCATGACCGCTGCCCGCCCCGTCAAATACGTCTTTGGCCTGCTGCTCGCCCTCTGGCTGGCAAGCAGCACCGCGCTGGTCTGGTTCCTCACCCGCGGGGAGCGCATCGCCCACGCCGTGATCGGCATGGGGTCCGGGCTGGTGCTGATCTGGGTCTTCGGTTTTGGGACGGCATCCCTCCTGCTGCGCGAGCGGGTGCGGACCTTCGTCCTGCGCCTGCCGGGGGCCTGGCAGGTCAAGTTCGTGCTCTTCGCCACCCTGCTGGCGCTGCTCGAGGAGGCGGTCACGGTCGGCATGACCAACCTGGCCCCGCTCTTCGGCGTCCAGGTCGGGGAAGCCTACATCACCGCCTCGGCGGACTACCTGGACGTGGTCCTGCGCCACAGCGTGATCGTCTTCATCCCCTGGTTCATCGCCTGGGCCCTGCTCCTCAAGCGCTACGCCTTCAGCCCCTTCTGGGTCTTCCTGCTGACCGGCCTGAACGGCCTGCTGGCCGAGAGCCTGACCTTCGGGGCGCAGCACCTGAGCGAGTTCGCCCTGTGGATCTTCGTCTACGGGCTGATGGTCTACCTGCCGGCCTGGAGCCTGCCGCCGGCGGAGGCACGCGGGGCAAAGCCCCCCAGGCTCTGGCATGCCCTGTGGGCCTTCGTGCTGCCCTTCCTGGTGAGCATCCCCTGGGCGCTGCTCATCCGCCTGCTTTCCCCGGATCACCCGGACATCCATTTTCCACCCATCCAGCCATGAACCATCCGACCGAAATCCAACTCAACGAATATCTGGACGGCGAACTCGAAGCCGTGGCACGCCGCAGCCTTGAGGCGCACCTGGCCGGCTGCCCCGCCTGCCGGCAGGCGCTGGACGAGCTGCGCCGCCTGGAGGCCCGCCTGGACACCCTGCCCGAGGAACCGCTCCTGGCAGACCTGTCCGCCCGGGTGCTGGAGCGCCTGCCGCGGCGCCGGACCGCCCTCGCCTGGAAGCTGACCCTGGCCGCCCAGGCCGGGTTCGGCCTTGGCTTGTTCCTGCTGCTGGCGGAAGAGCTGCTGCCGCGCCTCGAACTTCAGCGCCTGTGGGCGCTGCTCCCCTGGAGCCTGCCCGTGCTTTCCTTCCCCGAAATTGCGCTTCCGGCGCCGGCACTGCCGGCGATCCCCCTGCAGCCCTCCACGCTGCAACTCGCCTTCCTGGCTGCCTCCACCCTGCTGCTGTGGGCAGTCGGGAATGCCCTCCTGCTCAGAAACGGAAACAAGGTCCCGCATGAAACCTAAACTGCTCGCTGCCGCACTCGCCCTGCTGCTGTCCGCCCTGGCCTGCGGTGCGCCGGCCACGCCCGGCCCGATCCCCACCCTGGAGAGCTCGCCCTACGACCTGGGACACACCCTGTACGGCTTCTTCCCCTCCCCGCCCGAGGTCAGCCTGCAGAGCGTTCTGGATACCTACCAGGCCCTGGGCGAACACGGCGACGTGGTCCTGCTCCAGCAGAGCATCGCCTGGGAGGATTTCGTCAACTCCGCCGACGGCGAAAGCCAGGCGATCACCGACATCCACAACCAGTACATCCTGGCGCACCAGAACGGGCTGGAGGTGATCTTCGTCGTCGACCCGCTCAACGGTCTCAACCGGCGCGAGTTCCAGGGCCTGCCGGAGGGCTGGGAGGCCAGCTTCGCCAACCCGGACGTGCGCGCCGCCTTCCGCAACTACACCCTGCGCATCGTGCGCGAGTTCCACCCGAAGTACCTGGGCCTGGCCTCCGAGATCAACACCTACGACGACTTCCATCCCGAGGACTTCCTGCACTACCTGAGCCTGTACAACGAGACCTATGCCCTGGTCAAGGCCGAAGCGCCCGGGACGCAGATCTTCGTCACCTTCCAATGGGAGGAGCTGAACAACATGCTGCCGACCATCGCCCGGGCCGCCCCGCTGACGGTCAACTGGGAGCAGGTGGAGCAGTTCGAGCCCAACCTCGACCTGTGGGTCATCTCCTCCTACCCGTTCGTCGCCTTCCCCTCCGGGGCGGACATCCCGGCCGGGTATTACAGCCCGCTGCTCGAACGGACGGACAAGCCGCTGGCCGTGGCCGAGGGCGGCATGCCTTCCTCCCCGGTCAGCTACCTGGACGGGACGCCGCAGGACCAGGTCGATTATCTCAACGCCATCCACACCCAGATCGGCGGCGAACGCCTGGCCTTCTGGATCTACCTGCTGGTCAACGACTTCAACCTGGACTCCTACGCCCGCATCATGGACCGGAACGGCCAGGGCGACGACGTCAACACCCTGGGCATGTTCGCCACGGTCGGGCTGACGACCGCCGACCGCAGCCCCAAACCCGCCCTGGAAGTCTGGGATTCCTTCCGCTAGTTTGGCTCGTGCATTCCCGAGTGGCCACTCGATGACAAGACTCTTCGGTTTCAAAGGAGAATAAAAATGGAAATGCTTGGTCTGGTCCTGCTCGTCCTGTTCGGCGGCGTGGCGCTGATCGCCCTGCTGGCGGCCGTCCATCTGCTCCTGCCCGATCCGGTGGCGAAGACCCGCGCCCGCCTGGAGACCGGCCTGGGGCGCGCCTTCCTGCTGGGGATCGTCAACCTGCTCTTCCTCGGCGCGGTCGCCTTCCTGCTGGTCTGGCAGGCCGGCCTGATCCGGGACAACTGGTCCGGTGCGGCTGCCTTCCTCTCCGTCGTGCTCGGCCTGCTGGCGCTGGTCATTTTCCTCGGCCTGGCGGTCTTTGCCGTGAACGGCCTTACCGCCCTGGCAGCCCTGCTCGGGGAACGCATCGGCAAGGCGAAAACCCCCTTCCAGGGCGACCTGCGCGGCGGCCTGCTGCTCGTCCTGGCCTGCCTGACGCCTTACGTCGGCTGGTTCGGTTTTACCCCGTTCGTCCTGTCGCTTGGACTGGGCGCCAGCATCCTGGCCCTGCTCCAGAAGAAAGCACCGGCTGCCGCCAAACGCTGAGCCGGCACCCATTGCGCTGCTGCATACACACCGGCCGTCGACATCCCACGCAGACTGCCGGTGTTGTATTTTCCAAGGAGCCTGCCATGAAAAAGGCTATTCCCGCTCTGGTGGTCCTTCTGCTGGCCCTGCTGGCCTGCGGCGCTCCCGCCCGTACAGAAGCGCCCGATCCGCATGTCACGGCCCCGCCGACCGCCGACCCGCGCCTGTGGTACCGGGTCCGCGGCGAGGCGAAGTCCGACCAGGCCTGGGGCGTGGACACCGACTCCGCCGGCAACATTTACACCGCCGGCTACTACCAGTCGCCCGCCAGCGCCCTGTTCTACGACATGGTCATCTACAAGTTCGCCCCGGACGGGAGCGAGCTCTGGCGAACGCAGTGGGGCGGGGACCTGGAGGAGAAGGCCTTTGTGGTCTGGGTCGAGGAGCCGGTCGTCTACGTCGGCGGGACGCAGCACACCAGCACCGCCTTCGAAGAAGCGGACATGGCCGTCCTGGCGCTGGACATGGCGACAGGCGACCTGCTCTGGTCCTTCACCTGGGGCCAGGGCTTCGGCTATGAGGAGGTCGACGGCCTGGTGGCGGAGGGAGACTTCCTGTACGTCTCCGGCTGGACGACCGGCGAGACCAGTTCCGGCGACATCGCCGTGCTCAAGCTGAACCGGAGCGACGGCAGCCTGGTCTGGGCCCGGACCTGGGGCAGTGACGGCTTCGACAGCGCCGACGGACAGTTGTCCCTGCTCGGGGATGCGATCTATGTCTCCGGGCGTTACGCCGGGCAGAACATGCTCTTCGGCGGGCAGGCCCTGCTGGTCGCCTTCGACCAAACCAGCGGGGATTACCTCCGCCACACCCTGTGGGGCAGCACCTTCTTCAGCGACGGGCTGGGCAGCACCACGGACAGGACCTCCATCTACGTCACCGGGTTGTCGATCGAGAATGCGAACGGACAGATCTTCCTGCTCAAGTATGACCGCGAGTTGAACCTGCTCTGGGCGCAGCTGTGGGGCGGAACTGGGAGCGAGTCCGCCCGGGTGGCCGAGCTGGACCCGGACGGGAACATCCTGGTGGCCGGCAACACCTTTTCCTACGGGGCCGGAAAAAGCGACGTTGTCCTGCTTTCGTTCCGCCCGCAGGATGGCAGCCTGAACTGGTACCGGACCTGGGGCGGCCCGCAGAACGACGCCTGCCAGGGGCTGGCCCTGTTCGGGGATTTCGCCTACATCGTCGGCTCGACCGAGAACGCCAGCCAGGGGATGAACGACGCCCTGCTGCTTACGGCGGACTGGCGCAGCGGGATCCTGCCGCAGCCCTGATATGGTATGATGCGCCTGTTCATTCAAGGAAGGACATACCCTGATGAAGATCCAACGCCTGATCCCCCTCCTGCTGGCCGCCCTGCTGTTGGCCGCCTGCGTCCCCGCCACGCCCACCCCGGCGCCCAGCCGGGCGGACCGCCTGCCGCCGCACAAGTATACGCCGCAGGAGGATGCCTGGCCGCCGCAGGTGGCCGAAGGCTGGAGTCCCCCGCAACCCCTGCCCGCCCCGCTCAACACCTCCGGCGGCGAGGACAGCCCCTTCCTGCTGGCCGACGACAGCACACTGCTGTTCTTCTTCACCCCCGACCTGGCCATCCCGGTCCAGCAGCAGCTGACTGACGGGCTGACCGGCATCTGGCAGTCGCGCTTCGACGGCAGCGCCTGGAGCGAGCCGCAGCGGATCGTCCTGGAGGCTCCCGGCGAACTGGCCATGGACGGCTGCGCCTTCGTCCTGGGCGAGGTCCTGTGGTTCTGCTCGGTGCGCCAGGGCAATGCCCGCGAGGTGGACCTGTACACCGCCAGCCGGGTCGACGGGTTGTGGACGGACTGGCAGAACGCCGGTGCGTTGATCAACACCAGCTACCAGGTCGGCGAGATGCACATCACCGCCGACGGGCAGGAGCTGTACTTCGGCTCGCAGCGCACCGGCGGCGCCGGCGGCTCGGACCTGTGGGTCTCACATTGGAGCGGGGACGGCTGGGGCGAGCCGCTTAACCTGGGCGAAACGATCAATACCTGGGGTGACGAGGACCGTCCCTTCGTGACGCAGGACGGGCAGGAACTGTGGTACGACGGCCAGAGCCTGCGCGGCCTGCCCGGCCCGGCGGTCTTCCGCTCGCTGCGCCAGCCGGACGGCTCCTGGGGTCCGCCGGAGGAGATCGTCTCGTCCTTTGCCGGGGAACCCAATTTGAGCCGCGACGGGAAGACGCTTTACTTCGTCCACCACTACTTCAACGCCGACGTGACGCAGATGCTCGAAGTGGACATCTACGTATCCTACCGGATGCCATGACCCAGGCTTGTGCCGCCTTGCTGAGCTGGATTGCCCTGCATTAAACTGTATCCTGTAAAGGAAAACCGTCCTGTGCCTTCAATGTCACAGGACGGTTTTTTATGAAACCCCTGGTGGGGATCACTCCTCGAGAGTCTCGTGCCGGAACACTTCCTGCCCATCAAAGTAGGTCAACAGGACCACTGTGGCATGGATCTCGCGTGGATCGATCTGCAGGATGTTCTGGCTCAGAACGATGAAGTCGGCCTTCTTGCCCACCTCCAGTGAACCAATTTGATCTTCCATGAAGATCGCATATGCCCCGTTGATGGTAAAGGACTCGATCATCTGCTCCACTGTCACTCCCTCGGCAGGAACGAGCGGCGTCAAGTAATCCGGCTCGACATAAATCTCGCTGTCAAGTGGCACGGTGCGTGTTACACCAATCTCGGTCGCCAGCATCGGATCCGGCGGCCATGAGACCGGATAGTCGCTGGCTGAGGCCACCTTCACGCCCTGATCGAAGAAACTTTTCATCGGGTACTGCCGGTCGGCGCGCTCCTGCCCGACATAAT
>Ga0233425_10005574_pt1 | contig 19717 bp, 22 predicted proteins | sample Watercolumn_Towu_2_FD_181712 | JGI IMG/M metagenome (GOLD analysis project Ga0233425, IMG submission 181712) | Freshwater microbial communities from Lake Towuti, South Sulawesi, Indonesia - Watercolumn_Towuti2014_140_MG | ecosystem: Environmental > Aquatic > Freshwater > Lake | place... | reverse complement strand
CAGCTACGGCTACCGAAAACAACTTGATCCTTGTGACGTCTAACTTTAAACATTTCAAATCAATCAAAGATTTAAAGCTAAAAGTATTTAGACCATAAAATTCGGATCGCAAATCCTTTCGAGATCAACCATGTCCCTCAAATCCCCCATCTTCGAAGAAACCTATAAAAACTATCTGGCCCAGGTTGCCGGGATTGATTTAGCCTCCAGAGCACCAACCTTGGAAATTCGATTAGAGAATGGTGAGGCCCTCGTACCCTTATTTGGAAAAATCTATCGGGTCTCATCACGCGGGGTTTTTGATCCTTCCGGATTGGAGCCGGATCATGCCGTCAAGGTGACCCTGTGTAAATATCTCCTGCTCTGTCCTGAGACAGAACCTATCGGTGAACAGTGGGTTTCTTATAAGGATTTTAAGGCCGCCGCCCCTTTTGTCGGCGGGTTTATCAACAATACGGAAAAGGCCCTGGTCCGTTATTTTTCCGGTTCCTTTGACCGGCTCCAGGAGGCCTGCCGGACCATGGGGAGCCATCCGGCGGATCTGGAAGTGTCCTATCAGTTGACCCTTCAATTTGAGGCCTTACCCAAGATCCCCATCCTGCTCTTATTCAATGATGAAGACGACGAATTCCCGGCCCAATGCAGCCTTCTTTTCCAAAAGAAGGCCGAAGGCTATCTGGACATGGAATGCCTGGCTATTTTGGGATGGGTCCTGACTGACGGCCTTCTGGCCTCTGCCGGGATTCATCAGCCAACTATCATGTGATACTTTTTCTTGTTTCTAATCAATTTCGTGAAAGGAAATAGATATGCCCCCGGCCCCACTGTTTTCCGGATTTTCCAAACAAACACTCACGTTTTTTAAGGAGCTGGGACAGAACAACACCAAAACCTGGTTCGACCAGCACAAAGGCGACTATGAGCAGCAAGTCCTGGTTCCGGCCCGGGACTTTATTATGGCTTTAGGCCTTAAATTGAAAAAGATTGCCCCGGCGGTTAATGCCGACCCTAGGGTGAACAAATCTCTTTTCCGTCTCAACCGGGATATCCGGTTCAGCCACGACAAAACCCCTTATAAAACCCATTTAGGCATCTGGTTCTGGGAAGGTTCTCGGCCCCGGATGGAGTGTTCCGGATTTTATTTTCATCTGGAACCGGAGCGCTTCATGTTAGGCCTGGGCCTTTATGAGTTTCCCAAAGAAATGGTCGAGGCCTACCGACAGTCCGTAGTCCATCCCAAACATGGCCCGGAACTGGCCAAGGCCTTAGACGGAATCCTGAAAAATAAAGGCACCTACATAGGTGGCAAACATTATAAAAAGACACCTCCCGCTTATGATTCCGCTCATAAAAATGCCGAATATTTACTTTATAACGGGTTGTATGCCGGAATAGATCTGCCGGTTTCCGATGATCTCTTTTACGAGAAATTGGTTGTTTTATGTTTCAATCATTATAAAACCATGCTCCCGCTTCATCGCTGGCTTTTGGCCTTAACGGAACGGATCTAATAGACACGAATTATTTAACCATAAAAGGAGGAATTATGTCCGAGCTAAAAGAAAAAATTTATGCCAAGATGCAGCAACCGACTTTAGCCGTTCTGGCCACAATCACAGAAGACGGTAAACCCTGGGGGCGTTATTGTACCCCCCGCTTCGACGAGAATCTGACTATCTGGATAGCTACCTTTATTCACTCCCGGAAAGTGGGCCAGATTAAGAAGAATCCGGAAGTTCATTTGACCGTCGGGATCACCACCATGGAAACCGCCGAGTCCTATTTACAAATCCAAGGCCGGGCGGAAATCCTCACCGATGCGGAAAGCAAAAAAGCGATCTGGTTCCCTCCCCTTGAGAATATCTTCTCCGGGCCTGAGGACCCTAATTATTGTGTACTCAAAATTTCCCCTTACCGCATCGAATATCAGACGATGGCAATGACCCCGGCAGAGGTCTGGGAGCCATAACCGAATCAAACGATAAAAAAGGGGGTCCCTTCCCCCTTTTTTCCAACCCCCTTCTATCAGTTTGAGAGACAGAGTAAACGATTCTGTCATCGAGGGTTGTCGAAGTACCCGATCTTTAGTCTTTCCCGCCCTCTTGCTTCCCCAAACAAAAGACTTATCTTTCTAAATAAATGGAGGAAGTTATGAAGACGAAAGGTGTCCTCTTTCCTCTAAGGGGAAAGGTGTGTATATCGATCATCCTGGGCTTATTGCTCATGATCGCCGTTGCTCAACCATCGGAAAGTGCAACTAAAAAGGCAGGGAAAATTATGAATCAAGAGAAGACAGTCAGTCATCAAGGCATCGCCACCTTTGCCGGTGGCTGTTTTTGGTGCACGGAAGCGGATTTTGAAAAAGTTCCCGGGGTTAATAAAGTCATTTCCGGGTATACCGGAGGAACAAAAAAAAATCCAACCTATCAAGAGGTTTCAGCAGGAACAACTGGCCATGTAGAAGCCATTCAGGTTTATTATGATCCGGCCCTGGTGAGCTACAAAACACTCCTGGAGGTCTTTTGGCACCATATCGATCCTACAGACGCGGGAGGGCAGTTTGTGGATCGGGGGCGGCAGTATCGCAGTGTAATCTTCTACCATGATGACGAACAGAAAAAACAGGCCGAACAGTCCAAAGAGGAGTTGAATCGGTCCGGAAAATTCAATAAACCCGTTGTCACCGAAATCTTGCCCCTGACAGCCTTTTATGATGCCGAGGACTATCATCAGGATTATTACAAGAAAAATCCCTTTCGCTACAAATATTACCGTCATGGATCAGGCCGGGATCAATTCCTGAAGAAGACCTGGGGTGAGGAAAAACCTGCGCCTTCATCGAATAACGGAAAAAGTTTTAAAAAGCCCGATCAGGCTGCCTTAAAAAAACAATTGTCACCACTCCAGTATCATGTGACTCAGGAAGAAGGCACCGAACCGCCTTTTAATAATACCTACTGGGACAATAAAAAAGAGGGGATTTATGTGGATGTCGTTTCCGGGGAGCCATTGTTCAGTTCCAAGGATAAATATGATTCCGGGACCGGCTGGCCCAGTTTTACTCGTCCTCTGGAGCCCGGGAATATCATTGAAAAGGAAGACCGAAGTCTTTTTATGCGTCGCATCGAGGTCCGCAGCAAATACGGCGATTCCCACTTAGGCCATGTCTTTAATGACGGGCCGAAACCGACCGGACTTCGCTATTGTATGAATTCGGCTTCTTTACGCTTCATCCCCAAAGAGGATTTGGAAAAGGCGGGATTCGGACAATATAAAAAAATGTTTTGACAGGACAAGTTAATCTGACTATACTAGTCATAAAATTAATTTGGTCAGTAAACGATGAAAACAGCAGCCGTTTCCGAATTAAAATCTCATTTAAGTGAATACTTAAGCCGGGTAAAAGCGGGGTCAGAAATTTTGATCACCGATCATGGAAAACCCATCGCGCGCCTGGTTCCCCTCGCCCGCCCTAATAACTTAAGGGAATCCCTGGTCATAATGGAAAAACAGGGCTTAATAAAAATTGGCTCCGGAAAGCTTCCAAAGGATTTTTGGGCCATGGACAGACCGAAAGACCCCAAAGGACTTGTCCTTAAGGCCCTATTAGAGGAACGGGAAGAAGGACGGTGAGATTCTGGGATTCTTCGGCCATCGTTCCTCTCTGTCTAAAGGAATCCTCCTCCGGGATATTGAGGCGGTTGATTGCAGCCGATGAAGATATGGTGGTTTGGTGGGCAACCCGCGTTGAATGCCAGTCAGCTCTAGCCAGGCGGCGGGAAGGGGTCTTTTCTGAGGAGGCGGAACACAACGCCAAGGCTATTCTGTCAGCCTTAGCAGAGGTCTGGTCGGAAGTCCAACCCGGTGAACGACTTCGTCAAAGGGCGGAACGGCTTTTACTGCTCCATCCCTTAAGAGCGACGGATGCCTTTCAACTTTCAGCCGCTCTGATCTGGGCAGAAGATACTCCGAGGGATCAGGTTATTGTTTGTTTGGACCACAACCTGCGAGAAGCCGCCCGAAAAGAAGGGTTTACGATCCTTCCCGAAAAATTCTAGCCATGCCCTCATGCCCCACGGGGACGTCAAATTCAGAATCTAATTTCGTTGAAGCACAAAAAACCCTCAGGACCGGAAACAGCATTCGAATATGATTAAGGCATTGGCCATCATTCAAATTCTTTTCATTCTCTTTCTCGTAGGATACAGCACCTATCAGCTCTTTCAGGGCCGCCTGGATTTAAGCCTGAGCGTCTTTCCGCTTTTGATGGGGTATTACGTCTTCGTCACTCTTCGGAATAAAAGGAAGGCCTCTTCCGATCAGGCTTCTAAACAGGAATAATAACCCTCCCCATGCTCCTTGTTCAACTCTCTGATCATTTATATCGCCTCGAGGGAGAAAACAAAGGGCGTTTTCCCCGGGCCCACGCCTTTTACGTCAATGATGAAATCTGTGCCCTGATCGACACGGGCTGCGGCATCTCCGTCCTTGAAAATTTCATGAAAAACTACCCGGTCAATCTAGTCATCAATTCTCACTGCCACCCCGATCATAGCGCAGGTAACTGGCTCTACCCGGAACACCCTCTTTGGGTCCCGGATGACGGCACGGACAGCCACGGACGTCTTAATCCTCTTTCTCATCGTTTAGTCGAACCGGGTGAATTGGCCGAATCCTGGAAGGCCTTTGTGCGGGAAGCCATGGGCTTTCAGGACAGCCAACCGACCCATCGATACAGCGATGGCCATATCTTTGATTTCGGCCGCCTCCAGCTGACGGTCGTTTCCACACCGGGCCACACCTTGGATCACACCTGTTTTTTTGATTCTTCTCACGGGCTCCTGCTCAGTTTTGATATCGACTTGACTCCCTACGGCCCCTGGTACGGGAATCGGGAATCGGACCTTAACCTCTTTCGGTCCTCCCTGCAAAGAATAGGAGAATTAAAACCGCAACGCATTGCCTCGAGCCACAGGGAAGTGATCAGCGGTGAAGTGATCCCGGAAGAATTAGACCGCTATGAAGCTGTATTTAACGCCAGGAATAATAAAATCTTAGAGCTGTTAGGGAAGCAGCCCCGCCGAATGGACGAATTACTGGCCGCTTCACCCTTTTACGGCGGCCATCCCTATGCCGCCGACTTGCTGGGCTATTGGGAAGGTCAGATGATCCGGAAACACCTGGCTGAACTGATCAACCAGGGCTTGATAGGGGAGGAAGAAGAGTTGTACGGTCTAAAACGAAAATAGATATGTCGGTCAGGGTGCCCGCCAAGGTACGCCTAAAATAAGGACGTGGAAGGGGTTTTGTTTTTCTTCATCCTTAATAACCTTGAACCATAAACCGGTATTTCCACGTTAAGAAATACAAGCAGCATTGAGTATCCCCGCGATCAACGAAACGATCCCCAGAAAAATGCCTTTAGAAAGCTCATTATTCGGTATATCGGCGACAATGGTCGGAAAAATCAGCTTAATTACCTGAAAGGTCAAAAGTTGGACAATCAAGGCTATTGCCCCCCAGAGGATCATATCAATCAATCCCAGAGAATGGGCAATAGCACTGGCCAAAGGAATGGCAAAGCCTAACAGGGCTCCCCCAAAGCTACAGGCCGCAGCCGCATCCCCCCGGCGTATCAGATCAAATTCTCGATAAGGGGTCATCTTTTCATAGACCTTGGCAAAGACAGCTAGAAGCACAATAGCCGTTAGGAAATAGACGATAAAGCTCAGGACGTCATTAAAAGTGGTAATACATTTGGTCAGAAACATGGCTGTCTCCTTTGGGTCCCGATTATTCGGGATTAAAATAATGGGGCACAAACCGGCTTGTATCCCGGGTGATCGGGGTCTCATCCTCCCGAATACCCATCCCGGCCGCCTGCCCGTTGATGATCCAGGAACCGATCACGGCATATTGACCGTCAAAACAAGGTAGCTCCTGAGCCTTTTGGAAGATATACCCCTCTTCACCATAGGGACCTCCGGTTTCCATGACCGGGCCCCCTTGATTGTACAAAGAAACATTGGTCCCTTCCCGGGAAAATAACGGCTTGCGCACATAGGGCCCTTTTATCGGCTCGGGATGGAAATAAGCGGGCAAGAGGTTGGGGTGGCTCGGGGCCAGATCCCATAGAAAAGGGAGAATCCCCTTGCTGGAGAGGATCATTTTCCAGGGGGGCTCGATCACCTTCAAAGCACCCCCCAGCAGTTTTTCTCCAAAATCTTCTCTGATCATCCATTCCCAGGGATACAACTTAAAAAGATAATGGATCTCTCTTTCATCCAAGTCATAAAACCGCCCTGTTTGCTCACTGAATCCGATGTCTTCAATATAGAGGAGCCTGGCATCGAACCCGGCCTGAAAAGCCACATCCCGCAGATATTCCAGGTTGACCAGGTCTTCTTCAGCGTCCCGGATACAGGAAAAATAAAAGGGGGTTTCTATGGGCAGCTCCTCCCGGAGCTGTTGAAAGGCCTGGAGGAGTTTTTCATGAATGGAGTTGAATTGATCCCGGTCCGGGAAAAGATCCTCCAACCAGGTCCACTGGGCTATGCTGGATTCGATCAGCGAGGTCGGAGTATCGGCATTATATTCCAAAAGCCTCAGGGTGTTCGGGGCATGAAAGGAAAAATCAAAACGGCCGTACAGCGAGGGCTCTTTCCGCTTCCAGGACTTTTCGATCAGAGGGGCGAACTTCTCCGGGACGCCGATCCGGGCATAGAGGTTTTTCCGGATCACATAATCCACCGCCTCCAGACACAGGCGGTGCATCTCCTCACTGACTTCTTCGATCAGGTCGATTTCTTCCGCCGAAAAGGCATAACAGACCCTTTCATCCCAATAGGTCCCTTCTTGGGAATGAAAGGTAAAACCGATTTCTTCCATTTTCTGCCGCCAGTCAGGCCGTTCTTGCATCGGTAGACGTTCCATAAGTCTTTTTACGAACCCCCATGGAAAAAAGAACCGATACGACCGAATCCGCCGCGGGAGATATGGGGTGACGAAAAGGTGGCCGAGGAATTGAGTGATTTCATTCCCGGAGATAGATGAGAGAATTTCCCTTCTCCTCCCAAAGGGACTGGGTTATCGGTATTTCGGGGAAAATAAAATGGGCGTCCCCCGTAATAATAATATCGAGGCCCCCAATAACGGCCGCCGCTTTGCTGCTCGCAGCGGTCTTCACTGCCCCAGTCTTCAACGCATTTTTCCCGGTTGGCATATAACTCGCGGTGGGTGTCCGAAGGCGGGGAACTGCAAGAAACAAAGGAGGCCGAAGCGATAAGAACCAGGGTAATTTCTTTGGAACGTTTCATACTTCTCCCGGCAAAAAAAATTTTAACCCCTGCAGGCTTTGCGCGTCCGGCATAGTGGAAACGAAAAAAAGATCCGGTTACCGGAATAAATCCTTGATTAAAGTATACAGGCCTTTTAAAACCTGTCAAGGACATTTCCCGGACCATAAAAAGTGAGGCTGAAGGAAGGCGACCCCCAGAGAAAAAACTGCATCATATTGTATCCTTGCCACCAGGGAAGAGCTGTGCTAATAGTAAGGCAGACTTGAATCATGATCACCTTTCCAGCATCAGGGGGAAATCATATGGAACCGGATCGTCAAACAGCCCTGGTCACCGGGGCCAGCAGTGGAATCGGGAGAGAAACGGCCAGACTATTAGCCCAGGCAGGATTCCTGGTCATTGCGGCTGCCCGACGCCAAGAGCGGTTGGAGAGTTTGGCCCGGGAACTTCCGGGCATTATTCCCAGATCGGTGGATCTTTCTCGGGCTCAGGATGTGGAAGATTTCTGTCGGGAGCTCCGGGCCCGAAGCGCACCGATTAGTGTCCTGATCAATAATGCCGGGTACAGTATCCGCGGAGGATTAGAAGACGTCTCTCCGGAGGCGGCCCGACGGCTTTTCGAGGTCAATCTCTTTTCCTTTATCCGGATCACCCAGGCCTGTCTGCCGGGGATGCGTAGCCTTCGTCAAGGGACCATTGTCAATATGAGTTCCATTGTCGGGAAATTCGCCTTTCCCTTCAGCGGCGTCTATGCCGCCGCCAAACATGCCATCGAGGCCATCAGTGATTCTCTTCGGCTGGAAGTCCGGCCCTTCGGTATTCGGGTCATTACCTTCAGACCGGGACCGATCGCCTCGGAATTTAATGAAGCAGCTACCCAAATGACCGGAGACCTCATGGCCCGAACTGATCCGGATTATATACCCATCTATCAAGCCTATGGGGCCGGAATCGGCAAACTCTTTTCCACCCTGACCATTCCGGGACCGGAAGGGATTGCTCAGCTCATTGTTCAGGCCGTCCTTTCCCCGTCGCCCAAACCGGTTTATGCCTCCGGACCTTTAGTCGAAGAGCTCTTACTCCCTCGCCTGCAGATGAATGACGAAGAGTTTGATTGGTATCTCTCGGAAAAAACGGGCCTGAAAGATCTGAAAGGGTAACCGATATGGCCCTCCCTTTTTCTATTTCTTCAGGTTATCAGGCCCGCTATCCCGGCGTGGCTTTCGGACTCACCTTGATTACCAACTGTCAAAACCCGGATAACCCTGCCGGCTTTGATGAATATAAACGTGGACTGCTAAGAAAGATGCGCAAGCGGGAAACCCTGGCCGGGATTACCGAGCGGATCACTCTTTACGAGCGCTTTTTTCAATCCTTCGGGTATGAATGCCCTTTACCCAAACATCTCAAGCGCACCGTGGCCAGCGGGTTTCCCCGTTATAATCTGATGGTGGATGCCCATTTCATGGCTGAAATGTGCGCCGGCATACTGGTGGCGGTGACTGATTATGATCACTTTGAAGGGGCCTTGAAATTGGATATTTCCCAAGAAGGTGAGATCTGCCGGGGGATGGGTCAAAGGGCCTTTGTGACCAAGGCCGATGAAATCGTCCTGCGTGATGAAAAAGATATCGTCTGTGTTCTGGCCCAGGGGGCCGATGAAAAAACCAGGATTCATGAAGGAACCAGGCGCGTCCTTTTTTATGCCTATGCCGTTCCGGGCATCGAGGCCCGCTATATCCAGGAAGGCCTCTCTATAGCGGCCGATACTATGGTTCGTTTCGGACAGGGAACGATGGAGAACTTGCTGGTTGGCTAAGTCTCGGAATAAATAGTTCAGTGTTCGGAGTAACTATCTTTTCATTTATCATTGTTCCTGAACAGGCATGGCCTGTTGTTTAAAAAAAATTTCCCAAAACCCGGCCAATGACTTTTCAGAAAAACGGAGAATAAGTGATGCAAAAAATTTCCGTCCCCTCCCGTCTCTGGTATGAGAACCAGGAACGGGAATTGACTTTCCCGGCCAGGTGGGAGATCGATAATCTGAATTCCCCCGGCTTTGATAAACCGGCCCTTTCCCCGGAGCGAATCAAAGAGAAGATCGATCACCCTCTGGACGGCCCGTCCCTGGAAAAAATGGCTGTTGGGAAAAAACAGGCCGTCATCGTTTTTGACGATATGACCCGGCCCACACCGGTCAAGGATATGGCCCCCCATGTGGTCGCGGCCCTGCATCGAGCCGGTTTAAAAAAAGACCAGATCCGTTTTATCTGGGCCCTGGGCGGCCATGGGGCCTATGACATGATCAATGCCCGCAAAAAGTTGGGAGAGGCCATTGTCGAACAGTATGCCGTTTATAATCACGATCCCTTTCAGAACACGGTCCGCATCGGCCGAACCCCTACCGGCGTGGAACTCTGGTTTAATCGGGAATTTTTGGCCTGCGATTTGAAAATCGGCCTCGGCTGCATTACCCCTCATGTCCATGTGGGTTATGGGGGCGGAGCCAAACTGATCCTCCCCGGAGTGGCCGGGATTGAAACCATCAACCAGTTTCACAACCAATTGAACCGCGATCCAAGCCGTACCGGCCTGGCCAACTTCGAAAACAATATTATGCGGGCCGAGTGTGATGCCGCCGGGGATGCCGTGGCCCTGAATTTTAAAGTGGATTGTCTGATCAATCGCCGGGGCGAGATCACCGATCTCTATGCCGGCTCCTTCCGGGCCACCCATGTGGCCGGGGCCCGGGAGGCCCGAGAGCATTACAGCGTCCCTTTCACCGGCGGTTATGATCTGGTGATTAGCAATGCCTATGCCAAGGCCAATGAATCGGCCATTGCCCTTCTCTTTGCCTTAATGGTGGTCAAACCCTCTACCGGGGTCGTGGTCCTGATCTCCGAGGCCCCGGAAGGGCAGGTGCCTCATTATGTCTTTCGGGCTTGGGGCTCCGATTATGGCGGCCGCCAATTCACTTCAAAACCTAAAGGCTTTGCCCAGGGGTTGCTTAAAAAATTGATCGTCCTGACCCCTTATCCCGACCGGACCAGCCTGGATATCATCTGCCATGCCGACGATGCCCTCTTTGTCAAATCCTGGCCCGAGTGCCTGGCCCTTCTGGAAAAGGAATTCCCCGATAAGGCCAAAGTCGCGGTGGTTCAAGACGGGACCATGCAATATCTTAAGATGCCGAAAGAAGGGATATGAGCGGGTTTTCGGCCTCCCCGCCCCATTACTATACGGTCTGGGCCGTCATGATCTTCGGCTGGATCAGCAATTATCTGGTCCGGGCGGCCCTTTCGCCGGTGCTCCTGCCTTTGATGCAGGAATTCTCTTTGACCTACTCCCAGGCCGGTATGCTGGCCAGCGCTTTTTTTTATGCCTATGCCCTTATGCAGTTTCCGGCCGGTTATTTAGGAGATCGTCTGGGGAAAAAGAGGATCTTGATCGGGTGCGCCATAGGCTGGGGCCTGACTTCTATCGGCACCGCTTTGGCCACTACAGTGGGTCTCTTGTTTCTCTTTCGTTTTTTAACCGGTTTGGCCGAAGGAACCTATTTCAGTAACGACCGGCCGATTATCGCTTATTATACTCCTAAGGAGAAGGCCGGGACCGGGCAGGGGGTCTCCTTTATTGGTCTGGGTTTGGGGATGTGCCTGGGACTGCTCCTGGCCGGATGGATCGCCGAGCTCTGGGGCTGGCGGGCGGTCTTTAAGATCTTTTCTCTCCCTGCTTTTCTGGCCGCAGCTTTGATTGCCTGGTTTATTAAAGAACCTCCCCAAGAAAAAATTTTGTCCACCACCAAGGGCCGGATCACCCTCAAAACAACTTTGCAGGATCGGGATCTCTGGCTCCTCTACCTGGCGGGCATACCGGGAGTCTATGCCTTATGGATGGTGGGGGCCTGGGCCCCGGCCATGCTTAAGGAAGTGGGGGTTCAGCAAGTCTCCAGTGCCGCCCTTTATTCAAGCCTTCTGGGCCTTTCGGCCGTACCGGGCCTCATCCTGACCGGCTTGATCAGCGACCGTTTGGCGCGTAAAGGAAAAGGACGAAAAGGCCTTATTGCCATTGAATTTCTCCTCACCACGGTACTTCTTTTTATTTTCGGCTGGGGGATCCGGGCTCATTGGGACGGACGGGTTCTGGCGGGGTTGATTTTTATTCTAGGGGCCTTTCTCTGGGGGCATTGGGCGGCCTATTATTCTCTCATACCTGAAATAGTCCCCAAAGAAATTCTGGGATCGGTCTACGGCCTGACCAATTCCATCCATTTTATCGGGGGGCTTTTGGCCCCCTGGCTGACCGGTGTGATTCGTGATGCCACAGGGTCCTTTGCCGTAGCCTGTTATGGGGCCGGATTATTCACATTTCTCGGGGCCCTGCTGATATTCAGCGTTCACCCGTCGTTCCGCTTTGAAACCGAATCTCCTTTGGCCGATCGTGTTTGAATGCCCTATAAAAGGACTAGCTCCTTTTCTCTAAAACTTTATAGGTCATCATCCCTAAGCTGAGGGAAATGTCCTGGTTCATGATGACCAGATTATCCGGGGCATTGACCGCCCTGGAGGCCATATAGAGAACCCCTTTTATGCCTATTTTACTCAGGCGTTCGATGATCGGCTGGATTTCCGGGTGCGGCAGGGCGATGATGGCGATATGGTCTTCCTCTGTATTGATCTGCTTTTCCAGTTGGCTGATGGAATAGACACGAACCTGCCTGTTATCGAGGTCAAGCAACTCCGGTTTTTTTTCAAAAATTTTCTTAATGGTGAAATTATTATCTTTCAAGGCCTGTGATTTGATCAGGATATCAGTGAACTGACCCCCTCCGATGAGCACCACCCCCCAGCCTTTGTTAAACCCCAAGATTCTATCCAGTTCCCTTTTCAAGGCGGATACTTCATAGCCGACCCCCCGGAGGCCAAAGGTCCCGAAATAAGACAAATCCTTCCGAATCTTGGCAGGATGAATGCCTTCGCTTTCGGCTAATTCCAAGGAGGTGGTCCGCTCAATATTTTGTCTCTCCATTCGTTTCAGGCTTCTATGGTATAAGGTGAGACGCCGAATCGTCGAATCGGAAACCTTCTCGGTTTTGCCTTTTTTCGGCCCTTTAGATTTAATTTTTTTCATACACTCTATCCTCTTCACCGTTTTTTTCAATTCCGGGATTGAAGGTGCTATCCGTTTTTTAATTATTACACCTTTTGCCACTAGATGGTCAATAAATTCTAAATGGCGAAAGTAAGTGATCGTTAGGGGTGGTCCTCTCTAATAATGACTAAAAAAAAGGGGGAAAAAAGGACCTGTTCAGACCCTTTTTACCCCTTTAAGAAGACACCTGAAAGAGGATTTATTTCCCCACAAAAACCGGTCTGCTTTTGCCCACGCTGCTCAGGCCGGTGAGGGCATCCTGGGTGGAGAAGATCTCTTTCAAGTGCTTCAGTTCCAGCTTGAGACCTTTCTCCAGCGGCAGGGCAAAGCCCTGGTCGATAATCTGGTTGGCCATTTTCAGGGCTAGAGGCGCTTTAGTAGACAAAATCTTGGCGATTTTGGCCGTCAGCTCGTCGCTGCTGTCCAAATAGCTGTTACTCAGCCAGGCGGCTATCTGGTCATCGTTGAAGAGCTCTTTGATCTTGAGCCATTCCGGTGGCAGGGCCCCAGTCTTCTTTCCTTTTTTGGGGGTCAGTTTTTTTGCAGCGATTTGTTTTTGAATAAAGGCCTCTATCTGTTCCGGAGCAACGACATAGTCGATCAGGCCGATGGCCTGGGCCTCTTCCCCGGAAAGCAGACGGTTGGTAAAGATCAGGTACTTAGTCAGTTCTTTACCGATAAAGCGGCTGGTGCGCTGGGTCCCGCCCAAACCGGGATAGATGCCGATCCCGGTCTCCGGGAAACCGATCCGTACTTTGGGTGTGGCCACGATCACATCAGCCGAAAGGGCGTATTCCAGGCCTCCGCCCAGGGCCAGTCCTTCCATTTTGGCCACCACCAGTTTTGGGCATCGATCAATACGGTTGAGGACCTTTTGACCAAAAGTGGTGAAGGCCACATTATCATCCAGCCGGTCCTGTTTGATGCATCGGATGAAAAAGCCGATATCCGCCCCGGCCACAAAGGCTTTGCCGGCGGCATCCAGGACAATGACTTCCGCCGCCTTGTCGGCCTCAGCCTGGCGAAAAGCCTTGTCCAAATGCTTAACCACTGTCTCGTTAAAGGCATTCAGGGCATCGGGCCGGGAGATGGTCACCCGCCCGATGTTTCCGTCCAGGCGGTATTTGACATAGAGGATTTCCCAGGGTTTGCCTTTGGCCTTTTGCTTGACCAGGCATTTGGGCATGGTGTATCCAGGCCAGGCCTTGAGCAGGTTTTCGACCATCTGATAGGCCTTTTCCACCCCTATTTGATTCATCAATTCAAAAGGACCCCGTCGCCAACGAAGGCCTACCTTGGCCCCCAAATCTGTATCGGCGATATCGGATACCCCTTCATCGAGCAAAGAGGCGGCTACAAAAAAAACCCCGGCCAGGAGACGGTAATTGACGGCCTCAATTTTCTTCTCTTGAATCTTCCCTTCCAGGTCCCAGAGCTGGCCGGAAGCGAATTGGGCCTTTAGTTTGGCCGAGGGGGAATAAAAAGCCCCCAATTTATCGCCCAGGGTTTGAGCCGAATGGCAGGCAATGGGAATGCCGGTCACATTCATCAGCTTAAAGGGGCCCATGCCGATGCCCAGGCTGTCCATAGCCGCTTTTTCGATGGTCGGGATATTGGCAATCCCCTCAGCGAAAATCCGGGTGGCCTCATTGAGCCAGGGGACAAAAAAACGATTAACGGCAAAGCCCGGAGCGTCTTTGACAAAAATATCCGTCTTCCCGGTGAGCTTGGAAAAATCCTTGCAGGCCAGCACGGTCTTTTCAGAGGTTTGGCTGCCGGGAATGATTTCCAGGAGCCGATTTTTGGCGGGGTGATAAAAGAAATGGAGGCCCGCAAAGCGGTCCGGCCGCTTGGTAGCCGCCGCCAGTTCATCGACGGCAAAGGATGAGGTATTGGTGGCCAGGATCGTCGATTTTTTGCAGACCTTATCCAGCCGTTTGAAGAGGTCTTTTTTAACGGCCATATCCTCAAAGACCGCTTCGATCACCAGATCGCAATCTTTGACATCCTCCAGGTTGGTCGTCCCCTGGATGCGGTCCATGATCCGTCCCACATCTTCGGGTTTCAGAAGTTTACGTTCTACGGCTTCAGCCAGGGTCGTCCGAATCGTCTTCAGCCCTTTTTCGACGAACTCGGGCTTGATATCCATCATGACTACCGGAAGCCCCTCCTGAGCGGTTTTTTGGACGATGCCGCTGCCCATGTTACCGGCACCGATCACAGCGATTTTTTTCATGCTATTCCTCCTTCTTAAGAAGTTTCTCTGAAGCAAATAACTGTAGAGGGCTTAAAATTATAACCTTTTAAATTGACTAACAGATTCTCATGGTGATGGTCAAACAAAAACAGCGCCCCCCTAAAAAATCCTCAACTATTTTTACCCGGTTGATAATCTGTATTTTTCGTTTGATCAACCCGGATAACTTGGTATATTAGATAGGTTTACAAAGCGTGCCTGATTAAGATAACCCAAAGGACGGATCAACCCATGAAAGCAGCCCTGGCCATGTGGAAAAACACCCGCATGATCATCCTGACCGCGGTTTGTGCGGCGATTTACAGCGCCGCCCTACTGGCCTTTAAAACCGCCATTCCTCTTATTCCCGGCATCACCGAAATCCGGGTGGGAAACATATTTCCCATGCCCTTCGGGTTAATGTTCGGACCGGCCGGGGCCTGGGGCTCGGCCATTGGGAACCTGATCGGGGATATTTTCGGGGGTACCCTAGGGCCGTCATCCCTGGCCGGCTTTGTGGGTAATTTCCTTCTGGGCTACCTGCCTTATACCCTTTGGACCAGCCTCTTCCCCTTTAATCATAAAATCATAGACTGGGATCCCAAAAGCCCCAAAAACTGGGTCACTTATGGCCTGATCGCCTTTCTCTCCTCAACGGCCTGCGCCATAGTGATCAGTGCCATGGTGGACCTTCTCGGTTTGGTCCCCTATAACGTGCTGGTCAAGATCATCACTTTGAACAACACGGTAGGTAGTCTCATCGGTGTTCTCCTGTTGACTGCTGTTTTTGGGATGATCAAAGATCAGCTCAGGCTCTTTTGGCCGGAGGTCATGGATCTACCCGCCCAAAGCCGGCCCATAGCCGGGGTCCTGGGGGCCTGGATCATCGCCGGGGCCTGTTTATTAGGCCTTTTTGGACCTTTACTGACCTCGCTCCCGGTCAGTTCCGCCGGTTGGTTAGCTACCCTGCTTATTCTCAGCGCCTCTTTCCTGCTATAGATATGGGCCCGGCCATCTCCATTGAACAGTTAACGTTTTCCTATTCTGGAAAAGAAAGCCCGGCCCTCAAGAATGTCCAGGCTGAGGTCACGGACCGATCGTTTGTCTGTGCCCTGGGCCATGGCGGAGCCGGCAAGTCCTCTTTGTGTTATGCGCTGAACGGTCTGATTCCCCGCTTTTTCCGAGGCACTTATCAGGGGCGGGTGGTTCTAAAAGGAAAGGAGGCCGCCCAGCAGACCGTAGCCAGACTCTCAAAAGAAGTGGGACTGATCCTCCAGGATTTCGAAGCCCAGCTCTTTTCGACCAATGTGGAATTGGAATTGACTTTTGGGCCGGAGAATCACGGCCTCTCACGTCCGGAGATCGAACGTCGCCTGACTCATTATTTGAACGTCATCGGCCTGGAGGCCTTCCGCCACCGCCAGCCCGCCACCCTCTCCGGAGGACAGAAACAACGTCTGGCCATCGGTTCGGTCCTGACCATGGAGCCGGACATCCTGGTCATGGATGAAGTAACGACGGACTTGGATCCCAGGGGGGCAGAAGAAGTCCTGGCCCTGGCCCAAGCCTTAAGGCAGACCGGCCGGACCCTCCTGATGGTCGTTCCCGAACCGGAGATGGCCCTGGAGGCCGATCAGGTCTGGCTGATGCGGGAGGGGGAGATCGTCGCCCAAGGGCCGCCTCTGGACATATTGACCGATTTAAAGAGACTCAAATCCTGCGGGATAAAACCCCCTTCCTTCCTGGAACTCTTTCAGGCCCTGAACTGGCCGGGCCAACCCCTGACCGTAGAGCAGGCCTTGGCCCTGATCCGGGATCATCGGCTGGACCTTCAGGAATCCACCCCATCGTCTCTTTCCATGGCCCAAATCCAAGAAAACAGTCCTCCGATTCTCCAGGCCGAGGCTGTGACTTTTCACTATCCCCAGATTCAGGAGAAGGCCCTTCAAGGAATCGACCTGACCATAAGAGAAGGGGAATTTGTGGCCCTCCTGGGACAAAACGGGTCCGGAAAAACCACTCTGGCCAAGCATTTTAATGGGTTATTAAAACCCGGGACCGGGCGGTTACTGGTCCAGGGAAAACCAACCTCGGCCTACAGCCACCAGGCCCTGGCCCAGAAGGTGGGCTATGTTTTTCAAAACCCCGACCACCAGATCTTTGCTCGAACCGTGGAAGAGGAGGTTGGCTTCGGCCTTAAGGTCTTGGGGAGGGACACGACGACCATCAAAAAGCGGGTGACCGAGGTCTTGGAGGTGGTCGGCCTGGAAGGCTCTGAAAAAAGGCTGCCCTTTACCCTGACCAAAGGGGAAAGGCAACGGGTGGCCGTGGCCTCCGTCCTGGCCGCTCAGCCCCAAGTGATCATCCTGGATGAACCCACCACCGGCCTGGATTATGAACACCAGGTGAGCATTATGAATTTATTGAAAGACCTGAATCAGAAGGGCCACACCATCCTGATCATCACCCATTCCATGTGGGTGGCGACTGAATATGCCCGCCGCACGGTATTAATGAAGGATGGGACGATCATTTTAGATGGACCGACCCGGCGGGTCTTTGCCCAGGAAACCAAACTGGCCCAGGCCGCTTTGTCTCCGCCGCCCCTTGTGCGCCTGAGTAATGCCCTCGGCCTGGAGGCCCTGACCCTGGATCAAATGGTGGCGGAATTAAGTTCAATCATTCCCCAGAGAAATCAGGAGAATAAGAAGATTTGATGTCTATGACCCACACTGGAGGAATTAAAGGCTTTTGATTTTCCTTGAACCTTGCGCCTTGAACCTTTTAAAAAGCCATGAATATTTTCCTATATCTCGACCATAATACGCCCCTTCACCGCCTGGATCCGCGGACGAAGCTGGTCTCTGCCCTCATCCTATTCGGATGCTGCCTCTGCTTTAATCACCCCCTTTTTCTGGCCGTGATCAGTCTGGGGGTCTCCGGGCTGGCCTTTTGGTCCGGTTCCCTCTCTAATTTCTGGAGGCTTCGGTTTATCCTGCTCCTGTTATTTCTATTCAGCCTCCTTCTCTGGCCCTTCTTCGTTCAGGGGAAAACCTTCTGGTGGGCCTGGGGACCTTTTTCCGTCAGCCGCGAATCCTTTCTCTATGGCCTGGCCATGGGCCTGCGTTTAACCACTTTTGTGGCGATCGGGCTGGTCTTTCTTTCCACGACCCGCAACGAAGAGATGACTAACGGACTGATCCAGATGGGGATTCCTTATCCCGTAGCCTTTGCCTTGTCCACGGCCCTACGTCTGGTTCCTACCTTTGTCGGGGCCGGGGCGACCATCATCCAGGCCCAGGTTTCCCGGGGTCTTGACCTGGAATCCGGGAATATCTTCAAACGCCTGGGGAAATTCATCCCCCAGGCTGTGCCTCTTTTTATTTATGCCATCCACCAAACCAATACCCTGGCCATGGCCCTGGAATCCAGGGGTTTTGATCCCGGGGCCAGACGCACTTTTTATTATGAACCGGCAATGAAAAAGAAAGATTGGCTGGTCTTAGGATCATTTGCTGTGTTGTTCTGTGGTCTGATTTACTTACGGCTGGGAATGGCCCTGGGGGTAGTCTTCCCGGGGCGACTATAATCACGTTCTCTTTTATTTAGGAGGTGGGCTTATGAAAGAAATCCCCTGGCTTGATCTGATCGGTCTTTATCTTTTTCTGGCCGGTTTTATTATTGGACTGGGCGCCGTCACGGTCATCGACCTCCACGGATTTCTAGGAAGGAAATCCCCTTACTGGACCGAGGCCACCACCCGAACACACAAGGTGACCAAACCCCTGATTTGGGCCGGTCTCCTGTTGACCGTCATCGGCGCCCTGATTACTTATCGGAGAACCGGTTTAACCGGACCTGCCGCCCTTCAGGCCCTTATTGCCGTTTTTTTAGTCCTTAACGGAATTTTTCTCAGCTTTCGGGTCAGCCCTTTTTTATTAAATAGAGAAAAAGAAGGACGGGCCGCTGAATTATTGCCGGCCTCCTGGCAAATCAAAATCACCATCGGTTTCATCCTCTCATTTATCGGCTGGTGGAGCGGTCTTTTTCTCCTGGTTTGGTATCTTCTGGTCTGGCGCTAGTTCTATTTCATTTTACCTTTGTTTGATGGAAAATCTTTTTTTCTAAATGGATTGTAAATTTTTTTGACTTAAGTCAAAGAATTCGATAAAATATATGCTAAATTATTTCCCACTAAAGAAAATCCCTACTTTTTAAAAAAAATTCAGCTGTTTTGCTTTTCATACCAGGACCCAGACGCTTTAAACCCTTAACGCGGGGTAACTTATGAACCTTCCTAAAGGAAAAAGATTATGGTCCTATTTGGGGATAGTGATCATAATCGGCCTTGCCGGGGGATTATTTGCCTCCTTCGGCCCGCCCAAATTGTACGCCAAGTCCGGAACCCCTGAATTCTGTGCCAGTTGCCATGTCATGGAGGCCGAATATGAGGCTTGGAGACATCAGGGGGCCCACCGCCGTATCAAATGTATTGACTGCCACCTGCCGAACGATAAAATGATCGACCATATGACCTGGAAGGGCCTTACCGGGATGTGGGATACCTTTATTTTTTATTCCGGAAAGGTTCCGGAGAGGATCCACCTATCCGATCGGGGGGCCAAAATAGCCAAGGCCAATTGCGAACGTTGTCATGAAGAAACCATTTCCCGGGTCAGTATGGCCGAGCGCAATTGCTGGGAGTGTCATCGCCGTTTATCCCATACCCGCAGTGGAGCAATCGAAACCCTGCAATAATAATATTTGATCCCAAAGAGGAGGGACCATATGAGAAAACATAAACACGTATTTTTGATTGCCCTGATCCTGATTGCCGGAGGCCTGATCTGTTATGCCTGCTCCCCCTCCAAACCTGAGCCGGTCAAAACCGTGGCCATCGCCGATGGGGACTTTGATCCGGCCAACTGGGGGAAGGCCTATCCTCTGGAATACGAATCCTGGGTTAAAACCCAAGATCCCCGACCGGAAGGAAAAAGCAAGTATAAAAAGGGCTACGATACGGACAAAGTTA